>Ga0326728_10002559_pt1 | contig 59801 bp, 48 predicted proteins | sample MB3enrmetagenome_FD_207602 | JGI IMG/M metagenome (GOLD analysis project Ga0326728, IMG submission 207602) | Lab enriched peat soil microbial communities from McLean, Ithaca, NY, United States - MB31MN | ecosystem: Environmental > Terrestrial > Soil > Wetlands > Peat | place: USA: New York... | reverse complement strand
AGGTGAGCGCTATTTGACCTGCAACGTTAGTGTGGAGAAAAATTATGGTTGAAATTCGATTTCATGGACGCGGAGGCCAGGGGGCAGTTACCTCTGCCGAACTGACGGCCCTGGCAGCAATCGGAGAGGGGAAGTATGCTCAAGCATTCCCAAGCTTCGGCCCGGAACGACGTGGCGCCCCGGTTATGTCGTTCGTTCGGGTGAGTGAAACCCCGATAGTTACTCGGGCGAAGGTGTATGAACCCAACATCGTAATAGTTCTGGACCCCACGCTCCTCAAGCTCGTCAATGTTGAAGCGGGACTGCAAAAAGGCGGGATTGTAATTGTAAATACCTCCAAGAGCGCGGCACAGATCCGTAAGGAAGTTGGCATTAAGGCAAAGCTCGCCACGGTTGACGCTTCCAAGATTGCCATGGAGACCATGCGGGTCCCCATCACCAACACTACCATGTTGGGTGCTCTTGTTAAAGCTGCAGGCGTTGTTAAGTTGAGCGATTTGGATGAGCCGATCAAGCATCGTTTTGGACCGATCGCCCAAAAGAACATCAATGCATGTACCCGCGCTTACGAAGAAACTGTAGTGGAGGGATAACAGTGGCTAAAGAGACCGGAATTCAAAGTTGGAAAGATTTAAAATTCGGGATCCTCGTTTCCACTCCGGGCAACGCAGCAGAGCTGAAAACCGGAGACTGGCGGTCGATGCGGCCGGAAACGGATCGCGAGAAATGCACCAAGTGCGGACAGTGCTATATTTTCTGTCCGGATATGGTTTACAGCAAGGACGCCGAGGGCTACTTCCCACAAAACTATTACTGGTGCAAGGGATGTGGTATTTGCGCCAAGGAATGCCCCGTTGACGCCATTACGATGATTCAGGAGGTCGACTAACATGTCCAAACCTATTGGTATTGAAGTATCTCTCGCTGTTGCCGAAGCGGTAGGACTGTGTGATGTCGATGTTGTTGCGGCTTACCCGATTACTCCTCAGACGCACATTGTCGAGCACCTTTCCGAGCTCGTAGCCGACGGCCACCTGAATGCCGAGTTCGTTCCCGTCGAATCCGAACACAGCGCCATGAGCGCATGCATCGGCTCTTCGGCCGCCGGAGCGCGCACCTTTACATCAACCTGCTCTCAGGGTTACGCCCTGATGTCGGAGCTTTGCTATATCGCCGCGTCGCTGCGTCTTCCGATCGTAATGGCCGTCGCAAACCGTGCGTTGAGCGCGCCGATCAATATCTGGAACGACCATGCAGATCTGATGTATGCAAGGGATACCGGCTGGATTCAGCTTATTTCGGAAAACGGGCAGGAAGCCGTCGATATGTCCATCCTGTCTTTCCGCATCGGTGAAGACCCAAGGGTGGCTCTCCCGGTACAGGTGAACCTGGACGGCTTTACGATGAGCCATGTGGTTGAGCCTATCGAAATTCCCGATCAGGCAGTGATCAAGAAATTCCTGCCGCCCTTCAAGCCTAAGTACCGCCTCGACCCCGCCAATCCAATGACTTTTGGCGCGGTAGGCATGCCGGACATCTACACTGAAGCCCGCATGATGCAGGATCAGGCGCTCAAGGCGACAAAGCCTGTGATCCAGGAAATCTTCGATGATTTCGCCAAGCAATTCGGACGTCAGTACAAGTTGGTCGAAAGCTACAAGACCGAAGGCGCCGAAACGATTGTCGTCGCGATAGGCAGCGTCGCTCAGACCGGCATGACCGCAATAGACGCGATGCGCGCAAAAGGCAAGAAGGTTGGTATCGTGCGCATCCGTGTTTTCAGGCCTTTCCCTGCCGCTGAGCTTTTCGAGGCGATCAAGGGCGCAAAGAATCTGGTCCTGTTCGATAGGGTCAGCTCCTTTGCAGGCGGAGAAATATCTGGACCCGTTGCCCTCGAAATCAAGTCCGTTCTTTTCGACAAGGGGGTTGCCCCGAAGGTTGGGAACTTCCTGGTCGGCCTCGGCGGCCGCGATGTGACGGAACAGAACTTCGAGGAAATGGTCGAAAGAGTGGAATCCGCGAAAAACGGTGACCTTCCAGCCTACGAATTCATCAATGTGAGGGAATAAATGGGAATCGCATCTGACGCTTTGAAGAATTTCAAGGGGTTTAACCTCAAGAATATGCCAGAGGTGGAACCCGTATCACCCGGTCATCGCGCGTGCCAGGGCTGCGGAGAGGTACTGGCTTTGCGGCAGGCAATGAAAGCAATCGGAACCAACGCTGTTGTCTGCAGTGCTACCGGGTGTATGGAAATTATCACGTCTCCTTATCCGCAGACCGCATGGCGGGTACCCTGGATTCACGTGGCTTTCGAAAACGCCGCTGCCGTGGCAAGCGGCGCGGAAGCCGCTTATAAAGCGATGAACCGCAAGAAGATAATCGATCAGCCCGGCGTAACCTTCATCGGTTACGGCGGTGACGGCGCCACCGCTGACATAGGCATGCAGGCACTGTCCGGCGCTATGGAACGCGGCCACAACATGATCTATTTCTGCTTCGATAATGAAGCCTACATGAACACGGGTATTCAGCGCTCTTCCGCGACTCCTTTCGGGGCCTCGACGACGACATCTCCAGCCGGTTCGCAAAGCTCCGGCCAGTCGACCTGGAAGAAGAACATGGCGGAAATCGCTGTCGCTCATGGCGCGCCCTATGTTGCCACCGCGACGCCGGCCTTCCCGATGGACCTTATGAATAAAGTGAAGAAGGCTTCGCTGGTTCCCGGTTTCGCTTACATCCACATCTACTCTCCATGTCCCACTGGATGGCGGTGTGGAATTGACGAGGGTATCGAAGTGGCGAGACTGGCCGTGCAGTCAAAAGTCTTCCCGCTCTACGAAGTGATCGACGGCGAGTATCATCTGTCGCGCAAAGTGGCGAAGCCGAAGCCGATTAGCGAATACTTCAAACCCCAGCGCCGCTTCCGCCACCTGACCGAAACCGAAGTACAGTACATTCAGGACAAGGTGGACGCCGAGTACGAAAAGCTGATCAAGAAGTGCGTCGTGGAAGAAAAGAAGAAAGAGAAAGAATAATCCCGGAGTGTCATCCCTGCAGTGCGGCGGGGAAAGATTGACGTTTCCCCGTCGGGACTCCAGGAAGACCTTGGTACAATGAAAAAGGCGCCATGGGCTTTAGAGCTCGTAGCGCCTTTTTCATTGAAGTGTGTGTGCGCAAAAATTCTGTAATTCCGAATTGAGTTACCCGCTTATTTAAGCGCTCATGGGGGGCATGCGTGCCCCCCGTATACAAAATCAACGATCACGATTTTTTCTGATTTTGCGGTATGCCAAAATACCGGCTACCCCACATCCGAAGAGCAACAGGGAGCTTGGTTCGGGCACGGGATGGGGAGGTGGCGGAGGTGGCGGAGGTGAATGGTGAATAATGAACGGAATGACACCCAAAATAGGAATCAAAGGAAGCCAGAAGGGAAATTTAGACCCTGACATCAGCGCCGGCTCCGTGGCCGCCGCGGCAATTGCGACAGCTTTCGGGATTCTAAATTCCAGGAACAACGCCTGTTTCTTTTCCTGAGGGTTACAGATAACGGCTATGAGTTCACCTTCCGCCGGTTTATAGTCCTTCCCATTCAGGTTCGCTTCTTCTACGAGTTTAGCTGCTTCCGGGCTCAAAGGCTTATTGTTCGACCCCGCAAAGTGCCAGATAGCTTCCTGGGTGACTTTGGGAGAGGCATTCTTATGATTTATTATATAGTTGATCTTGTTCCATTCCATGGTTCCGAATTTCGGGGGCAGGTCGGGGTCGTAGCAGTTATAAAGCCTCACCTTATGTATAGCGTTTCTGCGGATGGGCTTGCCCTCCTCGAGGCACCATGCATTATAGAATTCGAAATCAACCAGGTCATACCCGTACTTGACGTCAAGGAAAAATATTTCGAACCGACTGTTCTGCCCGTTCCTGAGAAACATCTCGACGGTAGAATCGGGAATCTTGGCCGCCGCGGTCGCTCCTTGCCCGGTATTGCCGGCAACGACATCCCCTCCGTGAATATCCTGCTCCGGAGGCGATTCGATAGTGACCGCGAAGCCGGAATTAGAGGCAAGGAAAACGAAAATGAGAGCAAAAATCAGAGTCTTATGCACTATATGCGTCTCCGTAGCAAATAAATAAGATTAGCAGTGTTTGTATTATGCAACAAAAAAAGAGAATTGTCAGGGGTTAAATCAGGTAGGAGTTAAGCGGTATTCATATTACCTAATATAAGTCGATTTAGTCGTTGTTACGAATCGTTACGTCTGAGAACTTTTATTCTGCAGTCACTGAATGGACAATGACTTTTATCGGTCAGAGTGCTGCCTATTTTTTTTATTCCTTTTCGTCTTCAACGTATGGACCGTTTCGGGTGAAGGCTCAGGCGCCTTGTTTGATTGCCCCGGGAGAGAATTTGTGGCATCCGGAAAAATCAGCCGGAAAGTGGCTCCGGACCCGGGGATGGAATCGAGTTCTATGAGGGCGCCGTGTTTTTCGAGTATCTGTCTGGATATGCTCAGGCCTAAACCGGTCCCCTCCGGTTTTCGCGTAAAGAACGGGTCGAAAATACGGCCCTTGTCTTCCTCCAAAATGCCGGACCCGGAATCCTGGACCTCAAGAACTTGCCCCTGGGACTCCTGATGCGAAAAGACGCCTATCTTCAGTTTTCCGCCGCCGGGCATGGCTTCGATGGAATTGATGATCAAGTTCATCAGCACCTGGCATATCTGGCTGAAATCCATGATTATCGGGGGCAGTTCGTTCCCCAGATCGACTGCAACTTCGACCTGCGCCTTTATCAGGTACATTTTCGACATATCCAGGCAATGTTCCACGACCTCCTTGAGGCTGTACGGCACGAACTGAGGCTCGCGGGGCCGCGCAAAATGGAGCACCTGCTGAATAATACGGTCCATCTTTCGTATCTGCTGGAATACGTCTTCAAACATCTCCTGGTGAACCGGTTTCAACTCCAGTTCGCGCCTCAGCATCTGGGTATTGAAGCTTATGGTGGCAAGCGGGTTGCGAATTTCGTGAGCGATTCCGGCGGCCAGCGTGCCAAGCGCCTTCAGACGTTCCGATTGCTGCAGTCTTTGTTCGAATTTCCTGGCCTCGGTGGCGTCTTTTTCATAATAAATCACCCGCTCGATATCTCCGGAGACGTTAAAAACCGGAAATGCATAATAATGGTAATACCCTCCCCAGCGTGGATGAGGGCCCTCTCTGTGAATGGGCTGAGCGCCCCATAAGCAAGCCCAGATGGGGCACTCGATGTGTGGCTGTTCGGTCCCGTAGATTACCTGCGGATATTTTTGCCCAACCAGGTTTGGTCCGTAAACCATTTCGCTGGTGCGGTTCACCCGGAAAATGCGCATCCTGTTATCTACAAGGAAGATGCTGTCCTGGATAGCGTCGAAACTGATCTCCAGTTCGTACTTCGCACGTTCGACGGAGTCGAATAGCATTGCATTCTGGATCGAAACCCCCAGTTGGTTTCCAATTGCTTTCAGCAGATCGCTTTGCTCTTCTCCCAATTCATAGGCGCCGTCATTGGTGACATAGAGCAACCCCACGACGTTTTGGTGAGACATGAGGGGAATACATATGATTTCATCGACACCCTCCTGTTCCATGCGCTCGCGCAGGGCCGTGAAGGTGACCTTGGATATTGGAAACCACCGGATCGGGTCCTGTTCGTCATACCTGCCCATCATCTCGGAACTCATGGTAAGGTACTGGATGCAGTTCAGCAGGGTAGGAGAGAACCCATGGTGGGCGGCGAGTTCGAGCAGCCACTTTTCATCCGAGGATTCCTTCACCAGGTACAAGGCGCCCATTTTGAACTGAAGGGTCCCGAGAATATTGGAAAGCGCACGCTTGAGAACATCCTGAAGATACGGTGAACTGTTGAGTGCAGACGAAATATCGTAGAGTATCTGAAGCTCGAAATGCCGTGTCAAATCTTCACGGCGAGGCTTATCGGATTTTGCGGCTATAGGATCTTGATGGTTCAGGCCCATGCTTGACCAAAATTCCGCCCAATGTCGGATTGGGCTACTTTAAATGCCGGTTCATCGCCAGCCATTGAGCATGAATGACTCGAGCTATGCGTATGGAGGCGGCATCGACCATTTTTCCATCGAGCGAGAGAGATCCAAGTCCCGCTGCCTGGGCCTGGTCGTAAGCCTCCAATATCCTGACGGAACGGTCGAAATCCTCCTGTGAAGGGGCAAAGACTTCGTTTACGATAGCAATTTGATCCGGGTGGATCACCCATTTGCCGTCGTAACCAAGGGCGGCGCTCATGAGGCACGAACGCCTCAGGCCTTCAGAGTCTTTGTAGTCCCCGTAAGGAGCGTCGATAGCCTGAAGCCCCGCTGCCTTGGCAGCCATCACCATCCTGCTCAGCGGAAAATGAAACCTGTGTCCCGGATAAAAATCCTCTTTTTCTCCATGGCCGCTGACGCCCTTGCTCAACATGGTCAGGGAGGCGCTATAGTCGGCAACCCCAAACACGAGCGTCTCAACGCGTGGGGAACTGAACGCGATTTCCCCTGCCTTGAGCATCCCCGACGCCGTTTCGATTGAGGGCTCCAGGCCGATCTGCCTTTTAAAACCCATCCGCATTTCTATCTGGTTCAAAATATAGTCAATCGCTTTTATTTCCGCAGCGTCTTCAACCTTTGGAACGACTATCACATCGATATACTCACCGGCTTTTTCAACTATATCAATTATGTCGCGGTAGGCAAAGGGAGTATCCATTGCGTTGATGCGATACGACCTGACCTTTCCCTTCCAGTCACGTTCCCTGAAGACGGCAACGGCGAGGTTTCTGGCCTCCTCTTTTTCGTTTACCGGAACGGAATCCTCAAGATCCAGCATGATTACGTCGGGATCGAGATTAAATGCCTTGTTAACCATTTTTTCGCGATTTGCAGGGACAGAAATTATCGAGCGGCGAAGGCGAGCGATGTTTTTCATGTGACCTCCATTTTAGCGGGAAATACTGTTGTTTGCGTTCGGAGTATTTCTAAGAATCACGAACGCTGCCTGGTGTGCAACCATTTGCGGATGGAAACTGCGCCGCCACCCGCTCAACAGGCCCGGCACAACGTTCGAAATCCACCAATTCACAGGCTCAACGCCCGGGATTGATATTTCTGCCGAACCAACCGCTATAAATTCAGCAATCCTGCCCCCGAAGGCATCCGGGAGCAGGGATTGCATAAAAAACACTCTTATTTTGTTACGACCGCCTGAGCGGCGTCGGAAGCGGAAGCCTCCTTGGCGAACTTATCCTTGATGGCGGCCTGCGCGGCGGCAAGAGTTGCGATAGGGACCCTGTAGGGCGAGCAGCTTACGTAGTCGAGTCCTATCCTGTGGCAGAACTCGACGGAACTGGGATCGCCACCGTGTTCTCCGCAGATGCCGATCTTGATATCCGGCCGCGTGGATCGTCCTTTTCGTACGGCGATTTCCATTAGCAGGCCTACCCCTTTTTGATCGAGCCGCGCGAACGGGTCATGTTCCCAGATTTTGTTGGTCACATAACTCGGGAGGAACTTGCCCGCATCGTCCCTGCTGATGCCGAACACGGTCTGAGTAAGATCATTGGTGCCAAACGAGAAGAACTCAGCGTGCGTCGCAATCTCATCGGCAGTAAGCGCCCCGCGCGGGATCTCGATCATTGTCCCGATCCGGTAATCGACCTTGACCCCATATTCCTCCATTACCTTTTGCACGACTGCTTCGACAACGTCCCTCTGGTTTTTGAACTCGCCAACGTCTCCCACCAGGGGAATCATTATCTCCGGGCGTACCTCCATGCCTTCCCCGGCTATCTCACAGGCGGCCTCCATGATGGCCCTTGCCTGCATCTGGGTGATTTCCGGGTAAGTAACTCCAAGCCGGCAGCCCCTATGGCCGAGCATCGGGTTGGCCTCGTGCAGGCTGACCACCTTAGCCTGAAGATGTTCAAAAGACATACCCATCTTGACGGCAAGCTTTTGTATGTCCTTTTCCTCGGTTGGAAGAAATTCGTGGAGAGGCGGATCAAGCGTTCGAATGGTAACCGGTTTTTCCCGCATTACTTTGAAAATGCCCTTGAAATCGTCCTTTTGCATCGGCAGCAGTTTGGCCAATGCCCGTTCGCGCCCTTCGCGGTCCTCGGCGAGGATCATTTCGCGAACGGCATCGATACGGTTTCCATCGAAAAACATATGTTCCGTGCGCGTAAGCCCGATCCCCTCGGCCCCGAACGCGATAGCTTCTTCGGCCTGGTTCGGCTGATCGGCGTTTGTCCAGATCTCGAGCCTTCGGAACTCGTCGGCCCAGCCCAAAAGCGCCACGTAGTCCTGGTAAATCTGGGACCTTTGAGGCGCGAGGCTCTTGTCTATGATAACGCGAAGCACTTCCGAGGGCCGTGTCGGGATCTGTCCCGCAAAAACCTCACCGGAAGTACCATCGATCGAAAGATACTGGCCTTCCCGGATTACACGCTCACCTACAGTCATTCTCCGGCTGTGGTAATCGATTTCAAGATCGGAACAGCCCACGACGCAGACTTTGCCCATCTGACGGGCAACCAGCGCCGCGTGTGAAGTCATTCCGCCGCGCGCCGTCAAAATGCCGCGCGAAGCGTGCATACCCCGGATGTCGTCCGGGGAGGTCTCAAGGCGAACCAGGATCACTATCTCGCCCTTCATTGCCCACTCTTCGGCGTCATGAGCATTGAACACCACGCGGCCGGTGGCGGCCCCCGGTCCCGCGTTAAGACCCTTGGTCAGAAGAGCGCCGTCATTTAGCGCATCCATTTTAGCCTTGGGATCGAACGTCGGCCGCAAAAGTTGATTCAATTGGTCCGGTTCGACCCGCATCAAGGCTTCCTGCTTGGATATAATGCCTTCCCGGACCATATCGACGGCGATCTTGAACGAAGAAAACCCCGTTCGCTTGCCGGTCCTGGTCTGCAGCATCCAGAGTTTATGCTTCTCTATCGTGAACTCAATGTCCTGCATGTCCCGGTAATGACGATCAAGCTTGCTGCGAATACCTTCAAGCTCGCTGTAAATTTCCGGCATCGACTCCTCAAGGGACAAACCCGGCCCATCGCCCCTCTGATGCTTGTTAATGGGCAGGGGCGTTCTGATGCCTGCAACGACATCTTCTCCCTGAGCGTTTATCAGGTACTCGCCGAAAAACACATTCTCACCGTTTGCCGGGTTGCGTGTAAAGCCCACGCCCGTTCCGCAGTCATCTCCCATGTTCCCGAACACCATGGCCTGCACGTTTACGGCCGTACCCATCGATTCCGAGATGTTGTTTATTTCACGATAGGCGATCGCACGCGGATTGTTCCACGAACCAAAAACGGCCGTAATGGCTCCCCAGAGCTGGTCCCATGGGTCTTGTCGAAATTCGAGGTGTTTACGTTCGCGGATCAATCCTTTGTAGCGCACAATCAGTTCCCTGAGATCGTTTGCTGGGAGCTGGTTGTCGAATTCAACGCCACGTTTCCTTCTGATTTCCTCGATCAATGAGTCAAAGGGATCGTGTTCGTCTTTTGACGGGGGCTTCAAACCGAGCACAACATCGCCGTACATCGCGATGAAACGGCGATAGCAATCAAACGCAAACCGTTCATCTCCCGTGTTTTTGATCAGGCCATGCACGGTCTGGTCGTTCAATCCAAGGTTCAGGACCGTGTCCATCATCCCGGGCATGCTGAGCGCGGCGCCGGAGCGCACGGAGACGAGCAGGGGGTTTTCTGGGTCGCCGAATTTGCGTCCCATAAGCTGCTCCAGCCTGTGCATCGCATCTTCGACCTGGCCCTGCAATTCGGCCGGATATTCTCCGCCGTGCTTGTAATAGTAGCTGCATATGTCGGTAGTGATTGTAAAACCGGGTGGCACTGGTATGCCCAACTGGGCCATTTCCGCCAGGTTGGCGCCCTTTCCGCCCAGGAGAGCCTTCATTTTAGCGTTGCCATCCGCTTTTCCCTCTTCAAAAAAATACACATATTGAGGCATAAATCTCTCCTTCAGATTAAACTTTTCCGCTGGATAAGGATGTGAAAGGCAGGTTTAGCTCCATGAACCCGTTATACTAGCCAAAACTCAACCGGTAGTGCAACAGTACAACGAGAAGCGGGAAGCGGCAAGAGAGAAGCGGGAAAATGCATATCGTTTTTTCCGCTTCGTGCTTCCCGCTCCACGCTGGGGGTATCAGATTTCAAGCCATGAATCGGAATAGAGTGTGTGGCCCAGGATTACCCTGGCCGTTTTCACGAATTTGATCCGATCTTCCGATAAGGTCTTCACATCAACCGGATGTCCATCCTCTACTTTGTGAACCAGGGCTTCCAACTCCGGATGGCTGCCCCGGGCAATCTCATGAAGCTTGCAATCAAAGCAGTCAACGATTGCCGAATAGAGCCCGTGCCGTTTCAGTATGATAAGCATGACCTGGTTCAGGATCGGGCGCAAGTTGTCGGGCGGGCCGTTGGAAATGTTCGAAAGTCCGATCGTGCTTCTGCACCCCGGGGCTATGTCCTCGAACATCTTCATGAATTCCAGCACGCTCATGATCTGGTTCTGTTGCACGTTGACCGGGGTCTGGATCGGATCGATGTAAATACGCTCGGGATTTATACCGAATTCCTCGGTGGCTTTGAAGACCAGTTCGGCGCAAAGCGCGCCGCGCTCGTTTTCATCCCTCGGCATTCCATCGGGTCCCCAGAGCAGGCCGACAAATTCGGCGTCGTACTTCGCGGCAAGCGGAAGCAGCGCTTCCATTCTCTCCGGGCGAACCATGATCGAATTGAGCAGCGGCTTGTTCTTCCTGCAGGCTTTCAGGCCTGCCTCCATGGCTTTGATGTTCGAAGTATCCAGGGCAAGAGGAAGGTCCACCACTTCCTCGATTACAGGGACAAGCCAGGACATCAGGTCCTCGCCCGTTTTGCCGGCCGGACCGATGTTCAGGTCTATGTAGTCCATACCGGCTTTGGCGTTCTGGACGGCAAGTTCCTGAAGCGGTCCGGCTTCCTTCGCCTTCAGGGCGGCCCCATATTTCTTGCTCATTATATTCAGGTTTTCGCCTATAAGCTTCATCGCGCCGTCTCCCGTCTATGCCTTCCAGTTTTTGAGGTATTTGGGGATCTGGCTGGCTTCCCTCGGACCCACCGAAATGGTCCAGCCGCCGCCCAATTCTTCTTCGAGCTCACCGCTTATACCGGCCGCATACCCTGGAATCACAAGGTTTGTATGCTTTATCCTGTCTCTTATTCCACTCTTGCTGATGAAAGTCCCGACGGTCTCACCCGAGAACTTTCCGGCGGCCCATGCCGTCATGACGGACAGACCCTCGGTGTCCTGGACACAAAGCCACGTGGGGACCCTGCTGGACTCGATCTCACCGGTAACGATAAAGTAAGTGAGCGAGAAATTGCAGGTCACAAGCACGGGAGAGTTCTCATCGGGGTTGTTTATCGGATAGATTCCCTGCTCTGCTGTCATCGGCCTCTGAGGATCCGTAAAGATATTGAGCCGGTCGAGAAGAAGCGGGAAGATCACGTGGGGCTGCAGATCGCTCATGACGATTATCCCGCCGTATTTGGCCACGAAAGTGGCGGCCACGAGGGCCTCATCCATGATACCGTCTGCAATTTCGTTGGCCATGATGATCGTGGGGAACCCCAAAGGCCGGTACCGGTCCTTCAGGGCGGCGCGGCGGATCAGGACCTGTTCCTCGAAGGCTTTCTTGAGGTTGCGCGTCCCGGTGTCTATCACGATATCCTTCAGCCCCATGGCGGAAAGTTTTTCGCAGAGCCCGGCGGCACTCTCCAAAGAGCCCTCTCCCCTGACGACGATCGGACACCCGGCCGCCTTGGCGAGGTTTCCGACCTCATCGACATTCGCGGCCGTTGCCGCATAGATCAGGGGCTTTTTATCCTTGAACGAATCCGTTGCCGCAGTGAGGACATCGACGGATTCGGACATAAAAATCATTGTCGCGCCGACTTCATCGGAAATCTTTTGGGCCAGCGCGCAGAATTTGTCAGGGTCCCCGTCCTCGTCCCTGATCGCGAACATCTCCGCTCGCAGTTTCAGGCCCACCCTGTCATACTGGGATTTTTTGAACCGGTCGATCTTTCCGGCCACCGATGCATCGTCTTCACCGGTGGAGACAAGAACGGCGAAGCCGGGCGGATTGACGAAGGTCTTCTCATGTCTGAAAAGCACCGTCTCACCGCCGACCTTCACGGCGTATTCACCAGCGCCGATCGCGACCGGCCGAATGGGGGGTGCGGATTCCGAAGCGAGCTTTTCCTTGGAATCTTCGGAGACGTAAGGGCACTTTTCCAGTTCGGCCTTGCCGGAAGCAAGGTTCATCGCAAAAGCCAGACAGGTAGGGACCCCACATTCCCCGCAATTGGTCTTAGGCAACAGCTTAAAAATTTGAATCCCGGTTAGGCCCATGGGCATTTTCTCCTATGAGATCCGGAAGCGAGGACGGCAGGCAATAAGATTGAAAAGCTTCTTCCCCTCCGCTCTATCCGCCCCGGACGATTGATCAGTCCAGAATGCTATCCATTGTCAGCGCCGGATGCCCCGCCTGTTCAAGGAAGGGCAAAATCTCTTCTTCTGTCGACCCGTTTTCCTCGGTGGCGATCATATCGATGAAATTCGGAATGCCGATTTCCTCGCCTCGCTTGATCAGCCTATCCCGAAGTTCCTCCTTGAGCATCCTGGGTATCCACACCAGCCGCATGAGTCCCCCGTCGCCCGAGACGAACTTCCGTTGAGTGATGTTGTACTTGCTGTGTCCCACAAAACCGGGCGTGACGTTTCCCCCCCCGATCGTGCCGGCAAGGGTCGTGAATTTCATGCCGCTGGGCGTCATTCCCGGGTACTCCCTGTTTACGCTCATTATCCCGTTGCACATGGGCAGAACCGCCGCGATGCATTCGCAGCATCCACAGGTGGTCATCGGGTCGTTCATGAGGCTGTAGAAATTGTAGCTCGAAATCGACTGCCTGGAGGCCTTATAAACGAAATCATTGACGCCTTTCCAGTTACCCAGCTTGGCATCCAGGGTCTCCAACTTCTGAACCGGCTGGTTGGGTCCGGTCGGGTTGATCTCGAAGGAGGCCTTGCAGTCGAGCCAGTTGTATGCGCCGCACAAGCCAGTGCGCTCGGGGCTGATCACGCAGACATGAGTCGGCGCAAACGATTGGCAGAGCGTGCAGGAATAATAGGTCTGGGTGCCTTCGTCCGTCATGCCCTCGATACGCTCATCGCGAACCTTGTACGCATTCTGCGCGACGGGGAGCAATTCTTCGACCTTAGCCGCATCCGTATATATCTTGACCTGGCACTTGTCGAAAATAGCTCCGAAGTCCTGGTGGAACTTCGCATGCAGGATTTTCCCTATGTGTTCGAGGCAAAAACCCTTTTCGACAGCCTGCCTGGCTATTCTATACCAGGAAATATCGCGCTGCCCGATATGCATGAGGCCCTGGGCGTAGTTTACGAGGTGATGGATCTGCCGTTCCAGGATCGGCTCGTAGTCTTCCTGCATTTTGCGGCCGGCGACCTCGACGATTACCGCCATTGGCAGGCTGGAGCCGGGTGGAATGTCTTTGACGTTCGGGCCTATGACTTCAACCCTGCCGTCCTCGACAAGATCCATATCGGCAATCCGGACCAGTTCGCAGCAGTGGGTTTTTCCGCCGCCGCACTCCAGGTAGACGTCGTCCCTTCGGACTCGTTCCCCCTCGAAAGCCGGGCCATATGAAACCGGCACCGGTATTTCGGTAACGGTGACCTTGAGTCCCCTTACCTGAATCGAATTTGCGGTTATCTTTTCGTGAGGCACGCCCGAGACGACATGTTCGTAGGTACAGATACCTGTGGGCAGTATCTCGGGAATGTCCGTGTCGGCTATCGTCGGGAAGCCCCAGTTGATGGCCCCGGCGGCGTTGGCGGCCCACTCGGCGTTTACTTCACCCAAGGCATTAACAAATGCGAAGATACGGTTTTTGTTATATTTCAAGACAGTCTGGAAGTCCCCCGGCTCTACACCGCCGAAGGCCATCGCGGCCCGGTTTGCAAACCCAAGCGCGAACACCGCCGCGGAAACATCGGGGCCGAACGGCACAAGCCGCGTGTTCCACCCGATTTCGACGCCTGCCTCGATCAATTGTTCGGCGAACGTCGTGCCCGCCTGATTGGCGCACATAAAAACATATAGGTTTTTCTTCTGGTAATCCTCGGCGATCATTTTCGCGATTGCCGGACTGGGGGCCGCACCGACGATTGCAGCAAAGCCGGGAGCGCTTCCATCGACAAATTCGATGCCGCGCTTTCTCATGATGGTGTCGTCAGCGGCGCCGAGCCAGATCTTCCCGTTCTCCAGATCGCATTGCTCGCTCTGGTGATAAAAATTCGGATCTTCCACATACCGGATGGCTTCGACCACCTCTTCGGCAAGAATTGAAGCCATGCCGCAATCCAGCGTCCCTCCAAGGTAGGGCAGGTGAATGTTGTGCTCGGCTTTGATGTGCCGCGGCAAAAGCTCCCGGCATTTCTTGATGACCGGCTCGGCATCGCCCAGTTTTTCAATCTTGAGGCCGAGTATCGAGTAAATGATCGGTAGATAGTAAGCCGTATTCGGAAATCCTATCGGCTGATTTGGCCCGTACTTATCCATGGCCTTCCCGAATTTAGCCTCGGCCTTGGAAATTATATTGTAAGATCCCTGGATCGCCGCGAAAGCCACTAACCTGGACATACCCTTGCTCCTTTTCAGTTTTCCCCACTTCGCAGCCGGATTCGCGCCGCAATTAAAGGCGGCTTGGACCGGCGGGGCGTCTTAACCCATAGTCGCCCTGCGGTCTTCCATGCTGAAAAGTTTCCGTTCGCGTTGTTCGGAAAGGCCGAGCGCGGCCCTTTTCCCATCTATATGTTCAATGATGAGACGGGCCATCTCGTGCGGATCTATAGCAAATCCCCATTTTCCGAAACCCTTTCCCTCGAGGCCTCTGAAAAGAAGGTCGTGAAATTTCGTGCCTTCAATGGCCGGAAAGGTCACTCCGAAAACGGTATAGACCCCCGAGGCCACGAAGTATTGACCGATGCAGATCGCCTTTTCGCTCATATACTCAGGGGCTGCGCCGGCGACCGGAAGGTCTGAAATCTTGTCGCCGAGGCCTCCGGCCCGAACCATCTCGGCACATGCGATAAGTATTCGGCTGTTGTCCACGCAGGAGCCCAGGCTCAGCACGGGGGGCATTCCAACGGTTTCGCACACCTCCTGGAGGCCCTCGCCTGCAAGCACGGCCGCGTCCGGTTTCATCAGGCCCGCCTTGGCAAGCGCTATCTGGGAACATCCGGTCTGGACGACCAGGATATTATTCCTGATGAGTTCCTTTACCAGCTCGACATGCACCCAATCCTGTTTTACGCGAGGATTCGTGCAGCCGACCACCCCTACCACGCCTTTGATGCGGCCGTTGACGATGTTGTCGTTCAAAGGCACATAAGAGGCGCGGAACTTTCCACCGAGCATGTAGTTGACGTATTCATGAGAAAACCCGTGCACTCCCCAGTCCTGCCTCTTCGGGATGACAATCCTGGCGCTCCGGCCCGCGAAACGTTCGATAGCCATTGCGATGATCCGATTGGGAGCGCCGAGCGGGTCGTTTTCATGGAATTCGATGTGTGCCGCGCCTTCGATCCTGGCCCGCGGGTTGGTCGTAAAGAACTTCGTCCCGTAGCATTCGGCGACCTTCGGCAGGGATTGCATGATGCACTGTACGTCAACGCCCATTGCGTCTACAGCGCCGGTTGCGATGATGGGCTCCGCGGAGAGGAAATTCCCGGCATGGGGGACCCCGTGGCGTCCGAGCACCTCGGCGCCCGAGCAGCACATGCCGAGCAGGTTAATCCCGTTAGCGCCTGCGGCCCTGGCCGCTTCCAGGTTGGCCGGCTCGTTCGAGGCGGCTATCATGCCTTCGAAGAGCAAGGGTTCATGTCCGTGAATCAGAATATTTACCTGGTCTTCCTTCAAGAACCCCATATTCACGCCGGCCACCCTGGGTTCGGGAGTTCCGAAGAGGATGTCCGAGATCTCGGTGGCAACCATGGACCCGCCCCAACCATCGGCAAGGGCCGCACGGGAGCATTGATTGATGATGTTATCGCAGTCCTGGTCAACACCCATATGGGTGCGGTGCATGAGCTCCATTATCTCGCGCATCGCGCCGCGCGGAACGATTCCAGCCTTGCGCCAGTGCTCCAGGGTTTTTGCGGGCACGCGTTTTGCGAAGGGAATTTCACCCTCGACCTGGGTGTACGTCCTCTCCAGTTCCTTATAGAGTTCCGTGGCAATGTCTTTGACAGACCTTTTAGCGGTCCGGATTCCAATGCTCTCTGCAACATTTCTGAGTTTTGTTTCGTCCTGAATTTTGAAATGAGAAATCTTCCCGTTCACCACCTGGCGGAACACATCCAACATGACCATGCCGTGGTCGGTATGCGCGGCCCCGCCCGCGGCCACGGCGCGCGCGAAATTGCGGGCGGCTATCGTGTCAATGGTCGCGCCGCAGACGCCGGTTTTCGCATACGGATCCCTGGCGTTAAGGCGGCACGGACCGATGAAGCAGTGTTTACAGCACGCGCCTTCGGAGCCGATGGGGCAAGGCTTGATATCGCTCGCGCGATGGAACACCGAATCATGTCCGTCCGCCTCCAGCTTCTTCAGCATCTGGAGAGTGGTTTCGCACGTGGTCGCCTCGCGTAAATCCAATTTCTTGGGTTTCTTTTCTTCCGATATCGGGACTGGTTTCCACTCCTCAGACATATGGCACCTTCTTTTCCCCTCGTATGACAGACTTGTTTAAAACGCCAAGCAATTACCGGTCAGCTTTCGCGGGCGCCACCCTGCAATGGACCTCGCGCGGCGCGGGAGGCATCCCGCCCGGCCAATCCGCCATCTGCGCCGTGCCGTCAGGGGGTTGCCTTCATGGGACGTCAGCCTGCTCACTTGCGAGCGATTCCCGCTATAATCACATCATTGCGGCGATATAGTTTCTGACCAGTCTTACGGCTTCAGGATGACGCAGCACGACCACGTCGGCCCCGGCGATCATAAGGTCAACGGCCGTGATCGCTTCCATCAGGATGCCGCGTTTGGCGGCGTCTCCGAGTTCAGGAGCTTCTTCGGCGCTGAGATTCGCCTCTTTGCACTTCCATATTTCGTTGGCCACGTTGGCGATTATAGGCTGCTGGAGCTTTTCGTCTTCCTGGGTCAGGGCCGCCTGCTCGAGGCGTTCCATGACCGAGTGGGTATATTCGAGGCCGTATCCGAGCCCGCCCGTGGTCGGGTCGATTACCAGGTCTTCAGCGCCGACCCCCAGGTTCCCGAGCAGGATATTGAGCTGCTTCGCAAGATTTACATCAATGGGTGAGGAGGCGATCGCCACCTGTTTATAGCCCAGGCACGCGGCACCGATCTGTTTGTAGTCGCCCTCTTCGATCGGGCATATGGCGATTCTCCGGCCCGGAGAACCCTCGGCAACCAGCCTCATAACCTCGACGTCTTTTTCGTGATTGGCGACTCCCCAGACGATTACCGGCACATCGACCGCGTCCACGACTTTTTTGACTTTTGCGGCAACCTCGGCGGCCGGCAGGTTGTCCCCGTTCGGATCGGCGCTTTTGGTCTGGACGACGATTATCTCAGCCCCATAGTCCTGGACGCACCTGCGCGCCCAGGCGGCCGGATCGCCCATTACGCCTTCGAATGGCGCCTTGATCGTCTCCACCCAGTCATCTTTCGGGTCTTTGTCCCAGACCTCCATGGCGATCCTTGGGGCATTCGGGATGGTCCCTTCAAACGAATGGAAGGCATAGGCAGTTTTGCCGCCGATCTTGACCGCCCTGCTTCCATTGCCCAGGGTAACTTCCCTGATCTTTCCCGAATACACCTGCTTCGATGGTTGAAATGCCAAGGCCAGCCTCCTTCTTGAGAATCGATTTCTATGTTAGCGCGCAAGATGGTTTCAGGCGCACTTTCAGCCGCGATTAAGGGGAGCCGATGAGACGGATGCCCGGAAGGGCACCTGTTGTTGAGCCCAAACCTTGCCGTTGCTTATCATTCTTTCTCCACGCCTGCCTGAAAAACCAGCAAGCCCGACCAACTCCTCTAAGGACTCGAATAGGAGGATCGCACCGCGAGGAGATACTCGGGAGAAAGGATTTAATACTCAATACGAAGCACGAACGTGAAGATGAGCGGAAATCAGAGGGAAACGCCCTGATTCGGCTTTCCCTAAACGTTGCAACATAGTCCTAATATATGGATTAGCTCGAAAAGTCAAGCTGTTTTGTCCTGCGCCGGCTCTCGTGAAGGCGCATCACGGAGTGATTTTTCCGGCGTGGAGGTCCCGTTGTTTTCGAGGCGGGGAGTTACCAGAAGTCAGCGCAATTTGACCTCTCCTTCCCATAAGAAAAACCGTTTCGGTCCAAAGTGACGGGGATTGACCCGTTTTCGATTCAAAAAATTCAGATATTGACTAATTTACTTGTTTTCCTCTCCCGTTTTTTATATGCAGTCATCCTGTCAACCATTTCGGCAACTTTATAATATCGCCTTGATTTTCGGAATGAGTGCAATGAATATTTTTCGTGAAGGATCTGAATCCAAGATACGAGTCGTTCACACGCGGCTGCTGGCATTCATTATTCTCGTACTGCTACTGATAAGCCGAAACAGAATTGAAAGCAGATTACAGATAGGGCTGCTCGATTTCGCAGGCCTTTTTTGTGTAATAATCAGCGCTTTCGGCCGGGTCTGGAGTTCCGTCTATATTGCCGGCTACAAGACCACCGCTCTGATTGAATCGGGACCCTATTCGGCAACGCGAAATCCGCTTTATCTTTTCAGCCTGATCGGGGCCGTGGGAATCGGCTTGGCCTCCGGGAGCATTCTGATCCTGGTATTGCTTATTCTTTGCTTCGTGATCTATTACCCACTTGTAATCCGTCATGAAGAAACGAGCCTCAAAAGGCTTCATGGCGCGCAATTCTTATCGTACATGGAACGGGTGCCCAGATTTTTACCGAAATTGTCTGTCTACTCCGAACCCGAAACTTATACGGTCAAACCCAAGATGCTGAGAAGGGCGCTTCTTGACGCCAGTTATTTCGTATGGGTTTTTGGAGTGGTGCAACTGATAGAGAATCTGCGCGAGGCCGGAATATTGCCCGCATTATTCAGAATTCCCTGACATGTTGCGTACCGGCCCGATTATGTTGGACGATTCCGAACGCGGACCGGCGCAAAGCACTGCCCGGAAGCCGAGCCGCCCGGCGCGGCATGAGCGCCTGATTAAGTTCACATTAATAAATATTTAAAGATATTTGTACAACGAGACGTTCTTTAATGAGTAAACCGCCGGTGTACAACAGGAGGGGAAATGAGAAAATTTCTCGCGGCAATGCTCTGCGTTACAGCTTTTGGCCTGCTGTCTTATCGGGCGCCCGCCTCCGCACAGGAAATATCCGGCTGCGTTAATAAGAGCACCGGGCTTGTCCGTATTATAACGAACGCCGAACGGTGCAGGTCATGGGAAAATCCCATTATTCTGGGGAAGACCCCGGAAGGCGGCCCAACAGGACTCCAGGGCGCCACCGGTCCGCAGGGTCCCGCGGGACCTCCGGGCCCGGCCGGCCCTCAAGGTCCCGTCGGCCCTCCAGGTCCACAGGGTCCCGCAGGTGAAGCCGGGCCGCCCGGTCCACAGGGTCCCGCCGGCGAAGCAGGACCGCCCGGACATGAAGTCCGCACAAGCGAAATGATTATCGAGACCCCGACGGCCGGACAGCCGCAAAAACCCGAGAGCCCGCCCGCCCCCCGGGCACCCGCAACGCAGGGTGATCGCGGCATGGTTTTTGCCCTTTCCGAACTGGCGCCGGCCCTTGCGCTTATCGCCATAGTACTGTCGCTGACCGCGCTTTGCCTGATTATCTATTTTTTCCGCGCCCTCCAGAGGACCGCGAGCGACATTGCGGCGGTTTCCAAGGTGCTCGGGTTAAGCGCGGAGCGCCTCGAAAAGGTTGCCGACAGGTACGTTCTCAGCGTTTTTCTGATCATAAAGGACATTCTGGTCTACAAATCCCAGTTGACGGGCAGGGAAGATAAAGCTCCGGAGACCGATCCGTTTCAGGAGGACGTTGAAACAGCCGTGAAAAAAATCGTCGAGCGTCCGGGCGTCACCACGCTGCGCGATCTTTATTTCATTCTAAGAGGCAGGTTCAGCGAGCAGCAGATAAAGGATTCGGTTTTCAGACTGCGTACGGAAGGCGCAATTACCTGGGAAGGCAGCGAAACCGGGCTTGACTTCACAACGCCGATTTCACTGGCGTAAGAACCAGGCGCGCTCGAAAGTGTAGTTACCTTTCATAAATTCATCGGCATGCCATTCAATCCGGGCGTCGTCGCACAAGACCATGTCAAGAAGGCGGACCGCGCCCATAAGCCTTCCCAGCATCTCAAGCTTGTCCTTCAAGATGGGGCATTCAAAACATAACGTTCCGGCAGGCTGTCGGCGCTCGGTCAATATTAGACCGACACGGCGTCAAGGGTCTTTTCGAACAACTCCAGGTCTTCTTTGGACCACAGGCAAAGGATTACCTCCTGCAAACTCGTTTCCTGACCCGCGAGGAATTCCGAAGCGGCCTTCAGCATGATCTCGGCGCACCTGTCCTTGGGAAAACCGAAAATACCCGTGCTGATAGCCGGCAGGGCAATGCTTTTGAGTCCTTTTTCGGTTGCGCGCCTCAGGCTGTTAAGGGTTGCGTTCCTGAGCTTTTCATCCTCATCCCCTTCGCCGTACTGAGGTCCCACTGCGTGAATCACATAGGAGGCCTTCAGATTTCCGCCTCCGGTCACTGCGGCTTCTCCCACGGGGGTCCGGCCAATACGGTTGCACTCTTCCTGGATACTCGGCCCGCCTTTCATCCTGATCGCACCGGCGACGCCGCCGCCCAGATGAAGTCCCGAGTTGGCCGCGTTTACAATTGCGTCAACCGCCAGTTCGGTAAGATCGCCCTGCACCAGTTTGAGTTTCCTGCCTCGGATTATTTTTTCCATCTCACTCCTCCTATTTTTTTCCAGGGCTGAAGAGAACGAAAAGGCGGCCGCACAAAGCGCCGCACGGTTGAGGTCTTCCTTATTATAATACTTTTAAATTCTTCGACTTCCCGTAGTTGCACCTGCAAATTCAGGGCAAATGCAGGAGAACTGTTCCCAGTTCTCAGTCTTTTGTTTTGAGTTTTTCGTTGGAGGTCAATACCGCCTCTTCAGAAATGATCTTGAGCAAATTTCGCATGAGTCGCCCAATTACTTTATACACGAATGATTCCGGCTCTGCCAAACGGCAAAACAAGCGGCAACCGGAAGCGGAAATAGAAACGGCAATAGAAGCGGCAAAAGGGCAGAGGGGGAGGGTGGGTTACGGAGTTGATAAACAAGGTTCGGCTCAGGTGCATTCCTTCAGGCAGGTCGTTCCGTCCGATGGCCGCACCCTCTTTAGATGGCTGGTTTACAAAACGTCCTTTTTCCGTTATACGTTCAGATTCAGGAAATAATTCATATCCTTAGGTGGACGGCATGGCTTACACGGTCCAGGACCGCTTTTTTCTAAAGGCCAAAAAGGAGCATTATCTCGCGAGGGCGGTATACAAACTCGAAGAGATCCAGAAAAAACACAGGATATTGAGGGCGGGAGACCGCATTCTCGACCTGGGCGCCGCTCCGGGCTCCTGGATTCAACTGGCGAGCAAGGTGGCGGGACGCTCCGGCCTGGTCGTCGGGATCGATCTAAAGCCGATCGAACGTGATTTTGGAAACCGGGTGATTACCATTCAGGGCGACATTTTCGACCTGGAATTCGTGGAAGCCGCCGTGCGCGACCACCTGCCCTTCGACGTGGTGTTAAGCGACATGGCCCCGGCGACTTCCGGGATAAAGGTGGCGGACAGCGCCCGTTCCTCGCTTCTTTTCGAACGCGCGTTCGAAATAGCCCGATGGGCGTTAAAACCCGGCGGAAACTTTCTGGCGAAGATATTTCATGGGCCGGAGTTCCACCGGTTTCTCACCGAGGTGAAAAAGGAATTCGGCAGGACCAGGGCGATAAGGCCCGATGCCACCAGAAAACAGAGCAGGGAAATTTATATATTGGGCACAAGTCTACGAAGCTCGCAAAAATCACAAAAAGAAGTTGCGGACCGGGAAAGCGAGGCAGAATCAGGGCTCACATCCGGTTGATCCCGCGCCACGCGAGCCTCGGAGACTCGCGAGGAGACTGTGTCATGAAATAGGAAGCATACCGGTTTGCGACACGGTCTCGAGGCGAGTGTGGCGGTTTTGCGGCAGGCTCATCCGATAAGAAAACAGCAGGAGGCTCTCATGTCAGGTCATTCGAAATGGGCAACCATCCGCCACAAAAAAGGGGCGGCCGATGCCAAGCGCGGAAAGGTTTTTACCAGATTGATAAAAGAGTTAATGGTGGCGGCCCGGATGGGTGGCGGAAATCCCGACGGCAATCCGCGGCTCCGGGCCGCAGTTCTGGCCGCAAAGGCCGAGAACATGCCCAAAGACAACATCGACCGGGCCATAAAGAAGGGCACCGGCGAGCTCGAGGGCGTGACTTACGAGGAATTCATGTATGAAGGGTACGGGCCGGCGGGCGTTGCTGTCCTCGTAGATATCATGACCGATAACAGAAACCGGGCCGCAAGCGAAATCCGGCACACTTTCAGCCGGAACAACGGGAACCTTGGAGAAGCCGGCTGTGTGGCCTGGATGTTCAACAAAAAGGGAAGCATCGTTTTCGACAAGAACGCCGTGCAAGAGGAAGAACTGATCGAACTCGCGCTCGAAGCCGGCGCAGAGGATGTGAAAGATCTCGAGGACCAGTTCGAAGTCATCACTTCGCCCGAGGATTTTGCAACCGTGAAATCGGCCATCGACGAAAAGGGCCTCAAATACGAACTTGCCGAGGTCACCATGTCTCCGCAAACGACCGTGCGAATTGAGGACCCCAAGACGGCCCAACAGATCCTGAGGCTGATGGACGCACTCGAGGACTCGGATGACGTTCAGAATGTTTACGCAAACTTCGATATCCCGGACGATATCATGGAGTCGCTGGAATAGGGCGCCGGGGGCCGCAACGGGGATCGGCCGCGCATCCCCGCACGGCGCATGTTGAAACGGGGTTTTCGAACTGGTGCTGGAAAGGCAAATGATTCGAACTATAGGAGTTGACCCCGGGTCACGCTATACCGGATTCGGAATCGTGGAGGGGGATGGATTCAGGCTGAAGCACATCCACCACGGCACGATCAAACTTCCGTCCTCCCGCCCGCTTTGCGATCGCCTGAAAATTATCTTCGACGAACTCAACGTTTCCATTCGGGAATACGACCCGGAGTTTATGGCGGTCGAGGAGGTCTTTTTCGCAAAAAACGTCAAGAGCGCCCTGAGCCTCGGACAGGCCCGCGGGGCCGTAATCCTGGCGGGGGTGAGCCTGGGACTGTCCATCCACGAATACAGCGCGCTCAGGATAAAACAATCCGTCGCCGGATACGGCAGAGCGGCCAAAGAGCAGGTCGCGGGAATGATCCAGCGGCTTTTTCGCATCGATGCCCGGATCGAACCCAATGCGGCCGACGCCCTGGCTGTCGCCGTCTGCCACATCAGCACTCATTCTTCGAATATTCGATGGAAGATTCCGGACCGCCCATGATAGGTTTTCTTGAAGGAAAGCTGAGGGCGAAAAGCCCCGAATACGTTATTGTGGATGTCCATGGGGTCGGGTATCATGTCCAGGTCCCATTGAGCACTTTTTATGATTTGCCTGAACTCGGTGAATCAGTGGGGCTCAACATCCATACACACGTGCGCGAAGACGCCATCCAGCTTTTCGGATTTCGCACTCTTGCCGAAAAGGAGATGTTCCTGCTTTTGACAGGCGTGAACGGCGTAGGGCCAAGACTTGCGATAGGGATACTCTCTGGCATCAGTCCGGACGAGTTGAGACAGGTGGTCGTACGGCAGGATTACCCGAGGCTGAAAAATATCCCCGGAGTCGGCAAAAAAATTGCCGACCGGGTGATGCTGGAGCTTCGGGACAAGGTGCAGGGCAAGGCCAGGGAAAAGGCGGGGCCGGCCCAGCCTTTCGTGGAAGCCGGGAATGCCTTTCCGGATGCTTTTTCAGCCCTCGTAAACCTTGGCTACCGTCCGGCCGAGGCGGAAAAGGCGCTCAGAAGAATCAAGGAAACCCTGGGGGAAAACCCGACCCTGGAAGAGGTCCTCAAGGGGGCGCTTAAGGCCCTGGCGTAGGGGGAGCGGGGAGCAGGAAGCGGGCAGCGGAAATTATTTTCTACGTATTGATCCGTTTTTCTTGCTGCCAGTGAAAGAATCGAGGCAAATGACGGACCGGGTTATCACACCGCAGAAAAAAGAGGAGGACCTGCCCCTGGAGGGCAGCCTTAGACCTCGCACGCTTGCCGATTACATCGGGCAGGAGAAGCTGAAGGAAAACCTCCAAATCTTTATAGCCGCGGCAAAACAACGGTCCGAGACCCTCGATCATGTGCTTTTCCACGGGTTCCCGGGTCTGGGCAAAACATCGCTTGCCGCCGTGATCAGCAACGAATTGAAAGTCAATCTGCGCAGCACATCGGGGCCGGTAATCGAGAGGGCGGGAGACCTGGCGGCAATCCTTACCAACCTCGAACCGGGCGACGTTCTATTCATCGATGAAATCCACCGGTTGAATCACGTCGTCGAGGAAATCCTCTACCCGGCGATGGAGGATTTCAAGCTCGACATCATTATCGGACAGGGACCTTCCGCACGGACCATCAAGCTGGATCTGCCCCCGTTTACCCTTATCGGCGCGACCACCCGAGCGGGCCTGCTGTCTCCGCCACTGCGCGACCGTTTCGGCGTTTCACTGAGGCTTGAATTCTACAGCCCGCTTGAGTTGAAGAGCATCATTCTGCGTTCGGCAAGAATACTTGCAATTCCGGTTGAACATGAGGGCGCGCTGGAAATCGCCCGGCGCTCGCGCGGGACCCCGAGGGTGGCAAACCGGCTCTTGCGCCGTGTCCGCGATTACGCGCAGGTGCGGGCAAACGGGAACATCTCGATCGAAGTTGCGGACGCAGCCCTTAAGATGCTAGACGTCGACGAGAAGGGGTTCGATGCGATGGACCGCAAAATCCTGAACACAATTATCGTAAAATACGACGGTGGGCCGGTCGGGATCGAAACCCTGGCCGCTTCGGTTTCAGAGGAAAAAGACACCCTGGAGGACGTCTACGAGCCTTTTCTTATCCAGGAAGGATTCATTAACAAAACACCCCGCGGCAGAATGGCAACCCGCCTGGCCTACGAACATCTCGGAGTGCCCTATAACACATGTAACAGGCAATTAAGAATCGACGGGATGTAGGGTGTCAATGTGCTGATGCTCTGGCGCAGTTTTTGGGAACAGGATTTGTCGCGCCAATCCGGATGACGTCCACGCAAAACGCTGCCTCAGATCTGGTCCTTTCAATGCAGGCATTCCTCAAGATTGCATTGGCGTGGCATTTCATGACTCTTGCCCCTTTTCCAAATGCACGGGACGCACCTGGCCGAGGCCGGCAACGCCGTGTTCTTCGCACCAGGCTGCGAAAGCGCCGGCAGCACCCCCCCCGATTTTTTCCTTATTGCCGTTTATGCCTGTGACACTTCCCGTCTCCGTTTATCGGTTTAGTGATGGACAATCTGTTAAAATGAAACTGCGTTGTGCCGATCGGAACAGATATAGAGAATAGAGCGAGGGCTGCAGCAGAGTTTCTTATTGACAGAATTATATAAAAATATATATATTGGAATAATGATGGGTGACGATGGAATAGTGCTCAAAGAGCTTGTATGGATCGCGTCAAGCCGCAAGGATATGCAGGCTTTACCCCGCTCGGTGCAACGGACTTTCGGCTATGCGCTTTACGCGGCGCAGTTGGGTGAAAGGCCGCCCGAAGCTAAGCTCCTTAAAGGTTTTGGTGGCGCCGGCGTTCTTGAACTGGTCTAGGATCACCGAGGCGATACCTATCGTGCTGTATATACCGTCCGGTTTGCTACCAGGATTTATGTGCTGCACGTATTCCAGAAGAAGGCAAAACACGGGATTGAAACCCCGAAGCACGAATTGGACTTGATCCGCGACCGATTGAAGCGGGCCGAGAGCCTTTATAGGGAGACCTTGATATGACAAAAGACCACGAAAAAAGCAGCGGCAATGTATTTGCCGATCTTGGATTTCCACATTCAGAACAGGAGTTTGTGAAAGCCAAACTGACGGTGCAGATTTACCGGCTCCTGAAAGAACGAGGGCTAACCCAAGCCGAAGCCGCGAAACTGCTTGGCAGCACACAGCCCCAAGTATCAGCACTTATGCGCTGCCGCCCCGTGTCGATATCCGTAGGCCGTTTGATAGAATTTCTAACGATCCTCGGGCAAGATGTGGAAGTCACGGTTAAACCATCCTCACGGCGCAGCGAAGGGCAACAGGGGCATATGTCCGTAACGGTGCAGCCCTTGTGATCTCGACGGCTGCGGATCAGGCTTAGGCCCACCTGAAGTGTAAACGGCATCCACCGCACGCACCAAAAACCAAGAGGGTTGCGCTCTAGCGCAACCCCCGTGTTAAATCGGTTGGTTTTTCCCAGTCAGCTCAAGAATCCATCTTCGGAATGTCCCGGCGTGGACCGTCCTTTCGTTTCGAAAGCGTCTTCGTACATTTCATCTCTATCATAATAGAGTCGGCTGTCCAGGCCGGCTTCTTCCGTGGGACCCCGCGTCAATTCGTCCTGATCGGTGACAAGGTCGCTGTTTGTGATTCGGTCAATAATGGCCGAAAATCCCATCGAATCGGTAAGTATCTGCAGGACGAGTTCGCGCTCGGCCTCACCCGCAAGACTGCCATCAAGGAAAAGCACACCCTTCCTCAAAGAAATCCTGAGATCCTCCGTTTCGATCCTTTCATCGGTTTGCAGGCGCTCGTATATGAGGGTAACTATCTGCTCGTAGGTCATACCCTGGTATTCATCGGGGATTTTCCCACCGACAACCTTTTCGGCCGTCTGCGGCAGTGTCTTATGCTGTCTTTCAAAGTCACGCGCGCAATCGACGCAAAGTCGCGCCCAGGGTATAGCCTCCAGTCTTCTTAAGGCTATCTCGTCTCCGCAGGACTCGCAAATCCCATAATCCCCGATCGACATCCTGCCAAGAGCCAGATCGATCTGCTCGATTTGCATCACGCCGTTCTCATCGAGCTTGTCATAAGGCTTGGCGATACTCGCCTTCTGCGCCTCTTCTTCCAATTCGATAGCGCGTTCTTCCAACTCCTGCCAGGCAGCCGCAAGCCTTTGAACTCTTTCAAGTATGCTGCTGCGCCTGTCGAGGAGCACGTTTCTAAGGAAAAGTATTTCTTCCTTGCTCATTTTTAATTCCTCCTAGTACAGCAACGTTAAACCGCCATATGCGTTTGAAAATAAGTCGCATCCACGAATAATTCAACAATAATTCGTAATAAATTAGAATAATTGACTTTAGTCGATATTAACGGAGGCTTCGTTGACAACGGGTGTGGCGCGCATTACTGAAAACCCGCCCCGGGGCAGGATTTGTCGTTACGGTCCGGATATTCCAAGAGGAGGTAAACGGTGAACCGCAAAAAGCTGCTCCTATTCGTCGCTCTTTGGTGTGCCTGGGCTGTGCCGGCCCGGAGCCAGGAGCCGGCCCAGGAAATTTGCGCGGATTCGGCGCGGAACTCCCCCAAGATTCAAGCGTGTGCCCGGGAAGGCGAAAAGTTCGAGGTAACTCGACATACGCTGAAGTTGGCCGGAGGCGGTCTTCTGAACTATACGGCCACCGCGGGTTATTTGCGGCTGGTCAATGAATCCGGAAAACCGGAATCCGACATCTTCTTTACGGCTTATACCGCCGAGGGCCAAACGGAGGCAAGGCCACTCACCTTTGCATTCAACGGCGGCCCCGGAGCTTCTTCCATGTGGCTGCACATGGGGATAGCCGGACCCGTGAGGGCCGTGACCGAGCAGAAGGACACCGCCGGAGGGTCCATGGTCCCAAACCCCTTTTCCTGGCTTGCCTGTACCGACCTTGTATTTATCGATCCCATAGGGACCGGGTTCAGCAGGGCGATTCCTCCCGAAAATGACAAAACGTATTTCAATACTCAGAGCGACATCAATTCGATTGGTGATTTCATTCAACTCTACGTCGGAAGATTCGGCCGATGGGGCTGCCCAAAATACCTTGCCGGAGAAAGCTATGGAGCTATGAGGGCCGCCGGACTCCTGCGGCGCCTCTATGAAAACGCCGGAATTGAAATCGACGGTCTGATCCTCATTTCACCGGCGCTCGACCTGAGCATGATTCACCAGGACATCTCGAACGATCTGTCCTTCGTGCTCTTTGTCCCATCTTACGCGGCGACCGCCTGGTACCATAAGAAAACAGGTCCCCAGTCGCAGTCCGGCTTCAGTGAACTGCTTGCCGAGGCCGAAAGCTGGGCCGTCGAGCAATACCTGCCCGCCCTCGCCAGAGGACAAAGTCTCTCCGGTTCCGAGGCGGACAAGATATCGGAAAGGCTTTCCAGACTTGCGGGAATCTCCGGACAACTTATCCGAAACCGGAATCTTCGGATTACCAGGCGCCAATTTGCCAACGAACTCTTACGGACGGAAGGACTCACACTCGGATTCATGGACGGCCGGACGACGCAACGGTCAACGGAAGGGGGATTTCTGGACGACCCATCGATGATCAAAACGATAGGATCCTACGCCGGGCCACTCAACGAATATATGAGCGACGTCCTGCATTTCAGCCCGAGCATCCCATATATCTTTTTTTCCAGAGAGGCCAATTCGGAGTGGAACTGGGGCTCGGTTTTTTCAGGAAACGACGCCATGGACTCGATCCGCCGGGCATTCGACAGGAACAAACGCATGAAGGTGTTTGTCGCGGCCGGTTACTTCGACCTGGACGTCCCGTATTTCGCCGCGACATATGCAATGAGTCATCTTGGCATTGACCCGAAGCTCATGGCAAACATCAAAATCCATTTTTTCCCCGGCGGTCACATGTTCTATACCAACGAAGAAACGATTGAAAAATTCAGCGTTGAAATCGGCCGATTTTTTTCTGATATTTCAGGTAAATAAGTGCTAAAGAGCAAATTTGTCCACGCTGAAATGGTTTTCCACGCGAAGGCGCGAAGGACGTGAAGAAGGCCAAAATAGGGGTTCGGAGCGCAAGGAAGTCTCCGGGATTCAATTCCCGGATGAAAACAGGAAAAGCAGAATCTTCTTATCATTTTTTCGCGGCTTCGCGAATTGGCGTGAAATAGAAGCCGAATCGGCGTGAAATAGAAGTGACCTAGTATCTTTCGCATGAAACTCCTCCGTAATGCATTTCGTCAATCTTCCAGACCCGGGTTATTAAACCGCTAATTATTCTCATATCACTCTTGCAAAGCAGCTCATGATAACGTATGTATCTCGGCCGTGGGGGGCGCCTGCATCAATTTGAGCGATCCGGACCTTCAAGTGCGCGGATGGAGTCCGATCCGATCCCGCAATGGCGAATTTGCCGAATAAATGGCTCGGCGCCAGTTCAAATGCGAGTTTCCGAGGAGTTTTATGACCGGCAAATTTAATCCAGGCTTGTTGATCAGCTTGTTTGTAGTGCTATTTGCATCAGGGTGCGCGCAAACCCCAGTCAATATCGACCAGCAGGAGTTCCAGCCCGGCGAAGAAGAAGCTGCGCATTCGCCGCAGCCCGGGTTCAAGGCGTCTCAGCCGCAGAAGGTGCAGGCCAGGCCGACGGCAAAAGACCTGGCCACTGTGCACCGAGTGGTAACGGAGAAAGAATTGCGGCAGCTCGGGGACAAGGACCCCGACCTGGAATTCTACCACAGCCTCGAAATCCTTTGCCGCCTGAACAAGAAAGATAAGGAATATATCCGCGAGGATATGAAGCACAAACGCCCGATCACCATCCCAAAGAATTTTTCCGCCTATAAACATTGGTCGCCTCTTCCCGAAAGTCTTACCGGCGTGGGCAAGTTTCCAAAATTGATCCTGGTGGTAAAGGATATTCCCTTTTTGGGATGGTACAAAAACGGAAAGCTGGTGGCGGACACTTATATCTGCATAGGAAAGATGAACACCTGGACCAAAAGGGGCATATACAGGGTAAACGAAAAAGATCCCCGTCACATGTCCACCTACCCGAACGCATACGGCTATCCTTCTTTCATGCCCTGGGCCCTGCATGTCTACGATCGGGTCTGGATTCACGCGGGGGACGTGATAGGCGCGAACTGCTCGCACGGCTGCATAAACGTGCCGATCGACCATGCCGACACCCTGTATAACTGGGCCGATATCGGCACCGCTGTCGTGATAACGGAATCTTTGAAAGATTTGGGGCGCGACATCAAGACGGCTCAACGGGTAAACCAGCCGCCAAAAGCTCCCGCGTCCGTGGACCGGGTGAAAGAGGATAAGAAGCTCAACTCAGAAAATGCAACGACGAATCAATCTTTGGGGAACAGCAACAAAGCGGCAACAGGAGGGATTTAGAAATGGGAGTCAACAGACGAGTAACTTGGGGCGCCGGTCTTTTTCTTTGCGCGGGTCTTGCTTGCATGGCCCTGTGCTCATGTTCACTCTTCCAATCCAACATAACACCACACGCCGTGAAAACCGCCGAGGCGCCCCCGCCGCCGCCTCCGGAATGCGAGCTGCCATATTGTTCAGTGGACCTTGATTTCCCCCTGTCTCTCATCACCAATCCAAAGATCTATGTACTGAAGGGGGAGCGCAGACTCTGGCTGGTCCAGAAAGGTATGCTCGTTCGGGACTATCACATCGCCCTTGGGCCAAGTCCCAAAGGCGATAAATATTATAGAGGCGACGGCAGGACGCCGGAGGGGCAGTTCTTTGTCTGCTCCAAGAATGCTTCCAGCCATTATTACAAGTCGCTCGGCATCAGCTATCCCGATCCGAATCATGCGGAGAGCGCTCTTTCCTGCGGTATGATTTCCTTTAATGATTACTGCTCGATCAAGAAGGCGAATGATGCAATGCAGATGCCGCCGGCCAACACGCCCCTTGGCGGTCAGGTAATGATCCACGGAGGCGGTTGCTTTGCGGATTGGACCCTGGGTTGCGTGGCCCTGCAAAACAGCGCGATTGACGAATTGTTCAGCGTGGTCCCGATCGGAACACCAATTTATATAATGCCCTGAGCGCCTGAACCGCGGCACAGTTTGTAAAATCATAAAGCGCGGGGGCATGTCGCCCCCGCCCCCACCGAGATTTCGGGCCCACGCGCAAGCGAGTCGGGCCGGGCGCGCAGTCCTTTCTTGTCCCGACGTCTTTGAGCATTTGCAGCAAACCGGCATCAACGACCAGGAAACAGGTTCCATGAAATCGGAAAGAGCTTATAATTCCGATTGATCTTCAAATACTAAGTCAACGGTCGATAAAACCATGATCCGGTTTAGAGAAAAGATCTCGCATCGGTTTTTTGCCGCTTTTTTCCTGGTCGCGGTCATTCCGATCATCATTATGGGCATCGGCTTGTACCGGGCCTCTGAACGGACGCTTATCGATTCGGCCTACATGCACATTCAGACAATTTCGCAGGATCGCGCGAACAGGCTGGATGCGTGGTACGCGGAAAGACTGGATGACATCAAGGTCCTTTCGGGCCTGTCGGCAATCAGGGATATTTGTTCCGATTCGTGCTCGCCCCGGGCGCCTGCCGTAAAGACGGCCCTGATCGAAGATTCACTGGCGCTAACACGCGGCAAATCTCCGGCTTACCAGAGCATTCATGTAATGAGTCCGTCCGGTGAAATCATCGCTTCCACCGAAGCGAACTCCGAGATGATCGTATCGAACAAATACCTGGAAGACCTTAAGAACCTGAAGGCGGCCGACGGTCCGGTTTTGAGCCCTTTGCATCAGCATTTGAATCGGGCATGGTATATCCATCTCACGGTGCCCGTTTATTCAAAGGACGGCACGATGAGCGCCGCCATTATGGCGATCCTGGATGCTTTGGGAACACTCGATCCGCTTCTTGCCGACAGGACGGGCCTTGGCGGTACGGGAGAAGCCTACCTGGTCAATGAAGAAGGCAAAGTGGTCACCCAGTCGAGATATATGAGCCACGAAGAAACCGCCAAACGCAGGTTCGAGACCACAGGAATAGCCTCGGCGCTTGACCGCAAGTACGGCGTTTCGATATACCGCAACTACATGGGCCGCGAAGTTGTCGGCGCTTACAGGTGGCTTCCGCGCTATCATTCGGCCCTGTTGGTCGAAATCGGAAAAGATGAAATCCTCGCCCCCATCAGAGGGTTGAGGACCGCCGTCCTGACCACGGCCGGCCTGGTAAGCCTGATATGTGTTTTGGCCGCTTTCCTGCTGAGCAGGCAAATTTCCAGACCCATCAGCGAGATGGCGAATGCCTCACGCAAGATGGCCGACGGTTCCCTCGACCGGCGCATATCCTATGCCAGACAGGACGAAATCGGGACTCTTTCCAAAAGCTTCAATTCAATGGCAGACAATCTGTCCGAGTTGATAGACTCTTTGAAGCAAAAGGAAATCTCGCTTCAGAACGCATATGATGAATTGATGCAAACGCAAAGCCAGCTTGTTCAATCCGAGAAAATGGCGGCCATTGGAGAACTTGTGGCCGGGGTCGTCCACGAGATGCGGAATCCACTTTCGTCGGTCAAGCTAAATTTCCAGATAATCGGGCGCTCCCTGGGCAACGCGGGACTCTTGCACGAACACTACTCCATCGGCCTGGGCCAGATAGCGCAGCTCGAAAAAATGCTCTCGAGCCTTCTCGATTACAGCAAACCAATCTCGGTGGACAAAACCTCGTTTGAGCCGGAAACGCTCATCGCAGAGAGCATCCTGCAGTTGCAAGGCTGCATGGAGGGCAATTCAATCGAACTCAAAACGGAAGGATTCCTGCCGCGGGTCTTGGGAAATCCCGAGCAGATTCGACAGGTGTTCGTCAATGTCATCAAAAATGCCATGGAATCCACCGGTCCCGGGGGCAAGGTGGAAGTCGGGGCAAAGGTCATCGGGAAAGACGGGGATAAGGTTATCCTGGTCGAGGTTTCAGATAACGGCCACGGGATCTCACAACAGGACCTCAAGCGCATTTTCCAGCCTTTTTTCACCACCAGGGAGATGGGAACGGGTTTGGGACTCTCCATCGTGAAAAAAATAATGGATGCCCACGGGTTCGGTGTATCGGTTTCGAGCGAGGAAGGGATCGGCACGGTGGTGAGCTTGCAAATGCATGGCGCTTAAAAGATGAAAAAAATACTGCTTATAGATGACGAACATTCGCTCGTCCGCACCCTGGAACTTTATTTCCGGAGCAAGGGATACCACGTGCTCTCCGCCTTCGATGCGCGCGAAGGGCTGAAGCTTTGGCGGGAGCACGAACCGGATCTCGTTCTGCTCGACGTTCAGTTGCCCGGGATGGACGGAACGCAGGCCCTTTCAGTGGCCAGGAGTGAAAATCTCTCCGGCGACGTCATCATGATAACCGCCTTTCAAAATATGGAGGCGACTCTTGCCGCAATTCAGGGCGGGGCCGCCGATTATCTATATAAGCCTCTTGATCTGGACACCCTTGACGTGTTGCTGGAAAAGATCCTGATCAGGCGCGGAGAACGTGAGAAGATCGAGCGCCTGAGTCATGTCATTTCGGAGGGTTTCAAGCCGAACCAGATTATCGGAAAAAGCAAAGCCACCCTGGAAGTCCTTAAAGATATAGCCCGGGTTGCCAAAACGCCGGTCACGGTGCTCATAGAGGGCGAGACGGGGACCGGCAAAGAACTGGTTGCCAGGACCATCCACCAGCAGTGGGCCCCGGACGAGCCGTTTGTGGGCATTAACTGTGCGGCGCAAGTGAGCAACCTGCTGGAGAGCGAGCTATTCGGTCATGAACGCGGCGCTTTCACGGGGGCCGTTCAACGGAAGCTCGGGAAGTTGGAGTTTGCCGGAAACGGGACCGTTTTTCTGGATGAAATTGGAGAGCTTCCACTTGAGATCCAGGCAAAATTTCTGCGCGTGCTCCAGGAAAAGCAGTTCCAGCGCGTGGGGGGGCTCAGGGACATCGCCTTCAAGGCTCGCCTCCTTGCGGCCACGAATCGGAATATCGAAAGCATGGTTAAAGCCGGCGGTTTTCGCGAAGACCTCTATTTCAGGCTGAAGGTGTTCGTGATCCACATACCGCCCTTGAGAGAACGTCCGGAGGACATAGTAGTCCTTGCCGAAAATTTTATAACGCGAATGAACCGGGAGTTGAACAGGAACATAACTCGCATTCCCATGGAATACATTGACATCCTCAAGGCTTATGACTGGCCGGGAAACGTAAGGGAACTGGAAAATGTGCTCAGGAGGGCCATGATTCTTTCCCGCAGCGATATGCTCGAATTGGACAAATACTGGTTCGAAAGGACGGAATGGACTCAAGCTTCCGCTTCGACCGGGGAAAAGGGCGAACTCAAGAGCCTCAACTCCGTGGAAAAGGAGCACATTCTGAGAGTCCTCGGTCACACGGGGGGCAACTACGGCGAGGCATGCAGGATACTTGGAATCACCAGGCCCACCTTACGGAAGAAGATCAACGATTACGGCCTGAAGGAATTCATAGAGGTCACGGAATCGGGCAAGATCGCCCCGGCTTGATTTGTTATTTATACTTGCAGTGTTCTGAGGAGCAAAGCCCGGAGCGATTCGCCCCGGGCTTTGGCTTTCGTCCGCACGGATTCCTCTCATCGAAGTACTATTTCTGAGCAGGGCCAAAATCAGCGCACTTACACACACGTGAAACCGAAGGCACCCTAACCCACTCCACCTGCCCGGCCCTGCCTCGAACGAGTTTATTTTGCATAGCTTCTTCAGACCGACCGCAGCAGGAATTCCCGTCCTTTGCACAGCAGATTTTCTTACCATGCTCCGAACACGACGGCGCGGCGTTCAGGGCCGCAAAAACGCTCATGGGCGCCACAATGCTTAGAACCATTACCATTGCAAACACTGAATAGATTATTTTTCTCATATTTTTTCCCCTTTCACGGATTTATTCCTCTTGATTAAAGAGCCTGCCGTTGTCTCTTTGTGTCCTTTGGCAATAACCGGGCCAGGGTGCAATATTCGCGGTGTGGGGCCGTAAAACCTCGACATTGATGATTAACATGGGACCGAAAACAGGGCCGGCATTGAAAGGAATTTGCAATCAATTGAAAGGAACTTTCAATTCAAGTAGCATTCGGTCCCACCTTATACCTTTCGGCGATTCCGGAGGGCCGGCTTGAAGCCTTTGTCCGCGGCCATCCCGGGAGTGAAGTTGAAATAAGTTCGGTGGATTGTTCTAATTGGCCTCCTGCTTGCTTATAAATTCCAGGTTCATTATCGAAGGCTTCCCGCGCATGGAACGATATTCAGCGTCCGGCCTTCGCGCTCCGCAGAGCGCAAACCGAGCGGCAGGCACGGACGGAGTGCAACTTTCTTCGATGACGTATGCAAAGTCGCGATCGTACGGCTGGGAGAATCAAATCAGATGAGCACGAGTGAGATTCACGATACACACACGCCGGAACCCTCCGCTCCCCGCAAACGGCGAGGTTTTCTCGGACCACTGCTGTTCTTCGCGCTCGGGGTCCTTAGCGCTTACGGCTATTTTCACTGGTTCGCGAGCCGGGGGCCGAAAGAAATGAATATGTCCTCGGGAACCGCCATGCAGGTCTCGGCGCCTGAGAAAAAGCAGCCCAAAATTCTCTATTATGTCGATCCCATGAACCCTTCGAACAAGACGGACAAGCCGGGCAAAGCGCCCTGCGGAATGGACATGGTCCCGGTTTACGAGGAAGAGCAGCAGGCCGGGAGTGACGTGCCCCAGGGAGCCGTCAGGATCAGTCCGGAAAAGCAGCAGATGATCGGCGTAAAGCTGGGCGAAGCGGCCGAAATGGAAATATCGAAGACCATTCGCGTGGTGGGCCGGGCCGCATTTGATGAAACCAGGGTCGCCCACGTTCACACAAAGATTCCGGGCTGGGTGGATAAGGTCTACGTGGATTTCATCGGAAAGCTGGTCAAAAAAGGTCAGCCCCTGCTAAGCATCTACAGCCCCGACCTGGTGTCCACGCAGCAGGAACTGCTGATTGCGAAAAAATCCGGTGACATTCTTAAAAACAGCGAATTCGGAGACATCGGGGCCAATTCGGGGTCTCTTTACAAAGCGACCCGAGATCGGCTGAAATACTGGGATATAAGCGACTCCCAGATCGACCGGATCGAGCGTCAGGGAACCCCCTTGAAGGCGCTTACCCTTTATTCGGCCCTTGACGGATTTGTGGTTGCCCGCAACGTTTTTGCGGGCCAGCAGGTTTCACCCGAGACCGACCTCTTTGTCGTTGCGGACCTGTCCACAGTCTGGATACTGGCCGAAGTCTACGAGTATGAAATCCCCGCGGTCACCTTGGGCCAGAAAGCCTCGGTGACTTTTCCTTCTTTTCCCGGCAAGACGTTTACCGGCAAAATCACCTACATATCCCCGGAAATGGACCCGAAGACGAGGACGTTAAAAATCCGCGTAGAGCTTGTTAATCCGGACTTCAAGATCAAGCCGGATATGTACGCCGACGTCGGGCTCAAACTCGATTACGGGAAAAAACTTTCAATTCCCCAGGAGGCGGTCCTGGATTCGGGAGCGGACCAGACAGTTTTCGTCGCTCTCGACGGCGGCTATTTCGAGCCGCGAAAAGTTACCCTCGGCCCTGGCGTGGACGGCCGCATGATTGTGCTTGGAGGATTAAAACCGGGAGACAGAGTGGTCACGTCAGCAAATTTCCTGATCGATTCGGAGAGCCAGCTCAAATCCGCGGCCGGAGGCATGGGGGAAGGACGGAAGACGGAAGACGGGGGACGGATGACGGAGGACGGAGGACAGAGGACAGAGGCAGGGGGACGGAAGACGGATGGGGGAAGACCGGAGCATTCCGGCCATACCCAATAGAGCCTGGACGATTCATGATTAACAGAATCATAGATTTTTGCGCGAACAACAGATTTATTGTCTTCCTGTTCGTTGGAGCGGCTGTCGCGGCGGGCATCTACTCGATGCGCCATATTACCCTGGACGCCATCCCGGACCTTTCGGACACTCAGGTCATCATCTATTCGAAATGGGACCGCAGCCCCGACATCATGGAGGACCAGGTCACCTATCCTCTTATCACTGCCATGCTGGGCGCGCCGAAAGTCAAAGACATAAGGGGTTTTTCCGATTTCGGCTATTCTTTTGTTTACGTCATTTTCGAAGACGGGACCGACATCTACTGGGCAAGGTCCCGGACCCTGGAATATCTGAACAACATCCTCCCGAAACTGCCGCGTGACGTGCAAGTGGAGCTTGCACGCGATGAGACGGCAATCGGGTGGGTGTTCGAATACGCGCTCGTCGATAGAAGCGGCAGACATGACCTTGCGGAGCTGCGTTCGATTCAGGACTGGTTTTTGAAATACGAAATCCAGTCCGTGCCGGGCGTGGCCGAGGTGGCCCCCGTCGGGGGCTTTGTGCGCCAATACCAGGTAAACCTCGATCCCAACGCTCTGCTCTCTTACAAGATACCGATGGAAAAGGTGATGAGCGCGATTCGGGAGAGCAATAACGACGTTGGAGGGCGGCTCGTGGAACTCTCGGGCCGCGAATACATGGTGCGTGGCCGCGGCTATGTGAAATCGTTGAACGACATTGGAAACGTGGTCGTCGGGACAAATGAGATGACCGGCACGCCCATTCTGGTCCGGAACCTGGGTCAAGTGGTCCTGGGCCCGGACATTCGCCGCGGCGTAGCCGACCTTGACGGTGAAGGCGAAACCGTGGGCGCGATCGTGGTCATGCGCTACGGTGAAAACGCACTGCAAGTCATAGACAGGGTTAAGGCCAAACTGGCCGAAATTACCCGCAGCCTTCCAAGGGGAGTTGAACTCGTCACGACGTACGACCGGGCCGACCTCATCAACCGCTCTATCGGCACTTTGAAACATACGCTGACGGAGGAACTGATAATAGTCAGCCTGGTGATTCTCATTTTTCTGTGGCACATCCCGAGTGCGATAATCCCGATCATCACCATTCCGGTTGCCGTGATAATTTCGTTCATTCCCATGTACGGCATGCACATAACAGCCAATATCATGTCCCTGGGCGGAATCGCGATAGCCGTGGGCGCCATGGTGGACGCCGCGATCGTGGTTGTCGAGCAGACTCACAAAAAGCTCGAGCATTGGGACGCCGAGGGCAGGCCAGGGGATTTCAAAAGCGTGGTGATCGGCGCCGTAAAGGAGGTCGGAGGGCCGAGCTTTTTCGCGCTGCTGGTGATAGCGGTTTCCTTCATGCCGATTTTTACGCTTGAGGCCCAGGAGGGCAGGCTTTTCAAACCGCTCGCATTCACGAAGAATTTTTCGATGATTATTGCCGCCTTTCTGGCCATCACCCTGGACCCTGCTATCCGGCTGCTCTTCACGCATATGAAGAACTTTTCCTTTCGCCCGAGGATTCTGGCGCGCGCGGCGAACGCCCTGCTGGTAGGCAGGATTCACAGCGAGGAAAACCACCCGATAAGCCGTCCGTTGATGAAAATTTATCATCCGGCCGTGGAGTTCGTGCTTAGACACCAGTGGTCCACGATTGCGGCTGCCTTCCTTGTTGTGGCGATAACCTTCGCTCCACGGATCGGAGTTTTCGAAAAAATCGGCTCGGAGTTTATGCCGCCCCTGGACGAGGGCGCGCTCTTGTACATGCCGACGACGATCCCGGGCATTTCAGTAACGGAAGCTCAGCGGGTGCTCCAGGTCCAGGACAAAATCCTGAAATCTTTTCCGGAGGTCGATCGAGTGTTCGGCAAGGCCGGCAGGGCCGAGACGGCCACGGACCCCGCTCCTTTTTCCATGATGGAGACGGTGATCGTCTTAAAGCCGCAGTCCGAATGGCCAAAGGTAGGGACCTGGTATTCGGATTGGGCGCCCGAGTGGCTAAGTGGAATTCTGCGCCGGTTCTGGCCCGATCACCGGAGCACGCAGGACCTCATCTACGGACCGGGAGGCCTTGACAAGGCCATGCAGATCCCGGGAGTCGTAAATGCCTGGACCATGCCGATTAAAGCCAGGGTGGACATGCTCACCACCGGGGTGCGCACCCCGGTCGGCATCAAGATCCTTGGACCGGACCTCAACAAGATTCAGGACCTCGGCCTTCAGATCGAAGCTGCTCTAAAGGGTGTTTCCGGCACCTCCAGTGTTTACGCAGAAAGGACAACAGGGGGGTTTTTCCTCGATTTGAACCTCAACAGAGAAGAGCTTGCCCGCTACGGCCTCACCGTCGCCCAGGTCGAAGGGACCATTACGTCCGCAATCGGAGGGGAGAACCTTTCGACGACGATCGAGGGCCGGGAGCGCTATCCGATAAATATTCGCTACATGCGGGATTATCGAAGCACGGTTGACAGGCTGAACAGGACCATGATAACCGCCGAGAGCGGCGCACAGATTCCCATCGCGCAACTTGCGGACATAAAGCTCTTATCCGGTCCCGGAATGATTCGGGATGAAAACGCAAGGCTCAGCGGGTACGTTTACGTCGATATATCGGGCCGCGACATCGGCGGCTACGTCGAGCAAGCCAAAGAAGTCGTAAACTCCCACGTTCAGTTGCCGCCAAGCTATACGCTCGTCTGGAGCGGCCAGTACGAGAACATGCTCCGCGTACGGAGCAGGCTTCTTGTGGTCGTGCCCATCACGATCCTGATCATATTCCTGCTCATCTATTTCAATACCCGCTCGGTGGCAAAGAGCCTCATAATTTTTCTCGCAGTGCCCTTTTCGGCCGTTGGGGCGATCTGGCTCCTGTACATGCTTGGCTACAACATGAGCATTGCCGTTTGGGTCGGCCTCATCGCACTCATGGGCGTCGATGCCGAGACCGGGGTGTTCATGCTTCTCTATCTCGATCTCGCTTATTACGCCAGGAGGGACCATGGGCTCATGAAAACCAGGGAGGACCTGCGCCACGCCATTGTCGACGGGGCGGTTAAAAGGCTTCGTCCCAAGTTCATGACGGTTGCGGTAATGTTTATGGGCCTGGTGCCCATCATGTGGTCCACGGGGGCCGGCTCCGACGTGATGAAGCGCATAGCGGCCCCGATGGTCGGCGGAATTTTCACCTCGTTCATAATGGAACTGCTGGTTTATCCCGCGATTTATGAAGTGTGGCGCTGGCGCTTTTACGTCAGAAAAACCAAGAACGATTCAGGGGAAGTCCCGGCCTGATCTGAAGGGGGTCAAGGCCGGATATTCAGGGTGTCGCATCAGTCCTACAAGGAGAAGAAATGCAAAAGATGAAACTTATCGTGTTGTTGACGGTAACATTGGGATTGCTTTCCTTCGGATGGAGCATGCCGGGGATAGTGCAGGCGGATGCTCAAACCAAGTGCCCGGTCCTGGGCGGAAAAATCAATGAGAAAGTTTTTGTCGACTACCAGGGCAAGCGCATTTATTTTTGTTGTGCCGCCTGCATCGATGAATTCAAAAAAGACCCGGAAAAATATCTGAAAAAGATGGAAGAGCAGGGGGTAACCCCGGCCAAAGCGCCGTAGTTTACAATGGGTCTTATGGGACAGGGCAGAGCTATTTTTTGATTCTTTAGAACTAATCAATCCGCCCCGACCTGCCGATAACATCCGCAAGCACTTCGATCAGCAGGTCGGGTAACAGACATGAAAAACCCCAAAACCGGAGAATCCCAGAACAAGGACAGGCGGTCAGGTGAAGATCGCCGCGCCCGCCCCACTTCACCATTCACAATTCAGAGCCTTGTCGGCTCCAGGCGCCGTTACAGGAGAAGGGAAGACGCACGAAAATACTTTTTCGTGGACATCTACAGTTCATCCTCCGTGGCGGTTTTGCTGGTTACGCTCGTTCTTTCGATAGTGGACGCATTTCTCACCCTGAGGCTTGTTGGAGGAGGCGTTCGCGAGTTGAACCCTGTCATGGACTGCTTTCTGCGGTTGGGCCCTTTCCCGTTCATAATGGCTAAATGGTTCATGACGGCATTCGGCCTGATCACGCTGTTGATTCTCAAGAATTATTACATCTGGCAAGGCAGGATCAGGGCTGTGGTGGTGCTGGCCATCATCCCGTTCCTTTATCTTTTGCTGGTCGGCTACGAGATCTTAATGGTGGTGCGAGGATGAGCGTTTTGAAAGCGGGATGGAAGTTAAAGATTTTGGTTCCGGCAGCGATTTTTGCTGTTTTATCGGTGTCGGGTTGCGCGTCGGTCCGCGAGCTCAAACCCCGGGGCGGCGGGGAAGAAGCGGCCGAAACCGCTAAGAATGCCTGGTGGTATGCAAGTTTTCAGATACACTGGCCCCGGGATCAAGAGCCGTCGCTGAATACCGATCTGCTGATAGCGCACATGATTATCAGTCCGGTATTGGACCGCTACAGACAAGACCTCGTTTTATGGCGCTTTCACAGGAGGGCGGCTCCGGATGAGGCGGGACACCGGTTCAGTTTCATTTTTTACACCTCGGCGGCAAACGCCCGGAGGATCTATGCGGCAATCGACTCCAGCCCCGTTCTCGACCGGCTCAAGGCCGGGGGAGTGATCGAGAAGGTCAGCTTCGACGATACCGGCGCCCCAAAGAGGTTGGGTGTCGAATCCGTAAGCGACGGACATTGGTCTTTTCCCCTTCAGAAAGCATGGCCCTACTTTATAATGGGCGCCAGTCAGACGTGGCTGGACCTGATTGACCAATACGCCGGGGAAGAGGGCAAAAAAGCCGCCTCAACGGCCGAGTTGCAGGCCGTGTATGACAGGGTCGGCAAGGAGGTCGAGGGTACCTGGCAAAGAGAAGGAGCCCACGCTTTTCTACACCATCTGAACGCTCTTTTCGGATACGGTCCCATCTTTCTTCGCAACAAGACAGAGATGCGTTTTTAAGGGATTTCCCGCTCCACGGATTCACATACTCAATTTCTACCCTTGCCCTGGGTTTTTTGAATTGCTAATCTCTTGGCTTTAGAAGCAAGAGATTGAATTCGTCCAAATCCGATCGGCAATTTTCACGTCCGGAAAAGAGTTTAATGATTAGGGCAGGAAGAAAAAAGTTATTCTGGGTGGTTTCGGGGACCGGGATTGTCCTGGCATTGCTTTCCGCGCTTGTGCTGATTATCCCGCATGTCCTCGACACCGAGGCATTGGGCCGAAATATTGCGGCAGAACTTTCGGTTCGCTATCATATCCGTTCGGAGAAGATTCGAATAAATTTTCTGCCCTCTCCGCGCGTGACGCTGACCGGTGTCACGATGACCGTTCCGGACAGGCTCACCGCATCGGCCAACGCGGTGTGCATCCACCCCGGGATACTCTCCCTGCTGGCGGGCAGACTGGCGCCTGCCCAAATCGAGCTTAAGGATCCGATAATAGGCGTCAGACTGCCGGAGAAGGCGCCCGAACAACTGACAAAGTCCGGTTCGGAACTGCTCCAGGGCTTGAAAGACACGATCTCCGATGTCCAGACCCCGCTCCTCGATGCATTGTCGGGCGTAGTTATCGAGGCTGTGCACGGCAGGCTTGAACTCTTCTCGGGAAAAAACCGCCCCTTCTTTTTCGAAGGGATCGACATCCGGACATCGGTCCATGCCCAAAAGGTCGATTTCAAGCTGACGAGCGGCAAGTCCGATCTCTGGAAGTCCCTCGCATTAAGCGGATGGGTCGAAATCGGCGCCATCAGGGGGAAAGCGGAATTCAACCTGGTCGGAGGCAATCCCGGGGACCTTATCAGGTATCTGAATGCGTCCGAATCCGAAAGGATCGACGATTCCCAGATAGATTTGAATCTAGCGGTTTCCGCAGGCGGCCCCAAAGAGGTCCGCGTGGATTTTTCAGCTTCGATTCCAAAATTCAATTCCGCCGGCGAGTCCCGGGGCATGGGCGTTAGAAACTGCACGTTCGGCGGAGCATTCACGATCGATGCCGGCGGCATGGGTTTTTCTCTTTCCCGTTTCAGGTCCGATCATCCACGCATCAATCTCACGGCAAACTATGTCGAAAAGGGCGATCAAGGGGTCGCTTTGAGCATCGACGGACACGAGACCGATGCGGCTTCGGTACGGAGCATCCTGCTCGCCGTGGATAAGGGCAATCCCGTCATCCGGCGCGTCTTTGAAATCATCCGGGAAGCGGAAATCCCGGAGGTCACCTTCAGGGCCGCCGCCAAAAGCCCTTCCGGACTCAAGAACCCGGAAAACTTCACTATCGTCGGTTTGGTCGAACATGGGGTAGTCTTTGCCCCCAAGGCGGAGCTGCTCGTTACCAACGTGAGCGCAAACATGCTGATCAGGAACGGAGTGCTTGAGGCAACCCATATCTCGGGCGGGACGGTCCATTCTTCGACCAGCAACGCACTACTGAGAATCGGGCTGCAGAGGCACAATCCGCCGTTTCACATGGACATTCCGCTCGAAGCCGACCTCACGGAACTACCCGAAGTTTTGCACCGGTGCGTCGAAAACGAGACTTTCAGGCATGAACTTGCCCAAATCAAAGATGTTACAGGCAAGGCCCGGGGCATGCTGATCCTTGGAGAAACCATCGATGCGCTCACGGCCAGGGTGGAAACAGGCCCTTTTCATTTGAAAGGCCGCTACGGCCGAATTCCCGAACCTGTGGACCTGGAAGGCGCTTCGTTCCTGTTCGAAGGGTCCAGGATCACCGCGGCGTCCCTGTCGGGAAAGAGTGGAAAGTCAAGTCTCGAGGGCGTGGACCTAAGCTACGACTGGGGTGGGGAAAAACTTCTGGAGATTGAATCCAGGGGAAAATCCTTCGTTTCCATGGACATCCTGGGTCCACACATACGGGCGAACGAATACTGGAAAACCTTCCTGGACGGCCCGCCCAAGGGGCTGCTGGCGTTTAAATCCCTGCGGTTCGGCGCACAGAACTCGGAGCGTTCGAAACGAGTATTCCAGGCGAGCGGCTCGGTCGATGAAGTAGTCTTTCAGAGCAAGCAACTGGGCGGCGCTATGACTTTGAAAAACGGCACATTGGAGGTAAGCGGCGATGAGATCGTTCTAAACGGCGTCAATGCCGTTCTTGCCGACTCTTCGCTGGCGATCTCGGGCAGGGTCTCCGGGTACCTGGGGCAACCCAGAAAGATCGACTTGCAAGCGAGTGGAAGTCTCGGGCCGGAGGGGAACAAAACCGTCGCTTCTCTCGTGGGGCTTCCTGCCTCGATAAGGGCCATTTCGAATTTAAACCTGTTGAGTTCGCGGCTGACTTTGGACAGGGAGAACAAAACGGCCTTTCAGGGGGAAATGCAGCTTCCCGCCGGACCCAAAGTGACGGTGTCGCTGGTCAAAACACCTCAGGAACTTTCCATAGAAGACCTGATCATAAAGGATGGGAATTCTGACGCCTCAATTTCGATGAAAACCAGCGAGAAGCTGCTCCAGATCGGGTTTTCGGGCATGCTTAGCAACAAAACCGTGGACCGGTTCCTCATTGACAACAAACTGCTCATCGGACCCATGGAAGGCAAATTCAACGCGCGCCTCTACCTGAACTCACCGCGCGATTCGACGGCCCAGGGAAGGGTAAGGATTTCCGGACTGCAGTTGCCCGTGGATCTCGCCGAGAATACGAGGCTTGAAGACGCGACGCTTGAGGCCGACGGAAACAGGATCGATGTTAAATCGGCCATTATAAGTTGGAACGGAAGCAGGCTTAGCCTTGCCGGAAACGTTGCAATCACCGGGGACGCCTATCTCGTGGATATGAACGCGGTTGCGGACGAACTGGACCTGGAGAGGCTGATCAAATCCAGGGAAGACTTCGTAAGGGAGACGGAAAACTCGGTGCACGCCGACCCCGGATCGTTGAAAAAAGTCTGGGATTCGCCCGTAAGGGGCACCATCCGGGTCAGGACCGAGCATCTTTCATACGGAAAACTTGCCTGGAACCCGGCCAGCGCGGACGTGGTCTTGAACCCCGGATCTATCGACGTTCGGTTGAACCAGGCAAACCTGTGCGGCATATCGACTCCGGGAGACATCAAGATCACGCGCGACGGTCTGAATATTTCCCTCAGCCCGTCAGCCAAAGACCAGGACATGGAATCGGCGCTGGCCTGTTTTTTCGATAAACAGCATGTAATATCGGGTAGTTACACGCTTTCTGGAAATTTGGCGGCCAAGGGAAAAGAAGGCAGCCTGATGAAATCCCTCGAAGGCAATGTCGAGCTGAAAGCGAAGGACGGACGCATTTTCCGGTTCAATACGTTCTCAAAAATAATTTCGCTTCTGAGCATCACTGAAATTTACAGGGGCGTAGTTCCGGACCTTTTGCACGAGGGCTGCGCGTATCGCACCATAGAGTCCAAGGGAACGATAAAGAACGGAAAGCTCATCCTGGCCGATTCGGTTGTCGATGGACCCTGCGTCAAAATGATTTGTCGAGGAGAGATCGATCTCGTCACGCAGAAAGTGGACGTTGTGGCCCTGGTGGCCCCTCTGCGCACGGTGGAAAGGGTGGTTGGGGCGGCCCCGATCATGGGGAAGATCCTTAATGAGAGCCTGGTAACCCTGCCGGTCAGCATAAGCGGCGACCTGGTCGATCCGAACGTCGTTCTGCTTTCCCCGAGCGCCGTCGGCGAGGAGTATTTCGCCGTCATGAAAAAAGTCTTCAAGTTACCGCTGTCTATTTTCCAGCCCAACCGCGAAAATGAACCCGCCTCCGACACCGACGGGTCAAATCAGGGAAATTAGGGGACAACGGCAAGCCCTTCGGAAGCCTCAATCTGGAAGCCGTCCTTGCCGATGGTCTCGGCAAAACTCCGCACGACATGGGGATCGAGTTTTCCACCGGCGGTCATCTCATTTATCGCTGGATTGCACATTGTTTTTCCCGCCGTCGAAATCCCGATGAAGCGGCGGCATGGAGATATGAAATGTGGCGCCCGTGCCGTCGGATGGTGCGAGACGGACCTTGCCTCCATGTTCCTCGACTATATTCCGGACGATGTAGAGCCCCAGCCCCGTTCCCTGTTCCTCGCCTTTTGTGGTGAAAAACGGGTCGAAGATGGTTTCGGACATCGTATCGGGTATCCCGCCGCCGCTGTCTTTAACCTTGATATCGACGCAGCCGTTTGAGGGAACCGCTTCAACGCAAATTTCCCCCCTTTGATCGGGCATTGCATCGATGGCGTTTGTAAAAAGATTGATGAAGACCTGGGAAATCTTGCGCCTGTTACATAAGATTCGGAGATCCGGAGGAATGCGGATGTCGATTGACACTCCATGCTTGCATCTGTGCTGGACCAGTCGAACCGCGTCGGTTGCCGGTTCCACCAGAAAGCACGGCTCCACGCCCCCCTCGTCTTTTCGCGCATAGGTCTTGAGTGTGCCGACGATCTGCGCGATGCGCTTCTGTCCCTCCAGAATTGCTTCTATGTAGCCGCTGATCTTTGGAATCTTATTTGCCGGGCTGCCGATTCCATCGGTGTTCAAATACCGGTCCGCCAATGGTCCCATTTCGCTCCAGAACAGCTTCAACAGCTCAGCGTTTCCCCCGATGTAAGTAAGCGGGCCGTTCACTTCGTGAACGATTGCGGCAGCGAACGTGCCGATTGAGGCCAGGCGATCCGCATGTATCAGTTGCTGAGTCCTTTCCTCGACCATTTGTTCGAGTTGCCTGGCATATCGACTCAGTTGCTCCTCCTGTCGGCGCAGAGTTATATGCGCTTTGACCCTGGCAAGCAGTTCCGGGCCGTCATATGGTATGCTGACGTAGTCGACTCCACCCAGGGCCAGACCATGGACTATGCTCCTGGTATCCTTCATGGCCGACAGGTATATGACAGGAATCCCGCGGGTGTCCTCATTTTCCTTCAAACGGCGGCATACCTCAAACCCGTCCATATCCGGCATCATGATATCGAGCAGGATCAAGTCCGGTTTATCTTTCGCTCTTTCGAGGGCTTCGCTCCCGCCGGCAGCCTCCCAAACGGTGTATCCATTGCCGGACAGATGGGCTCTGAGCAATTTTCGCTTCAGCGGTTCATCGTCGATAATAAGAATGATTTGCTTTTCGGCTGACATATCAATGCGTCCATTTTAAGAAACTGCCTCAGGTTTCAGAATACATCCCCGGGTCCGGAGTTTGAGACGATGACCGTAGCGTTAATTTATCCGCCACTGATTATTATCCACGTGCATGTCGGGCGGCGCGGTTGGGAAGATAAAGGAAACCGTGGTCCCTTTGCCTTCTCCCTCACTTTCGGCCCAAATCTTTCCTCCATGCAGTTCCACCATGCTCCTGGTAAGCGAAAGTCCTATCCCCGTGCCCTGAAATCGACGGCTGAGCGAACTGTCGGCCTGCTCAAAAGGATCGAAGATGCGCTGGAGGTCCTCCTTTTTGATGCCGACGCCGCTATCCTGGACGGAAACTTTTACGAGCCCATCGACAAACTCGGACCTGAGCCGCACCTTTCCGCCATCCGGTGTGAACTTCACCGCGTTTGCGAGAAGGTTATACAGTATTTGCTTGAGCTTGCGCTCATCGGCAATGATGCTCGCGGGCACCTCATTTTCCTCATATGTGAGCTTGATGTTGTGTTTCAAGGCTTTTTCCTTGACCATCGTAAGGCTCCGCGAGATGAGTTCCCGCAGTTGGACTTCCGAGATTTCAAGTTCGAGCCGGCCGGCTTCTATCTTCGTCAGGTCCAGTATGTCATTAATGAGTAGGTAGAGGTCGCGGGCGCTATGCGCCACATCGCCCAGGAATTCCTCCTGCTGAGCTGTGAGGTCGCCGCATTGTTTGTCCAGGATCAGCTCGGTAAAACCGATTATCGCGTTAAGAGGCGTGCGCAATTCATGGCTCATATTGGCCAGGAAATCGCTTTTGGCGTTATTCGCCGATCTGGCCTGCTCGGCCAGATCGTTTGCGCGGGTTATGGCCTTTTTTAGCTGCTGATTTGAGACTTCCAGCTTGGCCAGCGCGGAGCGCAAAGCTCCCTCCGCTCTCTGGCGCTCGGCGACTTCGGATTTGAGATTGGCATTCATGACCGACAGGTCAAACGTCCGTTCCTGAACGCGCGCCTCAAGGGCGGCATAGGCTTCGTGCAAAGCCGTTTCCGCTTTCTCGCGCTCGATGCTCCTCGTTTCCACAAGCGAGGCCATCTCATCGAAAGATTGGGCTAACAGGCCGATCTCGTCGGGATTGTGGGGCAGGCAGGTTCGTGTGCTCATTTCGCCGCTGCCGAAGTTCTTTGTGGAGGTAACCAAACGATTGATAGGAGTTACAAAGGCCAAGTTTCCGAAAATCCAGGCTACAAACATCGCGGCAAGCGCGGCAATCCCGAGAATCGAAAGGCTCCAAAGCATCTGGATGTCGGCCTTGCGGAGTATCTGATTTTTTGACAGACCGGTAAGCATGAAAAGATAAGGAGAGGAATTTGGATTCAGTCGCAACTGCTTGAACGCATAAACCCTTCTGATGCCGTCCTGACCGGTTGACTCAAAAATTCCCTCCTCTGCAGCACCGGAAATCAATTTGAACGAACTGGCCGGAATAGGTATGCCCGGTGAAGTTTCATCCTTAATTGGATATCTGTAAAGTCTGACTCCCTTATAATCCGTGATGACTATGGCATAATCATCAGGTAAATTGACCGTAGATATGAATCGTGCGTATTCATTCAGGTTGAAACCTGCAACCAGAACTGCAATAAGTTTGTTATCATTATCAAGTATTGGATATGAAAAGTTAAGAGATGTTAAATTGCTTACCCTTCCTCTTATGTATTCGCCGGCGGAAAAGTCCTTCGTCATTATTACGTCGATTATATGTTTCCTGTCTGCCAGACATAAACCACCTTCGAACGGCATGGAAGCAGCAAACACATTCCCGTCAGGCGTTACACCCAGTATCACGGAGTAGAATGGATAGCGATTGTGCATTTCACGGAAAATAATATTACAAGCCGGTGAATCCAAACTGCGCACCTCGCGAAACTGCGCCAGTGTGCTGAGCATCACTTTGGTTGATGTGGCAATTTGTTCCTGTTGGGCCGCCAGACTCTGGACCAGCAGCAGAGCATTGGTTTCGGCCTTGCGGATTTCACCGCTTCGGTTGCTTAAACCGGATGTGACAATAATCCCGAAGGCGGGCAGAAAGATGATCAGCAACAAAAGCGACAACTTTCCGCGAATAGACCACGATGTCATCAATTTGAAACGGCTATCCATTTTCCCTTGCTCACAAGCAGTTATATTTTCTTTTCCGGGATCGACTCCGATTTTACCCCTCACCCTTTCATCTCTTAGATTCGGAATGGGGACGGCACATCTTTAGCGTAAACGGTCTTTGTCCCCGGAGCGTGAAGCTGTAAGCAGGGAGTGAGAATTGTGGACAGGTTCAAAGAGGTATCGAATGCAATGAGTTCGATTTCGCTCGGAGTTGCCGGTTCACAGGCACGGAAGACCACACCGGCGCCGGAGAAAAACCTTAAGGTTCTATGAGCCCCTTGCCGACTTAAGACATATCACTTGATGAGTTGCTTGTTGTGAATCGAGTTCCCCATAGGGTTTATTGTCCGATCTCGTGATTGACGTGGAAAAAGAGAACACCTTTGTCCATGGCTCACTGGACGGCCGGTGAAGAACAACAACAGTGGATAGCGCCAATGGATGGCCAACCCATAGTTTTGTTAGTCGATGATGACCCAACTGCTCTGGCCATGCTGACCGGAATGCTGAGGCAGGAGGGTTTCGAAACTCTTGGTGCCTCGACGGCCCGGGAAGCCAAGGACTTGATTGCCCAAGCGCCTTTCTTTGACCTTGCAATCCTGGACGTCAATCTTCCGGACGGGAACGGACTCGATTTGTGCCGGCTCATAAACGGAGGCGAATTGACCACGGGCGCGACTGTATTCATTCTCTCAATCGATGGCGACGTGGAAACCAAGGTTGCCGGTTTTGAGGCCGGTGCCAGCGACTACATCACGAAGCCGTTCCACCGGGCGGAAGTGCTGGCCCGCGTGCGGACGCACCTGCGTCTCAAGCAGGCATCCAGATCGGTCATAGAATTGCAATCTTTAAAACTTGCCCAGCTCGCGCTGGCTCAAAATGCAATGACGCCGCGTCCCGAGCAGATGCCGGAGGCCAAGTTCGATCTGCGCTGCACGCCGCTGCAGGAGGCCGGAGGCGATTTGTGCCAGGTACTCCAGTTCGGCCCTTATCTTCACGACTACATAGTGGCGGATGTGTGCGGACATGACGTCGGGACAGTCATCACCACGGGGGCCCTGCAGGCGCTTTTCAAACAGAACTGTTCTCCGCTGTACTCTCCAAATGAAGCCCTGCACACCATCAACCGCGTGACGCTCTCGCTTCTGCCCGAAGAACAATTCATTACGGTGGTGTACGCACGCCTCAACCGGAAGACGAACCGCCTGACGGTGGTAAGCGCCGGGCATCCGCCCGCAGTGGTCCAGAAAGTTGATGGGACGGCATCCGCATTGTGGCTCAAGGGCGATGTCGTCGGCGCCTTCGAAACTCCCGAATTTCAGGTTCTTGAATCGACCGTCCGGCCCGGAGACCGCGTGTTTCTGTTCAGCGATGCGCTCATCGAAAACGGGGAAAAGACCAAATGGGAGGATGGAATCGAACAGTTTCTTCGGGTGTGCGGGCAATCAAGGGGAATGGAGCTGCAAGCCGAAGTCTCGGAACTTGCCGGTTTGGCGGTAACCCGCGGAGCGCCTACAGACGACATCACTTTAATGGGAATAGAGGTATGAAACACCTCGTGCTGATACGTTTCAAAATTCCAGCCACTTCCAAGGCTATCGATGACTTATGCGTTCGCGCAAGAGCATGGCTGATGGAGAACGGTTTGGACGGGGACTGGTTCGGCACGGCCATGTTGTTGCGTGAAAGTTTAAACAACGCGGTGATACACGGCAGCCTCAACGATGCCTCCTTGCACGTAAACTGCGAATTGCGCGCTACACGCGGATGGTTGAGCATTCTGGTCGAAGACGGCGGCCCGGGTTTTGACTGGCAGCAGCGGCGAAGCCATTGCGCCCGCAAGGAGCAAAGATGTGGACGAGGTCTCGAGATTTACCGGCTTTATGCGGACAAGGTTGTTTTCAATAAGCGGGGCAATCGAGTGCTGTTGCGCCGCCGACTGAAGGAAGGAGGACAGGATGCATTCGGATCAGATTGAGAGAAATGGAAACCAGGCTGTCATAACACCGCCGGAACCGGTTACGGTGGCTTTTGCGCGCGAACTGCGGCCCCAATTACGGCAACTGATAGCCGATGGAGTATCCCAGATCGTCATCGACCTTTCCAACGTTGATCTGGTGGACTCCAGCGGGATCGGGCTGCTCATCGCCACTCATAACTCACTGACCAAGGCAGGGGGCGGCTTGCGAGTGATCGGTGTTTCTTCCGATGTAGAGCATCTGTTCAAAGTGATGCGCCTGGACCGCCACTTTACCGTTGAAGCGAAAACTGATAACCGGAGCCTTTCATGAGCACCCAGGAAGACAACGATCTTCTGCGTGATTTTCTTGCGGAGGCGCGCGAACACCTGGCCGATATTGAAGCCGACCTGCTCGCCATTGAAAACGCCGGAGCCGAAATTGACGAGGAACTCGTCAACAAGGTCTTTAGAGCGGCCCACTCCATCAAGGGGGGCAGTAGTTTCCTTGGTTTGAACACAATCAAGGAACTCGCTCACAAGACGGAAACCGTCCTTGATATGGTCCGTTCGCGCCGGATAGTGCCCAACCCCGAGGTTACCAACATTCTGCTCGCAGCCTTCGACAAGCTGCGCGACATGATCAACAGCGGCCCTGAAAGCGAAAACACCGATATATGGGAACACGTGGCGAGTTTGAACCATCTGGTCTCATCATATCTACCCGAGGAGCAGAAAGAATCCCTCAGCCGGATGGTGTTGCTCTATCCCAAAGAGAACTCTCAACCGATAAGCATCCCCGAGGTCGATCTCGATAGGGCAAGGAGGTCCGGTCAGTTTATCTACCTGGTCGAATACGACTTGATCCACGATATAGAGCGCAAGGGAAAGAACGTCCTGACGGTCTTCGAAGGGCTTTACGATTCGGGCGAAATTCTCGACTGCGCTCCCGATTTCGAAGCCGTAGGAAGCCTTGACGACTTGGTTTGCAACAAGATTCCCATGCATCTCACTTTTGCCACAATTCTCGATCCCGACATCATCGAGACCCTTTTCGAGGTGGATAAGGAGAAGGTTCAATTGTTGCTGGATCCAAACATTGCTCAAGAGAGCCCGGGGGATGTTGACGCTCCCGGTCCATTTGAAACTCCACCGGCGGCGGTTGAAGTTCTTCAGCCCGAACCCGAGCCTGCTCCCATCCTTGCCGCCGAGAAAGCTTACGAGACAACTCAGGCCGCTCCAGCCGCCGAATCGGGCGAGCACCAGGAAGCCAAAGGCAAAAACAGGGCCGGCGGGGTTTCGGCAGACGGCACGCTCCGTGTTGAAGTACGGCTGCTCGAATCCCTGATGAACTTGGCCGGAGAACTCGTTCTGAGCCGCAATCAATTACGTGAGGCACTGGCCCAGAACGATCATCGAAATCTCGCGGCCAGTTCACAGCGCATTAACCTGGTTACGGCCGAATTGCAGGACGCGATCATGCAGACCCGCATGCAGCCGGTCGGCAACGTGTTCGGCAAATTCCCCAGGCTGGTGCGGGACATGGCGCACGCCTTGAACAAAGACATCCAGCTCGAAATCCTTGGAAAGGACGTCGAGTTGGACAAGAGTCTAATCGAGGGGCTTTCTGATCCGCTGACGCACATGGTTCGCAACGCCGTGGACCACGGAGTCGAACCGTCCGAGGAACGTGCCCGGGCCGGTAAAAAGCGTGTTGGAACGATTCGCCTGGAAGCACGCCACGAGGCGGGACACGTGGTGGTCGAAATCTCAGATGACGGCGCGGGACTCGATCCGCAGCGCATCGCAGCCAGTGCGCTGAAAAAAGGCCTTATCACCCAGGATAAACTGCGGGGGATGTCGGATAAGGAGAAAATGGCCCTGATTTTCCTTCCCGGACTTTCCACGGCCGAGAAGGTAACGGACCTTTCCGGGCGCGGCGTTGGAATGGACGTGGTCAAAACCAACCTGGATCGACTCGGGGGCAAAGTTGAAATCGAATCGGAAGCGGGCAAGGGCACGGTTTTTCGTATCAAGCTCCCGCTGACGCTTGCAATCATACCTTCGCTGATTGTGACCGTCCAGGGCGAGCGATTCGCGCTGCCGCAGATCAACGTGGTCGAACTGCTTCACATCCGGGCCGAGCAAGTCAAAAGGCGCATCGAAGTCGTAGGTGACGCGGAGGTCCTTATTCTGCGGGAACAGATCGTTCCACTGGTGAAGTTCTCGGAATTCCTGTCGCTTTTACCCACATACATTGACCCGGCCACGGGCAATCGGGAGATCTGCCGCAGAAAAAGCCTGGCCGACAGAAGGTCGCACACTCATCCGGCGCCCGAAGAAGGTTCCGGAAACGGGAAAAAATGTGGTGAAGATGGTGAAGACCGCCGGTGCAATGAAGGCAGGCGCTATAGTGCGGCCAGCGATATAGAAATAGCGGTGGTAACCACCGGAACCATGCAATACGGCCTGGTGGTGGATTCTTTCAAAAATACCGAAGAAATCGTCGTCAAACCGCTTGGGCGCCACCTCAAAGGGCTCCAGGAATATGCCGGCGCGACGATAATGGGAGACGGCAGGGTCGCCCTGATCCTGGACGTTGCGGGACTGGCGGTTAAGGCCTGCCTCAGGCAACTCTCCGGATCCGCGCGTGCCGTCGAGCTTGCTCAGGAAGCCGAAAGAGAGCGGCTCCAGGACACGCATTCCCTCCTGCTCTTCTACAACGCTCCCGACGAACTGTGCGCCACGCCGCTGGATACGGTACTTCGCGTCGAGCGGGTTTCCGCGCAACAGATCGAAAAGATGGGTGGATGCCGGACAATGCAGTACCGGGGCGCCTCGCTTCCCCTCGTGACCCTCTCGGACGCCGCCCGGGTGCAATCTATCGACGACGGACGCAACCTGGCCGTGATTGTCTCCAATGTCCAGGGGCGTGAAGTGGGCCTGCTTGGCTCCATGCCCGTGGATGTCGTTGAATCCAGGGCTGAGATCGATCAGAAAACGCATCGCCAGAAAGGCATAACGGGTTCCACGATCATCCGGGACAAAACGGTCCTTCTTACGGACGTCTATGAACTTGTGGAGGCCGTGTATCCGGAATGGGGCGCTGCGCAGAAAGAGGCAATTAAGGCCAAGGAGACGTCAACTACCCTCCTTTTGGCAGAAGATTCCGATTTTTTCAGGGCCCAGGTCAGACGAATATTGGAAGACGGCGGCTACGCAGTAGTGGATGCGCCGGACGGGGAAGCCGCATGGGATCTTCTGCTGGAGAATGCCGAGCTGGTTCGAGGCGTGGTGACCGATATCGAAATGCCGCGATTGAGCGGCCTCGGCCTGACCAAGCGCATCCGTTCCGAACCGCGCCTGGCAGCCTTACCAGTCATCGGTCTGACTTCCCTGGCCGGCCAGGAAGACGTCGCCAAAGGCGAGGCGGCCGGTATTACCGACTACCAGGTTAAACTTGACAGGGACAGGCTTCTTGAATCGCTTCGCAAAGTATTGCCGGCCTGATCTTTCCGGCCATGGATGAGGATTAGTTTCTGACACTGAAAGGCTCGATTCAAATTAAAGGAGAAAAAGGTGAGTGTACTTACAAACATGAAGGTCGGCAAAAGGCTTGGAGTTGGGTTCGGTCTGGTGGTGGTGCTGCTGCTCGGGACGACGATTATTGGCCTTTATTCACTGAAAACGCTGAACGATCTCCAAATTGAGGTGTCCAGACAATTCAAAATGACCCAGGATGTCGCAGAGGCAAGCGTAAGCACCCGCGACGCGGCGATCTACGCCTCAGCCATGCTGATCACCAAAGACCCGGCAAAAAAGGCTGAATACAAAAACAAACTCGGCGTCATAAGGGACCTCTACACTAAGAGAGTAGACGATTTGAAGGCCGGTGCCTCAACAGAGGAAACGAAACGCCTGACGAATGATTTTTGGAGCGATATCCTTGCATGGCGCGAGGCGAACAACCAGACACTCGAGCTATCCGCCGCCGGCGGCAAAGAGGCTCAGGCCGCCGCCATGTTTTCGGACCACTCACTTCCCGCATTTCTCAAAGCCAGTGATAAGGCGGAACAGATGATGGAACTCCGGAGCAAACGCTTTGATGAGCTTCGGCAGAGTCACGACTCACTTAGCAACAGCACACGCTGGCTGCTCATCATTTGCGGATTCGTTGCCGTCGTGTTGGCCGCGGTCCTGGGTTTCGCGATAACGAGGAGCATAACCGCCCCGGTCGTCAGGTCCTCGAAGCATCTTGGGGAAATGGCGGCTGGAGATTTCTCCATCACGATCGAGGAAGCCGATAGACAGCGGCAGGACGAATTGGGGGACCTTGCCCGTTCGGTTCACGGGCTTACCGATAATATGCGCAAGATGGTTGCGGATATCAACGGCGGTGTGCGGACCCTGGTGTCTTCGTCCGGCGAGCTTTCCGCCGTTTCGAACCAGTTGGCCTCGGGGGTAAGAGAGATATCGGACAAGGCAAGCATGGTTGCCGCGGCGGCCGAGGAATCAAGCGCCAATACGAACTCGGTGGCCGCGAGCATGGAGGAGATGACCACCAATCTTGCTTCGGTGGCAAGCGCGACCGAGGAGATGAGCGCCACGATCGGCGAAATCGCCTCCAACTCGGAAAAAGCGAGGGGAATAAGCAGCGAGGCAACCCAACAGGCCCAGGCAGTCTCGACCATGATGAAGGAACTCGGCCGCGCCGCTCAGGAAATAGGTCAGGTGACTGAGACGATCACGAGCATCTCGGCTCAAACCAACCTGCTGGCCCTGAACGCCACCATCGAAGCGGCAAGGGCAGGGGCCGCGGGGAAGGGATTCGCCGTGGTGGCCAATGAGATCAAGGAGCTGGCCCAACAGACAGCGGCGGCCACAGAGGATATAAAGGGCAAAATCGCCGGGATTCAGGCGTCCACGGGCGGCGCCATGGGAGACATCGAAAAGATTGCTTTGGTGATAAAGCAAGTCGGTGAAATCGTTGCAACCATAGCTGTCGCCATCGAGGAACAATCCGCGGTAACAAGGGACGTGGCTTCCAACATCGCCCAGGCTTCGATGGGCGTGAAGGATTCCAATGAGCGCGTGTCGCAGACGGCAACCGTATCGCAGTCCATTGCCCAGGACATCGCGCAGGTCAACGCCACGATCAGCGACATCAATCGCAATGAAGAACAGGTCCAGTTGAGCGCCGGTGGACTTTCCGCCCTGGCCGAACAGCTTCAGGGGCTGGTGGCTGCATTCAAGATTTAAGCAAAAGGGAGTCTCACATGGCTGAGCACAATGCCGCTGTTGACGACCAGCAACTTCTCATCTCGACGTTTTTCGTGGGGGATGCGGCCTTCGGGTTGGACACCGCTCAGGTTCAGGAGGTGGTGCGTGTTGGAAACATTACGCCGGTTCATCACGCTCCGGAGTTCGTCCTTGGCGTGATGAACCTTCGCGGCCGCATTTCCACGGTCATTGACCTGGGCGTAAAGCTGGAGCTCGATCGGACTGAAACAGGCGCGGATGGCCGCATATTCATCGTTGACTGGCAGGGAGAGCAGATTGGATTGCTGGTTGACCGCGTGGCTGACGCCATCGCCGTGAATCGTGCCGATCTAAAACCGGCCCCCGAGAACGTGCGCGGCATCCAGGGCCGTCAGTTCAAGGGGATCTTCCAGATCGAGGAAAGGCTGTTTGCCTTGCTCGACATGGCGGAGGTCCTGAATACCGAAGGCGACACAACAGAAATGCCCTCCAGGAGAGAGTAGATGCCCGCGAGAGTTTTAGTGGCGGACGACTCGGTGATCTTTCGCCGCGTAATAACGGAGGTATTGAAGTCCCTTCCCAACGTGGAAGTAGTTGGGACTGCGCCGAACGGCAAGTTGACCTTGCAGCGCATCAGGGAGTTGAAGCCCGACATACTTACCCTCGACATGGAAATGCCGGAGATGGACGGCCTGGCCGTGCTCGCCGCTCTTCGAAAGGCCGGTGAAGATACAATCGTGATAGTGGTCAGTTCCTTCACTGAACGTGGTGGACGCCTGACCATGAAGGCCCTGGAAATGGGCGCTCAGGATTTCATTACCAAGCCCGATGCCGGGAGTGCGGAACAAAGCCGCGCAGCCATTCTGAAGGAACTGGCGCCACGTGTGCGGGCGCTTGCGCATCGGCGTGAAATCCAAAATATCCTCAGGAATTCACCGCAACCCGTTCAGACGGCACGTCCCGTCGATTCGGAACGGGTCCCGGAGGTTGCGCAGCGTTCGTCCTGCCTTGCTAAGCCGTTATTGGTATTGATCGGTGTCTCCACCGGCGGACCCAACGCGCTGGGGCAGATTCTGCCAGGTCTGCCCGGAAATATCGGAGTGCCGGTGCTGGTGGTGCAACACATGCCTCCGGTCTTCACCCAGTCACTGGCTGAGAGCCTTTCGGCCAAGTGCGCGTTGCGTGTGCGCGAGGCTTCCCATAGCGAGCGGGTCGAACCCAACACGGTGTACATCGCGCCGGGGGGGAAACAGATGCGGTTGACATCCGCGGCGGGTGGTTCGATGACGATCGATATAACGGACGATCCGCCTGAGAACAACTGTAAACCGGCTGTGGACTACCTGTTCCGTTCCGTGGCGCACAACTTCCCCGGAAAGGCAATGGCCGTGATTTTAACCGGCATGGGAAGCGATGGAACCCTGGGTCTGCGCCTGCTCAAACGCCACAGTTGCTACGTCATTGCGCAGGACGAGGCCACCAGCGTGGTTTTTGGAATGCCTAAAGCGGCAATCGACGCCGGCGTTGTAGATGTGGTGCTGCCGACGGAAAGCATCGCTTCTAAAATTATCGCTTCCGTGCGAGGTTGCTGCCCATGAGTTTGTCAGCCGATGAATTGGCCGTCTGGTCCCGTTACGTCTATTCCAGTTGCGGCGTTCAGTTGGATGCATCCAAGGGGTATTTGATCGAGACCCGCCTGGGTCCTCTCCTGCGCGAAACTGGAAGCACCAATTTCACCGAGCTCTGCAATAAAGTGAAAGCCGATGCCACAAACGGGTTCAAAAGAAAGATAATCGACTCGATTACCACACAGGAGACCTCGTTTTTTCGGGATACCTCCCCGTTTGAGTTGCTCCAGCACAAAATCGCTCCCGATCTCATCGACAAGCGGTCAAAAACCGTGCCTAACGGCCGGCCGATCCCCATCCGAGTCTGGAGCGCGGCCTGTTCCACCGGACAGGAAGTCTACAGCACGGCTATCGTGTTCAAGGAACTTCTTCCCGATATGAACCGCTATGATGTTCGCATACTGGGTACGGACATCTCGGATAAAGCCGTAGCCCAGGCGAGTTACGGCCACTACAGCAAATTGGAACTCGACCGTGGCATGGCCCCGGGTAAGTTAGCCAGATATTTCACCTCGGAGGGTCAGTCCTGGAAGATCCGCGATGAAATCCGCGCCATGGCCACCTTCAAGACAATGAACCTTTTGGGCCCCCTTTTTTTTCCCGCTCCTTTCGACATTATTTTTTGCCGCAACGTGGCCATCTATTTCAGCGAGAAGGATAAGATTCAGTTGTTCAAGTCCATTGCCAAGGTCATGGCGCCGGACGGATATCTCGTTATCGGCGCTACGGAGTCCATTACCGGGCTGTGTCCGGAATTCGAGGCCAAACGTTATCTCCGCGCCGTTTTCTATCAGTTACGCAACGGGGTATGACAAAGCATGCCGGGTGAATGGCTTGTCGAACAGCTCGATTGCATTTTCTTTCTTGAGGGGTTGGCTTTCCTTCTTTTGGCCCTGGGTTGCCTCAGGGTGTTCAGAGAGGATGACGGATCGGGGCTGCATTGGCCCTGGCTGGGATTGTTCGGTCTGACTCAGGGCATCCTGAAGTGGTTGAATATGCTGGCCCTGGGCATCTCCGACCCAATGGCTTTCAAGCTCGTGCGCTCGCTTATGCTTGCCGTCTCGTTCGCGGTGCTCTTCGAGTTCGGCTGGCGGGGCTGGAGGGCACAAGGCGGTTCGGCGTCTAGAACGAAAATTCTTGTGCCCCTGTTCGCCCTTGGCATACTGGGATTGGTGACAGGGCCGCGAGTGTTGGCGGGGGCATGCGTCTATGCCGTCGGATTTACCGGCGCCCTGCTGAGCGCCCGGGTCCTGTGGATCACGGCCGCTTCCGGCCATGCAACGGGAAAAGCCGGGCTGCGCCTCTCCTCGGCGGCAATGCTGATATATGCCCTAGGCGCGGGGGCTGTGGCGATCAAGGGAGTATTGCGGCCGAGTTCCCGGTTCGATCTCGGCGTGTCCTCGCTTCCCGCCTGGGTGCCCCTGCTTGTGGCCCTGTGCACGTTGGTGTTTGCGTACGGGA
>Ga0326728_10002558_pt1 | contig 59821 bp, 47 predicted proteins | sample MB3enrmetagenome_FD_207602 | JGI IMG/M metagenome (GOLD analysis project Ga0326728, IMG submission 207602) | Lab enriched peat soil microbial communities from McLean, Ithaca, NY, United States - MB31MN | ecosystem: Environmental > Terrestrial > Soil > Wetlands > Peat | place: USA: New York... | reverse complement strand
CGCAAAACGCGCGATCGCCAGTTTGGGGGCGAGTCGGAAGGCAAAACGGCGAGGCAGGAAGTGATTTCCCGCCGCCTCACACAAGACCTGGAAGGCCTCGTGGTGGACGTGGAAATCACCAGCTACCCCCGCCCCGCAGCGTTGCCGCGCGGCCGCGTGGTGGAGATTCTCGGCCGCCGCCAGGATTTCGGCGTGGACGTGGAAATCGTCATCCGCAAGTTCCACCTGCCGCACCGCTTTCCCGCGGAAGTGCTGGCGGAGGCCGGCGCGGCGCCGCAATCCATCGCGGAGCAGGACCTCGCAGGCCGCCGCGATTTCCGCGGGCTGCCCATCGTGACCATCGATGGCGAAACCGCCAAGGATTTTGACGATGCCGTGCGGGTGGAGCGCCGGGCGAATGGGAATTATCTGCTCCACGTGCACATCGCCGACGTGGCCCACTACGTGCGCCCCGGCACGGCGCTCGACAGGGAGGCGCGGCTGCGCGGCACGTCGGTCTATTTTCCCGACCGCGCCGTCCCCATGCTGCCGCTCGAGCTATCCAACGGCATTTGCAGCCTCAACCCGCACGTCGACCGCCTGGTGATGTCGGCGCTGATGGAGATTGACCCTCAGGGGCGGATTGTCGAGTACGAGCTGACGCCGGGAATCATATGTAGCGCCGAACGAATGACTTACACGGCCGTTCGCGACATTTTGTCAGGTGAGCAGGCCGCTCTCCAGCGCTATGCGACCCTCTGCCCCGACTTCAAATTGATGGAGGAACTCGCGCTGATTCTCAATCGGCGACGCGTCGAGCGCGGCTCCATCGACTTCGATCTGCCCGAGCCGCTGATTGAGTTCGACGAGCATGGCCGCATGGTGGGCATCACGCGCTCGGAACGGAACGTCGCCCATCGCCTCATTGAAGAATTCATGCTGGCCGCCAACGAATCCGTGGCCAGGTATTTGGAGAGCCGCGGAATTCCCTCGCTGTATCGCATCCACGAGAAGCCGGAAGCGAAGAAGGTTCTGGAGTTTGAAGAGATCGCCGCGACCTTCGGCTATTCACTGGGAGTGGAGATGCCCGCCGCGCAGCGCTTCCGCCCGAACAAGCGCGACGAGCGCGACCGCCACATGCGCTTCATCGAGCGCGTGGAGACGAAGGAACTGGAAATCACCCCGCGGCATTACCAGCGGCTCACCCAGCGCCTGGAGGGCAAGCCGGAGGAGCGCATCCTTTCCTACCTCATGCTGCGCTCGCTTAAGCAGGCGCGCTATTCGGAAGAGAACGTGGGCCACTTCGCACTGGCGGCCCAGACCTATACCCATTTCACTTCGCCCATCCGCCGCTATCCGGATCTGATCGTGCATCGGATTCTCAAGGCCGCGCTGGAGCGCGAAGGCGGCAGCGCGCGCGTGGCGGGCGATGAAGCCGATCGTCCTGCTTCCGGTGTGGCCAGGCAGGAAGCGCCGCGGAAACGTCGCGGGGCAGGGGCGGAAAAGCGGCACGCGCCGGCGGCCTTCCACCCCGGCAAAGCCCCCACCGGCCAAACCCTTCCCGGCGGCGCATTCGTACTGCCCCAGGAACTCCACTCCCTTGGACAGGCGACTTCGGAGGCCGAGCGTCGCGCCGCCGACGCCGAACGCGAGCTCATCGAATGGAAGAAGGTCTCCTTCATGGCGCAGCATGTGGGCGACGAGTTCGAGGCCCTCATCATCAGCTTGATCAAGTTCGGATTTTTCGTGGAGCTTACGGACCTGTTTGTGGAAGGCTTCGTGGCGCTCGCCACGCTGGGAGATGACTATTACGTCTACCGCGAGCGCCAACGCGCCATCATTGGCCAGCACACGCACCGCGCCTTTCACCTGGGCGAACGCGTGCGCGTGCGGCTGGACCGCATCGATCAGTCCGGCAACAAGCTGGAATTCTCGTTGGCGGACTAGCGCCCGCCTCTACGCCTCTTTATACAGCCAGGCGGAAACCAGCGTCGCCAAAATCGAGCCGACCCAGAGGTCGAGCATCCACCCGAGCATGATGGCGCGGCTGAAGGGCGCCCAGGACGCCATCGTGAGGCTGAGGGGGAAGCCCATCACGAAGCCGATCAGCAATCCCACCCGCAGGGCGGTGATGGGTCCGGGCCCCAGCGTGGCGCGCACGGACACATACACCCAGGTCAGAATATAGGTCATCAGGAACAGCGTCACGAACCAGTAGACATAAAAGAGCGCGTAGCGCGGTTCAGTTCGCAACAATCCGTGCGCTTGAGCCTCGAGGTATTTCGAGGGCAGGATGACCAAGTTGATGATCGTGCTCCAAATTCCCCAGACCACCCCGCCTGCCAGGGTTCCCAGAGCGACACGACGCAAACCGATCGTAACCATAGGAGAGCCTCCTCTCAAAGGTCCATTCCGGAGAGAGACCTTCGTTGTCCGGCATCGTACCGGCGCGCGGCAGCGGTGTCAAGCAGCATGCGAAGGGTTCCCGGCTTGCGGGCAGGCGTGAAAACCGATATTCTAATTTCTGCTGAATTTACCCGCAGGCCTTGCCCATCTTCGCCGCCTCGGATCGAGCAGCCATCGCATGAAGCGAGTTCTGATTCTTCACTACCATGAAATCTGGCTGAAGGGCGGGAACAAGAATTACTTCCTCAGCCGGCTGCGCGACGCCGTCCGCCAGAGCGTTGCGGATCTGCCGGTGGCAAAGCTGGAAGGCATCTCCGAGCGCCTGATTCTCACCCCGGGTGATGACGCGGCCCTTCCTCACATCCTGGAGCGCCTGCGCCGGGTTTTCGGCCTCGCCTACATTGCCCCGGCGCGCGAAATGCCCAGCGCGCTCGAAGCTCTGGGCCCGGCGGCGTGTGAGATGATGGCGGAAGCTAATCCTCGCAACTTCGCCGTGCGCGTCAAAATTGCGGACTCGGCTTACCCCATGAATTCCATGGAGCTGGAGCGCGAACTGGGGCGCCAGGTGTTGGAACATCTGCGCGCGCGCGAGGCGAGCGTGCGCGTCAAGCTTCAGGAACCCGAGGTAACCTGCCAGGTGGAAATTGTTCCCGGGGGGAGGGCGCTGCTCTATGCCGAGCGCGTGGATGGGCCCGGCGGCCTTCCCGCGGTCACCAGCGGGCGTCTGGTGGCGCTGCTTTCCGGAGGGTTCGATTCCTCGGTGGCGGCCTATAAAATGATGCGCCGCGGCTGCCACATCACCTTTGCACATTTCTTCGGCAATCCATCACCTCAGAGCAACTCCTCCTCGGGTGTGGCGGAAGATCTTGTCCGCACGCTCACGCCCTATCAATTTACCTCGCGCCTGTACCGGATTCCCTTCGACGCCATCCAACGGCAGATTGTGGCGGGCGTCCATGAAAGCTACCGGGTGTTGCTGTACCGCCGCATGATGGCGCGCATCGCCCGGGAAATTGCGCGCGCCGAACATGCTCTCGGTCTGGTCACCGGCGACAGTGTTTCCCAAGTGGCATCACAGACGCTGCATAACCTGATGGCGATTGATCAGGGCCTTGACCTGCCGGTTTATCGCCCCCTCGCGGGCGACGACAAAGCGGAGATCCTGCGCCTGGCGCGGCAGATCGGGACCTACAAGATTTCCTGCGAGCCCTTTGAAGATTGCTGTCCGCGTTTCATGCCGCGCGCTCCCGCCATTTTCGCCCGCCCGCAGGAGCTTGATGAGGCGGAATGCCGGCTGGATGTCGACGCCCTGGTGCGCATGGGCCTGGAGGGCGCTACTTGCGTGGATTATAAGTTTGAGCGGGGCGAAGTGACGGCGCGCGAAGGTTCCATGCGCCGGATCGAGCATCTCCTGCTGGAAAAGAAAACGGTGGAGGGGCAACCGGCTGCCCATGACGCAGCTTCCAACTGAGAGTGTGCTTCACCCTTCCTGCCGGAAAGCATAAAAAAGCAGAAGGTGTGCGTGCAATTCCCGCCGCCCGTCCGTTCACACGGCGCGTCGATGTACATTGACGGTTCTGGGGGCGCTTTCTATAATGGCTTGCTGTAAGCGGAGTTGTCCTATTATGAAGAGAATTCTTGCCACCGTGCTTGTGCTCTGCGCCCTCCCGGGATGGCTCCCGGCACAAGCGACTAACCCCAGCACGCCTGCGAGCGCGCCTGAAATCACCCTCCCTTCTAAGCCCATCCAATCCCACGTTAACCTGGTCAACGTGCCCTTGACAGTGACCGACAAGAAGAATCGCCTGGTCATCATGATGACCAAAGATGACTTCAACCTTTTTGAGGACGGCAAGCCACAAGCCATTCAGTATTTCAGCCGGGAAACGGACCTGGCTCTGCGCATCGGCCTGCTGATTGATACCAGCAATAGCATTCGTGACCGGCTGCGGTTTGAACAGCAAGCGGCCACGGATTTTCTTTCCGACACGATCCGCAGGGGAAAGGACCAGGCTTTTGTGGTGGGCTTCGACGTGGACCCCCAATTGGTTCAGGATTACACGGACAACGTCGAGAAACTCTCCGCCGCCATCCACGGCCTGCAGGCGGGAGGGGTTACCAGTCTCTTCGACGCAATTTTCTTTTCCTGCAAGGAGAAGTTGCTTTTTTTCCCGCCTCCCGAGCCTTACCTGCGCCGCATGATGATCGTTATCACCGATGGTGAGGACAATCACAGCGAGCACACGCGCGAGGAAGCGCTGGCCATGGCGCAACGGGCGGAAGTGACGATTTTCGCGATCAGCACCAACCGCAGCGGGGCCGAGCAACGCGGTGATAAGGTGCTCAAGCGTCTGGCAGAACAAACCGGCGGGCGAGCCTTCTTCCCCTTCGAAGCCAGCGACCTGGCAGCGGATTTTCGAGCCATCGCCAGCGATCTACGTACGCAATTCCTGCTCAGCTATACTTCCTCGAATACCGCCCGGGACGCAACCTTCCGCAACATTATGATTCAGCCGGTTGATAAGAGCCTGCACGTACGCGCCAAGACGGGCTACTTCGCACCCTCGCAATAAAGCCTTCTAACCAGTCGGCGCATAGTATCCGCGCCGGGCGTTTATCTTGGCATTTCCAGCGCGAACTTTGACGGTGATCCTGCGGAAGGTACCGTCGAGCTTGGTGTTGGTGGGCGTATACCCCAATAAATACTGCGTGCGGAGTTCGTTGGCGATCTGCTGGAAGGCGGCGGAGGAATCCTTGCTGCTCGAGTCGATTACCCGGCCACCGGTTTCGTCGGAGAGCTTGTGCAACTTTGATTCGCCGCCATATCCCATCCCCTGCCGGGCGTAGAAGCTCCGGTCGTGGATATTGACCGAATAGATGATGATGTCCGCTTTCTGCGCCGCCTCCAGCGCCGCCTCAATGCTAACCTTGCTTCCCTGATCTTCACCGTCGGTCAGCAGAATAAGGACTTTGCGGCCAACTTCGTTCTTGAGCAACTCGCGCGCCGACAGGTAGACGGCATCATACAGGTGGGTCGCCCCTTGCGAATCGGTAGGAAAGGTTCCGGGCGTGCGGACTCCTCCTCCGTTGATCTCCGCTTCGTCGATGGCTTTGTCGAGCCGATGGAGGTCCGCGGTGAAGTCCTGGTCCAGTTCCACATCCACGTCGAAGTGCATGACGAAGGCAAGGTCCTTCGGGCGCAGGACATCGCGCAGGAATGCTTCCGCCTCACTTTTCTCCACTTCCAGCACGCGGCCCTGGCTCGGACTGGTGTCCACCAGGATGCCCATGGTCAGCGGCGTGTCGGCTTCACGCGAAAAATAACGGATCACCTGCGGCTGCTGGTCTTCTTCCAAAGTGAAGTCGTCTTTGGTAAGGTCGGAAACCATCCGGCCGTTCTTCTCCCGCACGACGGCGTAGACATCCACAACCTCGGTGGTGACTTTCAGCGTTCCACCGGCGGGAGGAAGCTCCTGCCCCTGCTGGGCGGCGGCAATGGATGCTGCCGATAACAGAATGCAGAGTGAGCGGATGATATCGCGCATAATTCTCAGATGATGTCTGGGAGATGCATGTGCGGTGCGCATGGTTGTCCTCGACGCGCCCCCGGCCTCTCTACTTTGGATGCAAATTAAAGATGGCGCGCCCGATCCGGTTTTTCAGTCAACCCTTGCGGACGCTTCCTGCTGTCCTTCTGCCCGCCATTCAGTTTACCTTAATTCGGGTGGAGAAGACTGGGAACCTTCCCTCCACCCGCGTCTGGCGCGACTCCAGGCGGGATTTCTGTGGTCACCGGCCGGTAAGAATCCACGACGTGACCTCGCGTGACGATCCCAACATTTTCTTTGCGCTTCACTTTTTCGTCGTCAACAATCACTTTCCACTTGACAAGATAATTCGGTTACTCTAAACATGATGATTGAATACGCGCTCCGCCAGTAAAGCTGGCGGATAAAATCTAAAAAGTTCGGAGGAGAATAGAATGGCAGCGAAAAAGAAAGCCAAGAAAAAGAGGTAAGACTCTTTCGGAAATCTGAAAGGAACGCTCGGGGGTGCAGCGATGCACCCCCGAAGTTCTTTAGGGGAGAAGTTTGAAGCTGAAAGTAAGGCGACAGGAGTCAGAAGTCAGAATAACAATCGCCTGGCTTGTTACTCTTCCCTTCGCGCCCCTAGCTTCCAACTTCTAACTCTTATCTCTTAACTCCTTACTTCTGACTCGTGCCTTCTGCCACCTGGCTCCCCGCTCCTGCCTCCTGTTCTTTCCCTTCCTTCTCCGGCGCCATCAACGCGCGCGGGACCTCATCCACCGGCGCGAGTTCGGGAATTTCCTTCCCCGTGGCTGCGCCGAGTTCTTTGAACCTCCGCGCGGAGACCAGAAGGCGGGTTTCCATCGATCCTGCGGCACTGTTATAAGACTTCACCGCTCCACTCAGCGAGTCGCCCACCGCCTGGAAATGTTCCAGAAATGTGCCGATGCGGTCGTAGAGTTGTTTGCCGAGGTCACTGATCACCTGCGCGTTCTGGGTTATCTTCTCCTGCTGCCAGAGATAAGCGGCCGAGCGCAGCAACGCGATGAGCGTTGTGGGCGTTGCCAGCACAACTTTCTTCTGCATCCCATCGTCCATCAGTTGAGGGTCCTGCTCCAAGGCCGCGCTGAAAAAAGATTCTCCGGGCAGGAACAGGACCACCAATTCCAGTTCCGGGCCCACTTGTTCCCAATACTTGCGCTCCGCAAGCTGTTTCATGTGGCCGCGCACCAATTTGCCGTGCGTCGCCAGCGCGTCAGATCTTTCTTTTTCAGATTTCTCCGAATTGACCGCGTCGAGGAAAGCCTGCAAAGGAACCTTGGAGTCAACCGCGATACGGCGATTGCCAGGAAGGTTCACGATCATGTCGGGCCGCTGCTGTCCCGAATCTGTTGTGACGGTCTCCTGTTGCGTGAATTCAACATGTTCTGACATTCCGGCCAATTCCACGACCCGGTGCAGGGTCAACTCCCCCCACCGGCCACGCGCTTTCAGAGGTTGACTCAAGGCGCTCGCCAGATGCTTGGTCTCTTCTTCCAGGCGCTGGTTGGCCTGCGCCAGAGTGCGCAGTTGCTCATCCAGCGTGCCGTAAGCTTTTTGCCGCGCCTTTTCCATCTCCAGGATCTGGTGCTCGTATCGGCCCAGGGATTCCTTCAGCGGGGCGATGAGGCCGTCGATGGCTTTTTGCCGTGTTTCCAGATCGCCCTTGGCCTGCGCCTGCAAGGTTTCAAACTGGCTGCGCGCCAGAGCGATGAACGCCTGGTTGTTGCTCTTGAGCGATTCGGCGGAAAGCGCCTGGAAGGTCTCCGTTAGCGCCTTTTTCGCATCCTCCAGCAATCTCTTCTGGTCTTCCAGGCTCGCCTGGGTCTCACGCAACTTCGTCTCCGCGGCGACGCGCAATTCGCCTTCCACCTTCAGGCGCTCCCGAAACTGGTTGGAATCTCCGGCTGCCGTCCTGGCGTTTTCGAGTTCGGTTTGCGCCTTGACCTTCTGCTCGCCTTCTTCCCGGAGCTTTTGCTGAAGTTCACCCAACTCCCGCCCGCGATCGTCCAGCGAAGTTTGCAGCGCGCCGATTCGCGCGCGGACCTCCAGGAGCGTGCCCTCCGCAGCTTTCACCCGACCTTCGGCATCCACCTGGGATTTCACCAGTTCCGTGCGCGTCCGTGCCGCTGCCACCAGCCAGCCGATCACAGCACCTAACACCACACCCAACAGAATTAACAGGATCGAATTCATCGGGATTACCTCTTGTCCGTGGTCCGTTGTCAGTTGTTCGTGATGAGCTGTTCCGCCATTGCGGTCAACGGACAACGGACTACTGACAACTGACAATCTAGAATGTTTCCTCATGTGTCGGGCAAATCAGCACGTAATCGCAATACTTGCACACAAAGCCCGGCTTGGGTGGAAACAACTGCCGCCGGATTTGCGCGGCCACTTCGCGAATCTCGCTGGTCACCAAATCCAGGTCCTTGGGCGTGCGCACAGTGCGCACCGGCTCATTATTCGTCAGGCTATAAAATGTAAGCCGGGTGGGGTTGAGATGCATCTGGTCGCGTGCGGCTAGGGCATAGACAGAAAGCTGCAGGCTCTTGTCCGCATCTTTCTGGGACGGCGGCCGGCCGGTTTTGTAATCCACCAACTCCACGGAACGGTCCGGGAGAGGGTTAATCTGGTCGATGCGTCCTTCCAGGATCACGTCGCCCAAGTCGAGCGCGAAGTGCGCCTCGGCGGCCAGGGGGAGAGTCGTGACGGTTTCGTGCCGGCTCACGAAGACGCGCAGTTGCTCCAACCCCGCCTTCTTGTACGCCTGTTCCTGGTAATCATCCTCGAAACCGGCTCCCTTCCATATCTGCTCGAAATGCGCCTGGAGCTGCTCGAATTTCACCCGGCCTTGGCGCCGCAACTCGAAGTAGCGGCGCGCGCACTGGTGCATGATGTTGCCAAAAGTCAGCGCCGGCTGCGGCCCCGTCGGAATTTTCAAATAGTGGCTGAACATGAATTTTTGAGGGCAGGTGTCATACGTCTCAAGGGCCGAGGCACTGAGCTGGAGCTTTTCCTCCGGCTTGATCATTGAGGTGCGGCTGGCCCACTGGGCGATGGGTGGGTAGATTCCCGGCGCGCTCTTCGCATCGCCAAACAAGCTGCCTTGCGGTTCGGGGGCGGACGGGCGTTCCGATGGCGCGGCCTCGGCCGGCGGTAATTCCGCAGGTTCTGTGGATGCCTCGGGAACCTGGATGCGCTCCAGGTCGCGCGCTTCCACCGTGGGATTGGAAGTCAGATCGGTGATAAAAATCGAGGGCTTCTTTCCCGGCTTGGTGACGCTGGAAACATACAGCCGGTCTTCCGCGCGTGTCAGCCCCACGTAAAGCAACCGCCGCTCTTCCTGTTCGTGAATGTTGGCGGGAGGCGGCGGGCCCTTGCGCAAGGCCTCAGGAAATTCGATGACGGGTTTCTGCTCGCTATGCGGAAAGCGCCGGGGTGCGACGCTGAGGATGAAGACCACGGGAAACTCCAGGCCCTTGGCGGCGTGCACGGACATCATCTGCACGGCGTGCGCGCTGTTTTCAGGCTCGGGCGCTTCGATTTGTCCGCCTGCCTCACGGAAATATTCAAAATACTCCAGAAAGGCATCGAGCTTCCAGGATTCGCTTTTGCCTTCCCATGCCTCCAGGAATTTTCGGAAAGCTTCCACATACGCGCCGTCGGGATCCCGTGGTAGAAAGCTCAGTTCCAACCGGCCGATCAGCCGCTGAAACACGGCGAGCACGGGGGCGTGCTCGGCATATTTGTGCAACTCGCCCAGCAGGCGCTTCAATTCCGGCCAACCGGTCCCTTCCAGGCGGTTGGTGTCCCCCGACTTCTCCCACGATTCCAGGACGTCGTAGAGCGAGCAGCGGTCGCGTAACGCTTGCCGGCGAGCTTCCAGAGCCAACTCCTCCGGAAAATTCCAGCGCGGCGTCAGCAGCACACGGGTCAAGCTGACGTTGTCGTGCGCGGAGTGAATGATGTTCAGGTATGCCATAAGGTCGCGCAGGATAATGGTGGAAAGAATCGACAGCCCGCGAATGGCGAAAGGAATGTCCCGCCGGCGAAATTGCTCGACCAGCGGATCGCGGTAGTTGTGCGCGCGGTAGAGCACGGCAATATCGCCGGGCGGCGTCCCGTGCTGGGTGAGGCGCGCCACTTCGTCCGCCATCCACGCCGCTTCGCTGAGGAAATCGGGGGATTGCGGCAGGTAAACCGGCGCACCCTCTTCCCGGCTGGTCCGCAGTTGCGGCTTGGCCTCGTATCGATCGTTTTTCGCGATCAGCACGTCGGCCACACGCAGGATGCGTCGAGTGGAGCGGAAATTGGTGTCGAGAAAAACCGTTTCGTGCCCGGGAAAGGCCTCGTCAAACATCTTGAATGCGCCGTGCGACGCGCCGCGAAACCGGTAGATGGCCTGATCGTCGTCGCCCACGGCCGTGATGTTGAAGGGCGGCTTCACGAGGCGCTTCAGCAGTTCCACCTGCGCGTAATTCGTGTCCTGGAACTCGTCCACCAGCACGTAGCGAAAAAGCTGGCGATACGATTCCAGAACCTCCGGCTCGCGATCGAAAAGACGAACCGTTTCCGGAATCAGGCTGCCCAGACTCGAACAACCGGCTTCTTCGATCAGCTTGCGGCTATTGCGGAAGACGCGCGCCAATTCCTGCTTCTTCTGGATGTCCTGCTGCATCAGCGTGCGCTCAGCGGCGTCCAGGGAAGGAGCTATCGCCTGGAAGTCCTTTTCCATCGCCTCCGCATAGCGCTCAAAATCCGCCGGTTCGATCAGCTCATCCTGGCATCGCGAGAAAAACTCGTTGAGCGAATGGAGAAACGCGCCCGGCTCCGCCAGCTTCTGGTAGAACTGGAGTTCCAGGCTCTCCATCCGCTGGCGGAGAAAAATCCACACATCCACTTTGTCAAGCAGCGTGCGCTCGAAGTGACGTTTGCGCAGCACTTCATAGCAGAACGCATGGAAGGTGGAAATGTGGGGAGGGGTTTCGATTTCGGGCAGGGCCTCACGCACGCGACGCTGCATTTCCCGCGCTGCCTTCTCGGTAAAAGTCAGCGCCAGAATGTTCTCCGGTTGAACCCCCGCGCCAGAGTTTTCCATACTTGGGCGACGGGGAATTGTCATGTCAGGAAGCAGTGCCGGTTCTTCGGCGGCGCCTCCCGCCCCCGTAAGTAGATGGACGATTCGTTGCGTGATGACGCGCGTCTTGCCGCTGCCCGGCCCGGCAATGATCAGCAGCGGGCCCTCCCCATGCTCGACGGCTTTCGATTGTTCGGGGTTCAGCTTGAACGCTGAGCTCATCAGCCCATTATTTCGCGAAGCGTCGCAGGGAAGCAAGCAAAGGAACGGTTGACCCCTTGCGGCCTCATACCGTCTTCGGTAGACTCGGGCTTGACCATGCGCGCGATGCTGCTGGAAAAACCGCGGCCGGTTGACGAAGACCCACTGCGGCTGGCCGAGCTTCCCTTGCCGGTTCCTGCTCCCGGCGAAATCCGCGTGCGTGTGCGCGCCTGCGGTGTTTGCCATACGGACCTGCACATTGTGGAAGGGGATTTGCCGCTTCCCAAGCTTCCGGTGGTTCCCGGCCATCAAATCGTCGGCACGGTGGACGCTCTGGGCGCGGGCGTGAACGAATTTCACGAGGGCGACCGCGTGGGCGTCCCGTGGCTTTATTCGACCGACGGGGAGTGCGCTTACTGCCGAAAAGGTCTGGAGAATCTCTGCGAGCGTGGGCGCTTCACGGGCTTGCATGCCGACGGCGGTTACGCGGAAGCGATGGTGGTTCCCGCCGCCTTTGCCTATGCGCTTCCCGGAAATTTTTCGGACCTGGAAGCTGCGCCCTTGCTCTGCGGGGGCGTCATTGGCTATCGCGCTCTCAAGCTTTCGAACCTTCAGCCGGGAGAACGCCTGGGCCTGTACGGTTTTGGGGCCTCGGCGCATATCGTCATCCAGATCGCGCGTCACTGGAAGTGTGAAGTCTGCGTCTTCACGCGCGCGGAAGCACACCGCCAACTGGCGCGCCAGCTTGGGGCGGCGTGGACGGGCGCGGCGGGAGAGCCGCCACCGGCGCTGCTCGATGCCGCCATCATCTTCGCCCCGGCGGGCAAGCTTGTCCCCGAGGCGTTGCGTGCGCTCCGCAAAGGCGGCACGCTGGCGCTGGCCGGCATCACCATGTCCTCCCTGCCGGAAATGGAATACCAACTCCTCTATCAGGAGCGCATCCTGCGCAGCGTGGCGAATAGCACGCGTGAGGATGTGCGCTCCCTGCTCCGTCTCGCCGCGGAAATCCCCGTGCGCACGGAAATCGAAACCTTCCAGCTTCCCGAGGCAAATCGCGCCCTGCAAAACCTCAAAAGTAGTAGAATCCACGGCGCCGGCGTGCTGGTGATCTGAACCGGGTTTCGTGCCGACCCGAAGGTCGGCGCAACATTGCATGCCCGCACAAAATGACTTCATTCCCATTAATCTTCTTTCTCTCGGGGATTCCAACATGAACAAACAACCTCGCCGCCATTTTCTAAGACAGTTTGGAACAGCGGGTGCGGCCATGGCTTTGACCTCACCGGCGCTTGCCGGCGCGCAATCGAATCTTGCCGAGTCTTGTTCCGATCTCGCTACGGCCGTCATCCCGCTGGAGAGTTGGTCGTTCGCGCTCGACCCGGCTGGCGACGGAGAATCGCAGGGCTGGTTTAAACCCGACCACGACCGGCCGAGTGTGCGATCGGAGGTGAGGGTTCCTCACACCTGGCAGATTTCTGCGGCAACTGCGGACTACATGGGCGTGGGCTGGTACTGGACGGAATTCGACGCCCCGGAGCTTTGGGCCGGGCAGTGGGTGCGAATCGAGTTTGAGGCCGTGTTCCACACCGCGAAGGTTTGGCTCAACGGCAATCTGCTCGGCGAGCATGCCGGACGGGGGTATACGGCGTTCACTTTTGACGTCACTCCTGCCCTGCGATTTGACGCCGCAAATGTTCTCGCGGTCAAAGTGGATAATTCCTTTAATGCGGACATCCTTCCCCGCAGCAGGTCTTACGACTGGGCCCCGGATGGAGGAATCACTCGTCCTGTAAATTTGCTCGTCACCCCCAGCACATTTATCGAGAGCCTTTGGATCGATGCCGATCCGGACCTCGAAGCGGGGCATACACCGTTGCAGGTTCACGTCATTGTACGGAGTGTGGGCAAACAGGCGGCGCAACTGACCTTTTCTTATCATGTCGCTGAGGAAGGGTCGGGCGTGGCCTTGGCGCGAGTGGAAAAAGCCAGCGAGTGGTTCATGCCACCGGGAGATACCGAAGGGGAGGAGGTCTACCCGACCCTCAACCTTCCCCTGAAGCTCTGGCACTTCGACCATCCCCACCTCTACCAGGTTGTCGTCCAGATGCAACAAGGTCAGAAGCCTGTCCATAGCTACACGCAAACCTTCGGGGTGCGGAAATTCGAAGTCAAAGACACGGCGTTTTATTTGAATGGCGAGCGCGTTCGGCTGATGGGCGTGGAGCGCATGGCGGGCAGCAACCCGCATTATGGCATGGCGGAGCCCTCCCAGTGGATTGTGCACGACCACGATGATCTGAAAGAACTCAACTGCGTTTTCACCCGCGTCCATTGGCAGCAGGACAAGCGCGTGCTGGACTATTGCGATCGCCACGGCATCCTCTTTCAGGAAGAAGTTCCCTGCTGGGGAGGCGGCACCTTTAAGGGAATGACCAATGAGCCCTCGCCTGAGATCATGGAGAACGGGCTCAAGCAATTGCGTGGGATGATTCGCCGCGACCGCAACCACCCTTGCATCGTTTCCTGGGGGTTGTGCAATGAGGTCAATGGGCACAATCCGGTGTCGCGCACCTTCATTCAGCGGATGGCGTTCGAGGCTCGCATACTCGATCCCCATCGATTGCTGACTTACGCCTCCAACTCGCTGCAAAAGGCTCCCGGCGAGGATATCGCGGGCCTGTTGGATTTCATCGAATGGAACGAGTACTACGAAAGCTGGTACCCGGGGAACCCCGATTCCGTCCGTCGCAATTTGCAGCAGATTCACGAGGCCTTTCCGCATAAGCCGGTGGTGATTTCCGAATACGGATATTGCGAGTGCACTCCCAACCGGCTGGGAGGCGACGCGCGGCGCATCGAGATCATGCGGGATCACACTCAGGCCTGCCGCGAATCCGACTTCGTGGCAGGAACGATTTTCTTCGATTACAACGACTATCGCACCCACGTCGGCGACAAGGGAGTAGGGGCGCTGAAGCAGCGCGTGCACGGCGTCGTGGACCTGTACGGCAACCGCAAGCCGTCGTTCGAAGCCCTGCGCCAGGAAGCGAGTCCGGTCGAGAGTCTGCAATTAGCTGGCGGGGAAGGATCGCTGAGCGCCATTGTAACAACGCGCAAAACCCTGCCCGCTTATACTCTGGAAGGTTATACCTTGCGCTGGATCGTCTTCGGGTTTGACGACCTTCCCATGGAAGAGGGTTCGGCGGCGCTGCCCAGGCTCTCACCCGGACAGCAGGCCACCGTGCGCATGGAAATTCAGGAGAAGCATCCCACGCGCGTGCGTGTTGACGTCCTGCGCCCCACGGGGTTTTCCGCAGCCACCGCGTGGATGTCATTGGGTCATTTAGCCATCGGGTCATCGGGTCATTGACACCTTCTGATGGCGAAGTCGGAATTATTATTTTACTTGACATAAATTACAACAAACCAAAAGCACGTCGCACATGGAATTATCACTGTCATCGGCAAAGTTCAGTGAGAAGGCACAGCAATTTACTGACTAAGTAAATCTCAACTCGCAAATCTCAGACCTCAAATCCACCAATCCTTCAATGACCCCATCACGCTTCGCCGGCCTCTGCCGGTTCCTTGGCTTTGCGCCGCGTGGAGGTCTTGCGCTTGCCGCCCTTGGCTGCCGCCTTGGGGGCGCGCGGCTTGCGGGTTTTGGGTGGAGGAGTGGGCTCGACAGGCACCACCTCCTCAACCACGACGGGCGGAGCCGGCTCCTCCGGCTCGGCGATTTCCTCAGGTAGGGCTTCCACCTCCCAATTCACGTCGGTCTCCACCGGCATGAGGAATTCCGGTTCAAGTTCCGGTTCGAACCCGGGTTCAATGTCCGGCGGCGCCTCAACCGCAACCTCCGGCTGAGTGGCAGGAGTCATTGCCGGGGCCGGACCCGCGGGGAAGACTCGCCAAACGCCTTTGCGATCGCGATGCAGGCGCAGCCAGCCTTCGCGCTGTGCCTGGTGGAGAAGATCCAGCAGGCCGCGAAATCCCGAGGGCTCGTCGACGGAACTTCCCGCCGCACGCAAGAGCTGGCGAATCTGGCGGAGGTAGAGCGGGCGGTTGGGGGCCTTCTCAAATTGGCCGGGCAGAGCTTGCCGCAATGCCGCCAAAGAATCCTCGGGGCTCGCGGGCGTGACGGGCACGGGCGCTGCTGCCGCGGGCTCAGGCGGTGCGCTGGCAGCAGGCGGGGCCTCACCGGCGGGAGCTTCCACGGCCACTGCCGCCGCCACAGGTTCGGGCTCCACGGCGGCAGTCTCCACCACCGGCTCGGGAGGAGTTTCGCGAGCGCCCTCACCCTCCAGCACCTCGACGAGATAACCGCGGTCCGTCCGGCGCATTTCCACCAGACCTGCCTTGCGGAGTTTCTGGATGAATTCCAGGAACGACCCGGCGCCGAAGTCGCGCTCGCTGAACGTGGCGTCCAGTTGCAGCAGGGTGCTCTTCAGCAGACCGAGTTGGGGGGCAACTTCGCGCTCCGCCAGAATCTGCAGCGCGCGCTGGATGTTGGGCATGGCCGTGGAGAGCGAGCGGCCTTCCGCACTGCGCGCCGCGGTGCGCTGGGTGCGCACGCTACGCCCACCGTCGCCGCCGGTCTTCAGCAGGTTCTCGTAGGAAATAAACTCGTGGCAGTTCCTCTGCAAGATGCCGCTGGTAAACTGGCGCCCGCCGACCACGAACACGCGCTTGTCATATTGCTTCAGCTTTTCCACCAGCGCAATGAAGTCGCTGTCGCCGCCGACAATCACAAAAGTATTGATGTGGTTGTGGGTAAAAGCCATTTCCAGCGCATCGAGCGCCAGGTTGATGTCCGCGCCGTTCTTGTCGCCGCGCGGCGTCACGCTGCGTTGCACCATGTGGATGGCGTGCTGCGTCATCTGGCGGCTATACTCGCTGGCGCGCGGCCAGTCGCCATAGGCGACCTTGCTCACCACCTCGCCCCGCTCCTTGAGCGCCTCGAGAACGATGGAGACGTCAAAGTCCTTCCCCAGCGTCTCCTTGACGCCGATTTGAATGTTGTCAAAATCCACGAATACCGCAATCTTCAACCGCTCTTCAGCCACAATCCCTTCTTTCACCTGGAGCACCGTCGCGATTCATCGCGCGGGCATTACGCAGGAGCTTACCTTACCTCCACCATCATACTCCCACAGGTCAGTCCTTGGCACTTCCAGAATTTACTTCCGCGCCGTCCCGGGAAACAAAGCGATGCACAAACCCGCCTGGCCCCGAGGTCGGCGCCGGGGGGGACCGCCGATTTCCCCCGACCATGTTTGCCCAAATTCTTCCCGCATGCGCTCTTTCATCCAGCGTGCCCAACCTTTGAATTACTTCTCTCCGTAACCTCAACGCGGTGGTAGAATTCTGTGGTTTTTGGGGGGCAGCAGGTGGAGGTTGGCTTGCGCCGCCCGTGGAGAAAACACCATATCGAGGTTTCCCATGGCAGGGACGATCAAAGTCGGATTGGTGGGCGCGCGCTTTGCCGCGCGATTTCACTGGGAAGGGTTGCGGCGCGTCATTGGCGTGCCGGTGGAGGTTGTGGGGGTGACCGCGAAGTCGGTGGAGTCGCGCGACGCGTTTGCGAGCGCGCGCGGCGTCAAGGCCTTCGCCTCCTTTGAGGAATTGTGCGAGGCCGTGGACGTAGTCGATCTTTGCACGCCCCCCTCGACGCATGAGCCGCTGGCCGTGGCGGCCTTCCAGCGCGGCAAACATGTGATTATCGAAAAGCCCTTCACGGGTTTCTTCGGACCGGGGACGGAGGACTTCCGCGGCGACAAGTTCAGCAAGGAAGTGATGCTGCGCGAAACCCTGGCGAGCTGCGACCGCATTCTCGACGCGGCGCGGGCCTCCGGCAAGCAGCTTGGCTATGCCGAGAATTTTATCTACGCGCCGGCCGTCACCAAGGAACGGGAGATCGTGGCGAAGAGCGGCGGACAGATTCTGTGGATGATCGGAGATTGCTCGCACAGCGGCTCGCACTCGCCCTACTACGGCATCTGGAAATTCTCCGGCGGCGGCTCGCTGGTGGGCAAGGGTTGCCATCCGCTGTCGGCCATCCTCCACCTCAAGCGCGTGGAGGGCGAGGCGCATAACGGCAAGCCCATTCGCCCGGCCACCGTATCCGGCCGCACCCATGAAATCACGCGGCTGAAGGATTACCGCGACGCGGGCTTCCTGCGCACCACCTACGACGACATCGAGGATTACGGCCAGGTGCACGTCACCTTCGACGATGGCACGGTGGCCGACGTGTTTTCCACGGAACTTGTCCTGGGCGGCGTGCACAACTGGCTGGAGGTTTTCGCCAACAATCATCGCACCCGATGCAACCTGAATCCCATCGACGCGATTGAAACCTTCAACCCCCGCGAGGACATCCTGAAGGACGTTTACGTAACGGAGAAACTCGGGACCAAGCAAGGCTGGAGCCATCCCGCGCCGGATGAGGATTGGCAGCATGGCTACCCGCAGGAGTTCCAGGATTTCATGGCCAGCATGGCCGCCCACCGCGCCCCCCTCTCCAGCGGGGAACTGGCGCGCGATACCATGGCGGTGCTTTACAGCGCCTACCTTTCGGCGGAACGCCGCGGCACAGAGGTGGAAATTCCGCAATAGAACCGGATTCCCGCGCGGCGGCGGCCGGCAGGAGGACGGACAAGGCCGGTGACAGCTCCCCAGGATTTTCCTCGCTTGGCGGGCTGCCTCGCGGTGAGACGTCTGGGCTATGTAGGCGCGCGGCATTTTTGCCCGATGGGGGCTTCTCCGGCCAGGGGCTGCAACTCGGACATTTTTTGTCATTGACTATTCCACTCTGCGTCCGCTTGTGATACCATGCCCGGTGTGGGGCTGCGGAAAGCCTCTGTTTTCAAGCACTCAGGGCGCAAGCAGGGACGGGAGGTTGGTATTTGACGTGCTCCTAAGTACGTCGGGACGGGTTCAGCGCCTAAAGTGTCCATCTGTTTTCCGCGTTGCGCTCGTTTGGGGGAGGAGAACAGGCCATGCGTCATGACCAGCGGGGTTTCTCGCTCATAGAGTTGCTCATTGTCGTCGCCATCATCCTGATTATCGCCGCGATCGCCATCCCCAATTTGATGCGCAGCCGTGTTGCTGCCAACCAGGCTTCCGCCATCGAAAGTTTACGTGTCATCTCCACCGCGGAAGTGACCTACTCCACCACTTACGGTACGGGTTTTTCGGCCTCACTCTCGGCGTTGGGTCCGCCGGCCACCGGCCAGGGAATTACTTCCACCGCCGCGGGCCTGGTGGATGAAACCCTTACCGCCGGCTACAAGAGCGGTTACAGTTTTTTCTATAACCCCACCTTGAACATCGGCGGCATCTATAATGGCTTCACCCTGATAGGGAATCCTTCGACTTATGGCCAGACGGGCGGCATCTATTACTATACGGACCAGAGTTTTGTGATCCGTGCCAACAACACCACCACGGCCTCTGAAACGGATACGTCCGTGGCCGACTAGGTCCCGCGCGGTCTCCTCTTTCTTTCCTCCTCTCTTTGCCCCACGAGGAGATCCCTGCCCCACCGTCTTTTTCCTTGCATCACATGCAGGCGCGGCTGGCGGCCGGGTGATATCCCTTTTCCTGTGCCTCCTTTTGCGTCATGTACTCACCTTCCTGGGTCTTCCCGTACCATCGTGTGCCGGGGCAATGGTATGTCCCGGAATCCGTGTTCACCCAAACCTTCACACCAGGACTTCCCGCGCCGGAAGGCTTGATGACCTGGACTGCGGGAATCGGCCGGGCGGTGTGGCGCAAGACCCAGACGTGCCGGGCGTAAACACCTCCCAGCAGCAACACCACGAGCGCCGCGGCGGCGCCTGCCGCCCACCCCATGCGCCGGAGGCGTGACGGGATGAGCGGTGCCGTAGGCTCAGTGGCCAGCGCCGGGGCCGCGGCCTCGTCCCCCGTTGAGGCGGGTTCGGCCAGTGGTGCACTTGCCTCCAGCGCGCTCGTGAGTTCGCCCGCCTGGGGAGGGCGCGCCATGGCGTCCTTCTCCAGGCAACGGCGCAGGAGGGATTGCAGCGGCTCAGGCAGTTGCGCCAGCCGGGGCGGCGTGCCCACCATGATCTCCATGCTCAACTCAAAGGGCGTGGCGCCGCGGAAGGGCAGTTCGCCGGTGGCCATCTGGTAGAGCAGCACGCCCAGCGCCCACACGTCGCTTTGCACGCTGGTGGGGCTGCCGCGCAGGACTTCCGGCGCGAGGTAGGGCAGCGTGCCCGCCGTGGCGCCGGCTTCCGCCAGGGGCAGACACACGCTGGTGACCTCCGCCATGCCGCGGCGGGGAATGCGGCGGCCCAGGCCGAAATCCAGAAGCTTAGTATTACCTTCCGGTGTAACTATGATGTTTGAACCCTTTAGATCGCCATGAATGACCCCTTGCTGGTGGGCGAAAGCCAGGGCGCCGGAAATCTGCGCGGCGTAGCGCTTGAGCTTCTCCCCCGGCATGCCGCCTTCGGGGATGAGGTCGGCGAGCGCCAGCCCCTCGACATACTCCATCACGATGTAGGCGCGGCCGTCCTCCTCCCCCAGGTCGTAGATGGCGGCGATGTGCGGATGGTTCAATTGCGAAACCAGGCGCGCCTCACGCAGCAGGCGGGCCCAGGCAAGTTCGTCGTCGCGCAGCCCATCCGCCAGGACCTTGATGGCCACCGGCCGCTCCAGGCGCAGGTCGCGCCCGCGATACACCACGCCCGAGCCGCCTTCACCCAGGCAGCCTGCAATCTCGTAATGAGCCAACGTCTTGCCAATCATCGGGAGCCGGCACTCCTCAAGCACGCCATGGTATACGCAGAAGAAACCGAAGTCAAAAAGGTATTGTTCAAATTGCCATTAAAATGCCATAAATTTCCTGTTTCGAGGGACGCTTTGTCCGTTCGGGGCGTTTCTTCTCTGCTCCCTTCTGCTATCATTCCAATTTCCCTGGAATTTTTCGGACGCGAGGAGCCCTTATGGACTTTCAAGGTCAAGTTGCCATCGTTACAGGCGGAACGGGCGCTCTGGGAAGCGCCGTCGCTCTGGATCTGGCCGGAAACGGCGCGCGCGTGGCGGTACCCTATACCGCCGAGGAACACTGGGCCGGGCTGGAAAATCCCGCCGGGTCCGCGCGCGAGCGGCTGTGGGGCGCCAAAGCCGATTTGACCCAGGCCGCCGCCGTTGAGCGCTTCGTTGCCGACGTCACCGCGCGCTGGGGTCGAGTGGATTTCCTGGTTTGCATTGCCGGCGGATTCGCGGCGGGAAAGACTCACGAAACCAGCGAGGAGAATTGGGACCGGATGTTTAATCTCAACCTGCGCACAGTCTACCTCGCCGCCCATGCCGCCGTGCCGGTGATGATCCGGCAAAACTTCGGCCGGATTATTACCACTTCGAGTGGAGAGATCCTCAACGGCGGCGGCGCGGGCATGGCCGCCTACGCGGTATCGAAGGGCGCGGTCCGCCAGCTGACGGAGATCCTCGCCAGCGAACTGAAGGCTTACAATATTCATGCGCATTGCATCCTGCCTGGAACCATGGACACGCCGGTGAACCGGCGCGACATGCCCAAGGCCGATTTCTCCCAGTGGGTTTCCACCGACGACGTGGCGCGAGTCATCCGTTATCTGCTGAGCGATGACGCACGCGCCGTGCGCTCCGTGGCCGTCCCGGTGCTGGGCAATGGCTGATTTTCGATTTTCGATTGACGATGGGGAGCAATCGGCAATTGCTCTGACACCCGAAACCTGACACATTTCCAACCCCCTTTCTTTTCATCAACATAATGGCAAGACTGAGATAAGATGCCTGTTTTCATGGATATAATGGCAAGGCGAAAAACAGACATTTTTTCTACATTTGTTTTCAACAGATTAGAGAATATGAGCCCCACTTTTCACCCCTTTTTTTTCGCGTCCACCGCCCGCAGGTGTTTTTACAACTACATTTTTTTCAATAAGATACATTTGCTTGAGATTTTTGAATTTCATAGCGAACCCATTTTTATTCTCGTACATAATGGCAATCCACGCCCTTCTTTTTCGCCTCCTTTCCCGACTTTCGAGCTAACTCTTTGCATTTGAATGAAATAAGCCCTCAGACATTTTGGCGCTAAACGCTAACCCATTTTCTTTCTTGAAGATATTGGCAAGCATATATCACGGTTTTCACTGTCCTTTTTGAAAGCCCCCATCTGGTGCTCAAAACGCTTGAGCCTCAGCAGCAGGTTAGTTAGCCGCCGAACTTCCCGAAGGTTGGTTTCCTGCATTCTCCGCATCACCCGTGCGTTGGGGTGGATGGGAGCGATTTCCGCGGCGCGTTCGTAAGGTGACGGACCCTTCACCGACTCCCTCAGAAGCGCTTTGCGTTGCGCCTCGCAGGCATCCACCTGCCGCGTGAGGATGTTCTCCAGAAGTTGGCGTGGCCGCTCCCGCGCCTCCCACTCCGCCGCCGTGATGTTGGGATATCGCTTGTCGTTTTCCTCGAGTTGCGCGGCACGCACCGCATCTTGTGTCGACTCGGTCGGTATGTCGGCGGGTGCCGGACGGGAGCTTGGCGCGACATCGGGAGGTGCCGGACTAAAGTCCGGCGCTACGCCGCTTTGGGCATCCTGGGGCCGGCAGAAATTCGGCGCGACCCGCGCTTGCGGTGGAGTGTCGCCAGCCAGACCAAAGATCTCTTTGACCCTTTGCAGGACACGGCGCTGCGCTTCATTGGAGTCGATGCCGTCTTCGCCCGTGCCCGGCGGCTGAAGCTGGTAGAAGAGGGCGAGCGCCATATCGCCCATTTCCTTCAGCACTCCCTCCTGGTGCAGGCTCTTCATCTTCTCCAGGTGCTCGGCCGTGGTGACGTAATGCTGGCGTGCCACCGCTTGGACGAGCAGTCGCAGACTGTCCGCCGTCATTCTGAGGCGCATCATCCGCGCGTGCAGGCGGTCCTGCCGCTCCCCGTTCACCGCCTCAGCCTGACGCACGGCGCAGCCCTCCTGCATGCGGTCGGCGCGATTGGCCAGCCACAGGGCCCGCGCCAGGCGGATCACCACTCCTTCCTGCAAGGCGCCGACAGGATTCCATTCCTCCCAGAGCGCTTCCAGCAGTTCCTGGAAGTCGGCGGGATCTTCGCCGAGGGCGCGCATCGCCATCTCCTCGGCCGGCAAGTTGTAACCAAAACGCCGGAGGGCGGCGCGGATGCGCTCGCGGCGCTCGTCCACCACCGGACCGTGGGAGAGTTTCTGGTTCCGCCGATTTGCGGCCAGATGCTTCTCCGTCAACCTGTGTTTCTTGACTAACGACATGGGAACCTCCAAAGGGCAGTGGAAAGTGGACAGTCAGCGTGCGGGAGCCAGGAGTCAGAAATCAGGAGCCAGCATGCTGCCTACTGCCTTGTGCCTACTGCCTACTGTGCTATGGATTACGCCGACCCTTGGATAGGGCCGCGGTCGTGCAAGTCAGCCAGCGGGGGGCCAGCCTTACGGCTATACTACTAGTATCGCAGTTGTTAAGTATAAAATGATGTTATAGTTCAAAGTTTATTGACTGATAAAAAGTCCACAAGCCCCTCCTGCCGGTAAGGGAAATCCCCCTGCTTCCCGATGTCGCCGCAAGCCGATGTGGGCATTTGCTATACTACGCGCTCAGATGTTCATGACCAGCGAAGCTGCCGCCGCCCCACGTGTCTCCATCGAATCCCTCGACATGGCCGGATGGGGAAGGCAAAACGCGCAGGATGTTCCCCCCGGCTCCGGTTCCGTGGGGCGGGGCGCCGCGCTGGCCACCGCCTCCGCGGCGTTTATCGCGGTCTTGTCCGTCTACCTGCTGCTGCGTCCGCCGCTGTTCAACTATGATGGTTATCTCTATCGACTTCAGGCTCTGGGGCCCGTCGAGGGCGACAACTTCAATCCCCATCACCTGCTGTGGTATCCCGTTCAAAAGACCATCGCCGCGGTGACGTCGACCGTGGGATCGCCTTCTCCGGAGGCGTTCCAGCTTTTCGGCATTCTCATCTCTTCCTTCTCGCTGGCGCTGTTCTGCCTGCTGCTGGTGCGCCTCACCAGGCGGCGGGCTCTCCCCCTGGTGATAACGATATTCATCGCCTTCTCTCCGCGCATCTGGATGCTGACGTCACAAAACCAGTGCTATCCACTGGTCGATCTCGCGGTCGTGGGGTTTCTGTGGACGGTGGCGGACTGGCGGGCGCCCTCGCGTTGGCGTTGGGCAGCAAGCGGCATGGCCCTGGGCGCTGCCGTCCTGCTGCAACAGGCGATGGCGCTGGCCGTTCCCGCCATAGCCCTTGGGTTGGCCGTGGCGGGCGCGGGGCCCGGGAAGGACCGATGGAAGCGCGCGGCCGCCTGGGCGGGCGGCACGACGCTGGGGGTGGCGTCGGCTTACGCCTTGGTGGCTTGGGCCGCGGGGATAAAGCCGGCCGGGTTTTGGGACTGGACCTTGACGTATCTGCACGCTGAGCACGGCATTCAGGTGCACTGGCCGCAATCGGCGATCAAAAGCGTTATGGGGATGGTCGGCACGCTGCTGGAGTCGTCCTGGATCCGCGAACAGTTCAACTCGCAGGAGAATAGTGTGGTCATCTGGCGCATCTACGGTGGCCTGCTGGTGGCGGGCTGCGTAGTGGCGGCGGCCCTCCTCTCCCGCCGCAGGGTGCGGGAGCGCCTGATATGCCTGTTGCGTTCCGACGCGTCGTTCACCGCGGCGTTGATGCTGGCGCTGGCCTGGGGTGTGTTCATATTCCTGTGGGAGCCCACCGGCCACTTCTGGAGCGTGAACCTGTTTCCCCTGGCTTTCCTGGCGTCGTGGTGGGTGCGGGGAATCGGGAAACGAACCGCTTGGTGGTTGGCGGGCGTGCTGCTGGTGGTTTCGGGCTGGAACCTTTACGCGGACCACCGGCAGGACCAGGCCTTCAGCGTCAATTTCCCGCCGCCCCTGCTGGAACAGATTCGCGCCGAATTGGGGCCCCAGGACGTTTTCATTGTTGCGGGAAGAGATTGGTACGCGGATATGGACTACGGCCTCCTGCTCGCGTGCCTGGACGATTGGCCGCGCGATCCCGCCCGGGCATTGCTCGATGAATACGTCATGCCGCATTCGCAGGAACCCTGGCAGCAGAGGCTCGACCTCGATATCCGGAAAGTATTCGCGGCCGGCGGCCGGGTCTACGTGGCCGACCATGTCTTCTGGCGCGATTCATACCAGGACCTCGAGCAGACCGCCGATCCCTTCTCCGAGTATGCACACATGGAGTACGCCGGCCTGAATGGCGAGAAGCTCCCGGGTGAGATCCAGAGTTTCTTCCGCCGCTACAAGCTGGGCGCGTCCAGTTTCAAAATCGGCGCGGACCCGTTTTGGGAGCTGAAGCCAAATGATGCGCAGCGTGGTTCTCCGGCCCTGCCACCCCCTTAAATGCCGGATCGCGCGTCTCGTAGGGGCTGGGCTTGCCCTGCCCCTGTCGTTTGTCGGTGGTGTGAAACGAGGGCAGGGCAAGCCCAGCCCCTACGAGACGCGCAATCCGGCCTACCGCGTGGGGCAGCATACGCCATCCCTAAAAGACGAATTGAAAGTTTCGCCGGATGCCGTTAAAATAGGGGTTTGCTCTGGTGGCAAACAAGGAGTCCTATGAAAGAGAAGATTCACCCGAACTATCATGAGGTCAATGTGGTCTGCGCGTGTGGCAACACTTTCCGGACGCGCTCCACTTACAAGAGCGACCTCCTGCACCTGGAAATTTGTTCCAAGTGCCATCCTTTCTTTACGGGCAAGCAGAAGCTGATCGATACCGGTGGCCGCGTGGAGCGGTTCCAGAAGAAGTACGCCGGATTCAAGAAAGCGGCGCCGGCGGGCACAAAGACTGCCACCAGCTCGTAACCGGGCGTTGGCAACAATTGGCTTCACGGGAGCCGGATGGCTACAATTCCACCCCTCGACCCCTACATCTCCAAGCCCAAAGTTTATCTGGTGGGACGCCAGCACGTTGCCGATGACGAACTGGCGCGCTTCCTCGCGGATGAGGGAATGGTGTTCTCCACCGACGCGCCCGCAGCCGGCGAGGTTCTGGCGGAAATCGCCGGGCGCACTTGCTACATGTCGTTCGGCAAGGGGCGGAAGAGCAATCGCGAGTACCTGGAGAACATCCTCGCATCCAAGCACGGCAGCGTGCTGGAACACGCCGTGTGGTGCCTGCTGATCACCGGCGTCAGCCGCGCCCTGACGCACGAACTGGTGCGCCACCGCGCGGGCTTCGGTTATTCGCAGCTTTCCCAGCGTTATGTGGATGAGAGCGACGCGCGCTACGTGGTGCCGCCCCTCTACCAGGAAAATCCCGAGTTGCGCGAGAAATGGCGGCAGACCATCGAATCCCTGCGCAAGGCGTACGACGAACTCGCCGAGGCCACCGCGCAATACGTCCAGCAGAAGCATCCGGAAATGGCGCCGCGCGACCGGCGCAAGTGGGCGCGGCAGGCCGCCCGCTCCATCCTCCCCAATGCCACCGAAACCAAAATTTTCGTGACGGGAAATTCCCGCGCCTGGCGCCACTTCCTCGAACTGCGCGGCAGCATCCACGCCGACACCGAAATCCGCTTGCTGGCGGTCGAGGTTTTCCGCGTCTTCAAGAAAGAATCCCCGAATATTTTCCAGGATATCGAGCTTGTGGATGAGCCCGATGGCATGCCTTCCGTCCACGTCATTCACTCCAAGGTCTAGCGAGGTCCACCCGTGAGCGAGAGCACGTTGGGAGCGCGACCCTCCATTCCCGCATTCGCCGGCCTTATGGGTGGAGCGATTCTGACGTTTCTCTTTCTCATCGTGGCCATATCCGAACTCGGCTGGGCCCTGGGCATGCCCATCCGTGGTTATGTGCTGCCCACCGCGTTGGTGGGTTCATGCCTCGTGACCGGGTGGGGAGCGCGGAGTTACTTCCGCCGCCCTCTCCGTGTGACCGTGGTGGTGGCCGCACTCCTGGTTCTGCTGGTGGCTGCCGCCACGGGGATCAGTGGGGCCTTCTACGATGTCTCTTATGATGGCCAGGCGTACCATCAGGAGGGCGTTTACCAGCTTGCCCACGGGTGGAATCCACTCTCCACCCGTTACGACAGCCCGGTCTCCGCCTTCCGAAACATCATCATGAATCACTATCCCAAAGGGCCTTGGATAGTTGCCGCGTCGATGTACCGTATAACGGGGCATATCGAAACCGGAAAGTTCGCAAGCCTTCTCCTGGTTTGTGCCGCCTTCTCCATGGCGCTGGCGGCTTTCGCCGGGTGGAGAAAAAAGTTGAGTGCCTGGCCGGTGGCGATGGCGGTGCTGGTGGCGGCAAACCCCGTGGCGCTTTGCCAGATTTTGACTTTCTATGTCGATGGGCAAATGGTTTCGCTCTTCGTCTGTCTGGCGGCCCTGTGTTCCCTGAGCGTGGCCGACGGCAATCTGTGGGTGGACCTTTTACTGTTTGAAGCCGCCGTTCTGATCATCCAGGTAAAATTCACAGGTTTGGTGTACGTCACGATCCTTTTCGCCGGATACCTGGGTTTGTTGGCGTGGCAAAAACTCCCCTTGCGGAAGCCCTTCTACACAGCGGTGCTGGCCTTGGGGCTGGGGACGTGCGTCTTCGGAATGAATCCCTATGTGTTCAATATCCTCGAAAATGGCCACCCGTTTTACCCTTTTTTCGGAAAAGGCGACCTTCCGAATTTCAGCGTGAGGAATGACACCCCTCCGGAATTTTGGGAAGCCAACCGGATGGCGATCCTTGCGGCGTCGGTTTTCTCCCGATCCCGTGTCTGGCCGCCGGAGTCCATGCTTAAGCCCCCTTGGCACGTTGACGGCAGCGAATGGAGGCAGTTTCAGGAACCTGATGTGCGGACGGGAGGATTCGGCCCCCTCTTCCCGGCGGCGCTGGTTCTGTCTTTGGCGTTCCTGGCGATCCGTTTGTGGCGGGGTGGCGCCGCGCCTTGGATCGCCACGGCTATCGTTCTGATCATCATTACGTCGGTATTACCCGTTTCCGCTTGTTGGTGGGCCCGCTATGCTCCGCAGGTGTGGCTGATCCCCCTGGTGGCGCTGGCGCCTCTCGGGGGCGCTGTCGAGAAGGCGCATTGGCGGCGCCTTTCCTGGCTGGTGTTGCTCATCCTCAGTGTGAATGTGGCGGGAATCGCCCGGGTCAATTTTCGTGCCAACCTGGATGCCACTCGCGACGTGGCCGCGAGTCTTGTTGATCTTCGCTCCCAAGTCCCCTTCAAGATAGCCTTCGGTAATCTCCGCTCTACCCGCTTCCGCCTTCAGGAAGCGGGAATCCCCTTTATCGAGGATGAAAGACATCTGAAGTGTGATCCGGAAGTCAAAGAAAGTTACGACCTGTGCATCGAGCAGGAAAATGGGCAGGTGGGCAGTGGGCAAATAGGTAGTCGGCGGTAAGCAGAAAACAGGAGGCAGTGGTTAGCTCAGCCATCTGCCCAATGCCCATCTGCCTACTGCCTACTGTTTCTCTATGCGCCCTCCAGATAAGTCCAGGTCTCCGGAGTGGACGGGACCGAGATGGAGATGCGGTGGCGCAGCGGCGCCAGTTCCTGGGCAAGAAGTTGCAAGTCCCGCAGCTTGGCGCGCGTCCCTTCCGCCACGACAACCTTAATGTCCGCATCGTTGCCGCGCAGATGGGCGCGAATGCCGGCGGCCAGGCGTCGCGCGCTGGCGCCATCCAGGGCTCCTTCGATCTTCAGCAGCGTGCTGTGCAAGGCTCGCTCCATGCTGATGCGTAGCGAACCGAGTTCACCAGTCCGCAATGCCCAGGGAGTGGTGCGATAAGCGTGCCGCACCAGCTTGGGATGTTGGAACAAATTGTGGCGAAGGGTGAATCCGGTCCAGGCGGCCGCCGCGGGCGCCACCCACGAACGCAGACGGGCACTCAGCGGGGGAGGCCCGAGGGCCGCTCGAATTTCCGCTTCCAGGCGCGCCGCGGCCTCCGGCGTCGGGCCGAAGCCCTTCGCGACACGGAAAACCGGCCAGGCGAAATGAATCTCTTCCGCCCAGCGCTGTGCTTTGGCGCGCAGGTAGGGAGAATCAGAATTGTGGTAGCGCTTCCAACCCTGGAACCAGACCTCCACCGACCGCACGATGGAAGGTCCATTGATGCGGAAGTCCGTGTCAAAGGATTCCCGCTGCAAGGCCTCGATCTCTTCCGGCTTCATGGTGGGATGCACCACCATGGAGGTGAAGCCATCGCAGTTGCGGTAATAACGTTCGGGGTCGGCCAACATTTCCGGGCGCATGCGCCCTTCTTTCATGACGCGCTCATAGAAGGGCGTGCCGGGCGTGGGACCATAGATGAGGAACTGGGGATAGGTGGGCCGCAATGCCAGGAATTCCCCCAGCTCTTCGCGAATGATTTCCGGCGTGTGATATTCAAAGCCCAGAATCATGGAGGAGAGTACGGTGATGCCGTGCGAACGCAATTCGGGAATCAATTCCTCGATGGGTTTGCCCTGCTGCTTGGCGTAACCCGAGCGTTTTCCTTCGTACCCCACCCAAACGCCGTCGACACCGGTTTCCAGCAGTTCCTGGGGAGTGTAGCGGCTCAAAGCCTTGACGGAAGCGAAGGCGAAGATGGAAAGCGGCGTGCCGCGGGCCAGCACCAGTTCGCGCATGCGGGTGGCGCGGTCTTTGGCGAGCAGGAAATCCTCGTCGAGAATTGCCATGCTCATGTGCGGGTCGACTTCAAGGTAGCGCTCGACCACGCGGAAGATGTCGTCGCCGGTGGGAAGCAAGCGAATGTGGTGGCGCTTGAAGTAGTACGACGTGCAGCAGAAGTCGCAGCCGTTGGGGCAGCCGAGCCCGGCGAAGATTACGCCCGTGCGGTCCATGGGCACGGAAAAAACCTTCAGGTTGAGCATCACCAGGGGATGGTCGTAGGGCATGGGGCGGGGCGGCTCATTCAGCAGGGCGCGGAAAAACGCTACTCCCTCGCCGCGGCAAAAGTAGTCGCCGTAGGGGGCCAGCGCGGCGTCATCCAGAACCGTTCCATAACCGCCCAGAACAATCTTGGCGCGCGGCGCGTGCTTGCGCACCAACGCCACCACTTCCTTCATACGATGGAATAAAACCAGGTTGAAGGAAACGCCGACGTAGTCCGGCCCTTTCTTTAACTCACGGATCAACTCGCGATGGGAAGGGTATTGGAGCACCACGGCGGGCGCATCCAGATTGGCGGCGATGTAATCCAGCCCATAGGTGAAATTCACGGAGCGCGGGCTGAAGATGCCCTGCGCGCGGGTGACCTGTCCGTGCAGCACTTCGTAGCCCACACTCGGAGCGTCTCCATCCGCGGGCCCGAGGGGGCGGCAAACACTGGTCAGCAAGACTTTGGGATGGTGGGAAGAATCGACACTACGCACTTTGCTCGCCCCGGAATCCTGGCCGGGGAGATTGCGAACATCACCCGAATTTTCGTGTGGCATTAGATCCTCTTTTTGCGAGGTCCTGGAGGATGGGCCAGACTCTACCACGAGGTCCGTCTTGAGGTCCGTATGGACTCTAGCACAACTTTGAGCGATGGGCCAGAAATCTCTGGATCGGAATGGAACCTCGACCGCGGCAATTATGGTAGGCGTTCCGTGCGGCAAACGTCGATGGTGCTTTTTGAATGCCTTCTATGCTATGATCACAGTATAGGCTAGGATCGCCAGGGAGAACCCGGTGGGTGTTTTTAACAGAATGCGCGCCTTGACGGGGGTAGCGGTTCTCGGCTGTGTCACGGCCCCCATAACCCTGGGGCAACAGCCAACCTTCGATGCGGCATCGGTAAAAGTTGTGAAGCTTGCATCGCATCCGGTCTTCGGAAATAAGGGCGGACCCGGGACGAGCGATCCCGGTAGAATTCATTTGTGTTGTGTCGGAATGTTTTCGCTCCTCATGAGGGCCTACGGCGTGGAGATCGATCAAATCATCGGCCCTTCCTGGATTATGGATAACATGGGCCCGAACCTCTATCAGGTCGACGCCATGATGCCCGCCGATACGACGAAAGCACAGTTCCAGCTCATGATGCGGAACCTTTTGGCAGAGCGCTTCCACCTCGAAGTCCACTATGAAAAACGCAACTTCCCAGGTTATGAGCTTGTCGTCGCCAAGGGTGGCCCGAAATTGAAGGAATCGAAGCCCGATCCGAACTTCGCCGACCCCGATAAGCCCCCGGCGCCAAAGAGAAACGCCGATGGCACCTTCGCCCTTCCGCCCGGGCCGCAAATGCTTACGACGCTTGGAGGCGGATTGATAATAGTGCGGGCGCAGGAAAAGCCCCTTGGCGATCTGGTGAAAGTTATGGGGCGAATGATCGCTCAATCACTCGGGGAGAACATCAATGATTTCGCTTCCCCGAAGCCCCGCGTGCTCGACAGGACCGGCTTGGCTGGCACATACGATTTTACTCTCACGTTCTCTTGCGAGGGTTGCCAATTCGGCGAGACCAATCGAGGTAACACCAATGGAGCATCAGGTCCCCCACCGACCCCAACGGATTCTCCCAGCGGAGTTCCGGACATCTTCGTGGCGATTCAAAAGGAACTCGGCCTTAAGCTCGTGAAAACGAAAGATGTTCCTGTGGATATTATCGTCGTTGATCGCGTAGACAAAATTCCGACAGCTAACTAGGTTTCATTCGTGGATCACTGCCGGGTCCGGATTTGAAATTAGGACACAACCCAGGATCGAACGAGTAGGTCACCTGACCGATGCGAGCGTACTCCCCCCCGCGCGACAGCTAGGCCCGAGGGGTGGCGCCCCCCAGCATTCTCCGGTAATATCGGTTCGCGAATCAAAACATGATCGCTTCCGCAAGCGCGACACGAATGACAACGCGAATCGCCGCAGTGAGCGCTTTGGCCGTCCTGGCTTGTCAAATGGCCACGGCGCAGCAAACTCCGGGCGCTCCCGCCGGCGCTCCCGTTTTCGCCGCGCCCGGCTGCCAGCCGTTGAACTGGACAGCAGAACAAGACCATCGCAACATGATGGACCAGCTCGGCATCAAGGCCCTCCGTCCGGGGCCGAGCGGCAATGAAAACGCCCCTCATCACGCCAACTACGACGAATCCATGGCCAATCCGTTTCCTGATCTGCCCGATGCGCTCACCTTGAAAAACGGGCAGAGGGTCAGGACGGCAAGTCAGTGGTGGCAGCGGCGGCGCCCGGAGATCGTGGCAGACTTCGAGCGCGAGGTGGTGGGCCGCATCCCGCCCGATGTGCCCAAAGTCACCTGGACCGTCACGAGCATCGCCAATTCGACAACCGGTGTTTTCCCCGTCATAGAAAAGCAGCTCGTCGGACACGTGGACAACTCATCGTGCCCGGCGATCACCGTGGACATCCAGATGACGCTGGTGACACCGGCAAATGCCCAAGGGCCCGTGCCCGTGATGATCATGTTCGGCAGCGCGGCCTTGCGCAAGCGGATGGCGGACATGTTCGCAAGCCGGCCGGAGTTGAAAGCGGCGCTGGGCACCGATCCACCTTCCACCGAACAACTGATTGCCGGAGGATGGGGCTATGCGCTGCTCGACCCGGGCAGCATTCAGCCGGACAACGGAGCAGGCCTCACTCGGGGAATCATCGGTCTGACCAATAGGGGGCAGCCGCGAAAGCCCGAAGACTGGGGAGCGCTCCGGGCGTGGGCCTGGGGTGCGTCCCGCGCTCTCGACGATCTGGGGACAGACAAGGCCGTGGACGCAAAGCGTGTCGGCATTGAAGGGGTGTCGCGCTATGGGAAGGCGGCGCTGGTGACCATGGCCTTTGACACTCGCTTCGCGGCGGTGCTGGTCGGTTCCTCCGGGGAGGGCGGCGCCAAACCGCACCGGCGCAATTTCGGAGAGGCGGTGGAAAATCTGACGGGGTCCGGAGAGTATCACTGGATGGCCGGCAACTTTCTCAAGCACGGCGCGGCCGAGGCTTCGTTCGGCAGCAGGAACGCGGGCGATTTGCCGGTTGACTCGAACGAGTTGATGGCGTTGTGCGCACCGCGATTGACGTTTATCAGTTACGGAATCCCTGAGAAAGGCGACGCAAGATGGCTCGATCAGCACGGCAGCTTTATGGCCACCGTGGCGGCGGGCCCCGTGTTCCGGCTGTTGGGCGTGAAAGATCTGGGTGTGACCGAGGATTATCACACCGCGAAGATGCCACCCGTGAATAAGGGACTTCTGGATGGGCATCTCGCCTGGCGCCAGCATGACGGCGGCCACACCGATGCTCCCAACTGGAAATACTTCATTTCCTGGGCGGACAGGTTCCTTGATTATCATCCGGCACCCTGGCAACTTCCCGCTGACCGGCCGGTCTTTCGAACCGACCCGAACTCGCTGGTGGCCCACTCGCAGCTTCTGGCGAAAGCCAAGCAGGGCGGAATTGATGTGTACTTCGAAGGCGATTCGATCACCCGGCGCTGGGGCGCCACGGACTACCCTGAACTGCTAGTCAACTGGAAGCAGAATTTCCAAGGCTGGAATGCGGCCGATTTCGGCTGGGGCGCCGATCAGACGCAGAACATTCTCTGGCGGCTGGAAAACGGGGAGATGGACGGGGTGAATCCCAAAGTGGTCGTGCTGCTGGCCGGTACGAATAACGTCAGCAATCCGCCGTTCCAGGGGGATTCCAACGCCAAGGCAGAAGATGTCACTCGTGGTCTTCAGGCGATTGTGCGCACGATCCGGGAAAAAGCTCCTGGGGCGACGATCATCGTCATGGGAATCTTCCCGAGAAACGACGACATGGCCCTGATGCCCACCATCGACGTAATCAACCGCAATTTATCCCGGTTCGCCGACGGCCGGACGATTCGTTATCTGAACATCAACGGCCAACTCGCCGACGGCGATGGAAGGCTGCTCGAGGGGATGATGAATACGCAGGACAAGCTGCACCCTACCTTGAAGGCGTATCAGATCTGGGCAGACGCGTTGAAACCTGTCCTTAGGGAGCTGCTGGGTCCTCCCTCCGACACGGACCACGCTCCGCCGCCCACCGGGAATCCCGAAGCATCGCAATGAGGGGGGCCAAGCCGCGCGCGGCGCGCACCCGCCGGGAGTTTTATATGAATCGAAGGACATTCCTGAGTCTTGCTGCGAGCATGGCTGCTCCGGCCATGGGCGCGGATGTTGGCTCCGTTCCGATCATTGATACCCACATCCACCTGTTCGACCCGAGGCGCCCGCAAGGCGTGCCTTGGCCCCGCAAGGACGACAAGATACTGTACCGCCCCGCATTGCCCGAGCGATTTCGCCAGGTCACGAAAGGGTTGGGGATAGTGGGCGCGATTGAGATTGAGTGCAGTCCCTGGTTGGAAGACAACCAATGGGTTCTGGATATCGCCGCCCAGGACACCATGATTGTCGGAACCGTCGGGGACCTGGAACCGGGAAAGCCCGACTTCCGCAAACACTTGGAACGGTTTCACCGGAATCCACTGTTTCGGGGGATCCGGTGCGGAAACCTGTGGGGTAGAAGTCTTGCTGAAGATGTGTCCAAAGCGGAGTTTATTTCCGACCTCAAAGCTCTTGCGGATGCCGGTTTGGCGCTCGATACGGCGAATCAAGACCCTGCCCTGATCTCGGCCACCGTCCGGCTCACCGATAAAATCCCCAATCTGAGAGTGGTGATCGATCACCTGCCGCATCTGGACCCTCCGGAGGAAAGGATGGCGCGCCTGCAGTTCCAGGATGACTTGTGGGAACTGGGGGCGCGCCCGCAAGCCTATGTCAAGCTCTCGGAAGTGCTGCGCCGCGTGGGCGGTCAGGTCCACTATGACCTGGATTTCTACCGGTCTAGGCTGGATGAGCTCTGGGGAATTTTCGGGGAGGAGAGGGTCATATACGGCAGCGACTGGCCGAACAGCGACCCCTGGGGCTCCTACCCGCAGGTGCTGAACCTCATCCATGAGTACGTCAGAGGCAAGGGCGCGACGGAAAAGTTCTTCTGTTATAACTCAATGCGAGCGTACCGCTGGATTAGGCGAGCCAACAACCAGCCGGATCGATTTGTAAAGTAGCGCTGACCTAACTGCTCACATTCCTGCGGCCTTCCGATAGCGCGCCATATGCTCATGCAGTTCCTTGTTATCGGGCGCGAGCGCCAGAGCCTTCTTCTGGACCTCCACCGCCTGCTGATAATCCCCATTCACAAAGTACGCCTCCGCCAGGGTATCGATGGAATTCCCCTCTTTCCATCGGGTCAGCTTGACGGCGATCTGAGCGTGGTCCAGGGCGGCCTTGGGATCCCGATACTTCGGGTCTTCACACGTGGCGTAGAGCCATGCCAGGTTGTTCTGAGCTTCCGCGAAGTCCGGCTCCAGGCGCAGGGCTTGCTGGTAAGTTTTAATGGCGTCGCCGTAAAGTTTCTGTTGAGCATAAAGATCCGCCAGGGTCGCTTGGTTTACGGCGAGCAACTTTCTCCCTTTGGCAGTTTGGGGAGTTTTCCCGAGCACCTCTTCTAAGATCTGATGCGCCTTCTGGGGATCGCCCTTCAACAGGTAAGCCACACCGAGTTCGAATCGGGGTTGTTCATCTCCCTCGGTCAAGCGAATCGCTTCCTGAAATTCCTGAATGGCCTGGTCGTACTTCCTCAGCGTCAGGTAATACCTTCCCATCTCCTCATGGGGTTGCTCTTGGCGAGGAGCCAGGATGAGTGCTTCCTGGAAATCCCGGAAGCTTCGGTCATACAGGTGGGCAGATTCGAGCCGTTCACCATGTGCCAGGAGGCGGTCCATTGCCTGGATCGTCCGGTAATTGTTTGCCGTTGCGGCCATGGCAACGATTACCACCGAGAGCGGAAGGAAAACCATTGCCTGCGAGGCCGGCTCAGCAATTTCACCTTCCGGGAGGTCATGCCGGGGAGGCGGAATGACGAGGGCCAGCAACAAACCGCTCGCCAATCCTCCCACGTGGCCCCAGTTGTCAATGCCGTGTTCGGTAAGCCCCGAAACCAGAACCAGGAGGATGAAAGGAATAATTCCCGCCCCGAAGGCACGGCCCCAACGCGGGGGAATCGCGTCGCGGTGAACATAGCCGGTGACCAGAATCGCGCCGGCAATCCCCATAATGGCCCCGGAAGCTCCCACCGAGGTGTTTCTGGAGACGGCCATGGAAAGGAAGGCGCCGCCCACTCCGGCGGCGACGTAGATCGTGGCGTAGCGCCCGTAACCGTACACACGTTCCAGAATAGGTCCCAAGACATAAAGGCAATAGCTGTTTGCCAGGATATGGAGCCAGCCGCCGTGGAGGAACATCGGCATGACCAGCCGCCAGTATTCACCGCGCCGCATGTAGGGTCCGTAAGCGGCGCCAAGGTTGCGGAGAACTTGGAGGTTATTGAATCCCCCCGCCCATATCTCCAGCCCGAAAAGAATAAAATTCAGGGCAAAGAAGATGAGCGTGACAAAAGGCCAAAAGCGGCGGGGGACTTCCGCATAAGATTGCGGGTCGGCAGGTAAAGGTAGAGGTTGGTCAGCCATAGTTTAAAATTGAGTGCGAGATTGCGCCCGCGGAATTTCTCCTCAGGAAATTATACCACCTTAGCGGCGGTTGCGAGTTTGCCGGGCAGCGTTGGCCCAATTCCAGTTTTCGATGGATGCGGCTGGCGCGCTCGGGAGCATTGTGGATATTCCACAAATCCCTGCAATTGGGCGCTAATGCCCGGCAGCCTTCGTACAAGGATGCGGACAATTTGTCGCTGCAACCCCGAATTCTCATGGCGGGTAGCCGCCCGCAAGCGAAAACTATTTGTCTGAACCGCCCCTTGCCACAGTCGAGCACCCCAAAGCGCCTGAGGATCTCCCCGCTGGCGGGCTGTGACTTTTTTGTTTTCAGCGTCGTCTACGGGAAGTTCCAGAAACGTCACAGCCTCTGAGGTGAGTTCAATTCGAGTGCTATGCCGCCGCGAACTTCCGACTTCGGAATGGCCAGAGATTGCAATTCTCACGGGTCGGACGGCACGTGCCAAATGAGCGACGCTCTTTAGGCGGGATGGCGGCTTTTCAGACCGAATCCCCAGCTTTTGTCGGCAGTCGATTCGATGGGTGTTGCACTCTTCGTATGGCATGGGTAGGATGAGTTTCGTGATCTACCTCGACCACAGCGCGACGACGCCGATTTTGCCCGAGGTGCTGGAGGCGGTGATGCCGTCAAAGGCAGTCGACAGTTGACAGTTAGCAGTCAGGGCGTTCTCGATTTTTACTATGAACTGTAAACTGTGGACTAAGGAAGTCGACAGTCTACAGTCGACAGTTAACAGTAAGGGTGTTTTTGATTTTTACTATGAACTGTAAACTGTGAACTGTAAACTGCCCTTAAGAAACGGCCCGCGAACAGGTGGCAGAGCTCATCGGGGCGCACCCCTTGGACGTGATTTTTACTTCGTGCGCAACCGGGAGCAACAATGCTGCCATCGCGGCCGCACTACACAATGCTGTCTTCGGAGGCGACCCGCGCGATCGAAAAAATCATGGGAGACGATCGGATGAGCTCTTCCTCACCGGGGAATGTTGTGGCTGAGCTGGGAAGCTCGCACCGCATCGAGCTGAAACTGCGTGACCTAAACCAACTTTTTAACTCGATGGACCCTTCACCCTTCATCGAGAAGGATCTTGACGACGACGCGGAAGAATTCATTGTGAGCTGGGCGCGCGAGCTCCCGCCCGATGCACAGGTGAAGCTGTGTGTCCACCTGGACCAGTGGCCGACGAAGGACCCCAAAGAACTCATTGCGCAGGCCGTCCACAACTACTTCGCCCACCGCGCCGAGCTTAACGACTTGGAGTTCAGGAACCTGATGAAGCAGGGCCGCACCAGTCTGCTGATCGGCTTGTCGTGCCTGGCCACCTGTCTGGTTATCAGCCAGACACTGTTGCACGGTGACGCAGGCACTTGGGCCAGCATCATGCGGGAAAGTTTGACGATTGCGGGCTGGGTCGCAATGTGGCGGCCGATGGAGACATACCTTTACGATTGGTGGCCTTTGCGCCGTCGGGGCCGGATCTTCGCGAAACTGAGCCAGATGCCGGTAGAAGTTGTCCCCAAGGAGAAGAGCTGAGGAATCTCGATCGGGGTAAGGGTGGCGGGAGCGCGCTACCATCCTTGCTAGCCCGCCCGTTGGGGCGAACTCGACGTTTGGCAACGCGATATCCAGTAGCCAGCGATGCCGCGCATAGTTCGGCAGTCAGGCCGCAATCCGTCCCAGTGGCACCCAATAAACGTGAAGCTGACTTTTCAGGCCGGATCCCTATGATCCAGCGGGGGGGAAATGCGTGTCAGGGGGAAAGGCATCAGGACCTGGAGCAGCAGGGTTCGCCGCCGGTGATGGCCACGGTTCGCGTATGCCTTGCGCCTGAGCAGCGGGCGAGCGCGGTAGTTCTTCTCCCCTACCGGAAGCCGATCAATTTTGATAAGGGTGGACCCTCCGTGCAATTCCATCTTGAACCGTTTGAGAGGCTGGCTATGGCGCTGGTTGAGTACCCATAGGAATTTCCAGCCGTAGTAGCAAGACGGCGGCGACGAAAAGCAGCACTCCCGCCACCTCCATCATCCCGCCCAAGCCGACCGAGGATTTTAGTGCTCCGGCAACGGCTGCGACGGCCCCTCCGGCGAAAGTCCCGGCGAAGTTGAATACTCCATATCCTGTCGAGCGCAGTTTGGGCGGGGCGATCTGGCAGAGCACAGGCATGCAATTGCTATCGAACGCCCCTCTGCCGATTCCAAAGATGGCAAGCGCCGCCAGCAGAAGCCCGGCCGAGCCAGTTATTCCGGCGAGGCAGAGGAAAGGCGCCGCGAGGGCCAGGCCAGCCCCTTGGGTAAAAAGCCGGCCGCGCGCAGAATGGGTCCGCCACCAGTCCGCGAGCACCCCGCCCAGCAGAATCCCTCCCACGCTCCCCGCCTGGATGTAAAACGTCGCCGAAAATCCTGCGGACAACAAGCTCATGTGGAAGCGTTCGTAGAGATAGACTGGCATCCAGGTATAAACCAGCCAGTTCGCCACGGAGGCCACTCCGAAAATGAGAGTCAAAGTGCGGAAGGCGCGCAGGGAACCAAGCGCGCGAAGCGAAGCCGCCAGCCGGGGCTTGGGGCCTTCATCGAGATCGGCTTTTCCCGCAGGCGCCGCGGATCTCCCGCGCAGACTCACCGCCACCACCAGTGCGTAGGCGATGCCCACGAATCCCAGGAGAGCAAATGCCCAGCGCCACCCATAGCGCTCTCCGATCCAACCTCCGGCGAGGCCACCCAGCACCGCCCCGATATAGGAGCCGCTGTAATGCAGGCCGGTGGCCAGCGACCGGGTGCGCTCGCCGTGATGGTCGGCAATCAAGGCGAGGCCGGCGGGCAGATACGCGGCTTCGCTTATCCCCATCAGGCCCCGCGCCGCGAGCAACTGCGGGAAGCCCCGGGCTTTCCCCGTCGCCCAGGTCATGAGCGACCAGACAAAGAGGCTCGCAACAATCACCTTTTTGCGGCTGAACCTGTCCCCGAAATATCCCACCACCGGGCTGGCCAGGGCATACACCCACAGAAAGGAGGTGCCGAGAAGGCCCAGCTCAAAGTCCGAGAGCTGTAGATCGGAGTGCAATAAAGGAAAGACCGAGAAGATAATTTGCCGGTCAAGGTAGTTCAACAGCCAGACAAACCACAGGAGGGCGACAACCACCCACGCATACCAGGACTTCGTCATGCGGCACACCGGACACCGGAAAGCAACCCGTGGAAGCTGCTCTTTTGCAACAGCCCGCGCAATTGAAGCTCCCCGGACTCTGTCAGGTTCTCACCCGGCGCAAGGCAACGCCCGCAGTCGAGCCCGCGCCACTTGAGCATGGTTTTGAGGGCCCCCATCACCGGGAAACGCAAGGCAATTCGAATCAGCTCGTTGATGTGTGCCTGGACGCGGCGGGATTGCTCCCATTGCCCCGCCCGGGCGTGCTCGTAAACCCTCACGAAGAGTTCGGGGATGAGATTGTAGAAACTGCCGATGCCTCCGCTCGCACCCATCAGCAACCCTGCGGCAAAGACCTCGTCCCGGCCGTTGAAAATGACTTTTCCGGACCGATCGATTTGTTGGAGCCTGTACAAGTCGAAGTCCGTGAACTTCAAACCTACCACCTGGGGAATCTCGCACAATTCCAGAATCTGATCGAGAGTGGTGATGGCCTGGCAGAGGTCCGGGAAATAATAAACCAGAAGCGGCAGGCCGGTGGCCCCGGCAAGTTCCTGGTAGTAGCGCCGCAGCTCGGCAAAATTGTAGTCCCCGGCGGGGGGCAGGCTGCTGACCGCGGATGCGCCCAGGCGCTCCGCATGGCGGGCAAGCTGGATCGCGTCGGGCAGACGGCCCGCGCCCACATGAATGATCACCAGCTTACCCCTGGGCGAACCGCTGACGGCCGCCTCGGCAACCCGCTGCCGCATGGCGACGGGCAAAAGGAGGCCTTCACCGGTCTGGCCGCAAACATACACTCCGTGCGCCTCCGCATCGTAAACGTGAGCCAGTAGTCGTGCGAAGACCTCCGGCTCGAATTCTCCGTTCGCGTCCAAAGGCGTGACGAGGGCCGGCAAAACGCCCTGGAAGCGCTCTTTCATGGGTTCACTCGACGGCATGATTCCGCAATCCTTCCCGGATGAATTGGTCGCTTCGCACTCCATATCTCATTATGAAGTTGGAACTCATGTACCGCTCTCCATCACCGCGTCAAAGCGCAGCCCCCGGATTTGCATCGCGACGTTCAGGGGACCTGTTACTTCCCATCCTAAATTCACTTCGCCTAGGCGGTAGTCTGCCGGATCGTGCGATCCCTGGAGAAAACCCGCATGCCAGGCCGTGGTGAGCCCCTCATTGATCAAGGGCAGTAAATCTTTGTCGATGGTCACCCACTTCCCATCGTTTGCCGAATGAGTCGTGTATCGCGTACCGCCAGGATTAAAGATGAACTTCCCGGTGCCTTTCTTTTGCGGCGTACTAAAGTCGACCTCCTCGTGGGGAGGCGACAGGCGATAGCGCGCATCATACATGGGCACGTCGAACCATAGGTAGTCGCCAAAGCCGGAGGAAAGGCCATTGCCGTTCTCGACCGTCACATAAAACTGCAACTGGGCAGTGTGCCGGCGAGGGTCCCACCCCGGGAAGTGGAACGCCTGGGACTTCAACAACCGGTAGGAAATCTGAAAGGGGAGGGCGCGCAAATCTTTCAGGTATGGGTGGCGCCGCAGACTCTGTTCCACCAGCAGGTGGGGCCACGCCTCACCCGGCGCGGGAGCGCGATCTCCGTACTCAGCGCGCCCGTTCAAGGAGAGAATGAGATCGCACTCCGGACTTCCCGTTACCCCGAATGTCACTGCCATGCCGGGATCTGAGAAAAACGACGAGCCGGAGGCTAGGAGCTCGAGCCGCGCTCCCGCGAGGTTGAAGTGACTGTACCACTGCGATAAACCCCACACAAGCTCCCCCACTCCTGCGGCGGGTTTAATCGTTCCCGATTCTATCTTTTTCCCGGGCGCAGGCTGCCACACGCGGAGTCCTCGCTGAAACCGCAGATCGTCCAGCAAGGGGGTGGTTCCTCGCCTCGCCTCCGTCTGAACTTCGTGTTGCGCGCGCAGCAACCCCGTCACGCCTGTCAAAGCGGCGATTTCACCGAGCCATGCGCGACGGGAAATGTCGTTCAACTTTCCATCCCTGCTCAAAACGAAAACTTCGCCTCGAATTGAAACTCCCGAGGGGTGTTCCCCTGGGCGCCCACGTGACCGAAACTCGAGGAAGTAATATTCGTGGTAATGGAAGCGAAATTGACGCGGTTAAATGCGTCAAAGGCATCCGCCTGCACCTGGAGCGCCATGTTTTCACGGATCTTAAACTTGCGCGCCACGGCAAAGTCTTCGTCTAAGTTGAAAGGGTTGCGCAGGTCATAGGGCTGCTTGCGCGGGGTGGTGCCGAAGTTGTAGGCGGGCGGACTCTGGAACGCATTTACGTTAATAAAGGCGGGCGGAGCCGAGCCCAAAATGTTGCCACTGCCCCACTTGCCGTTGAACCGCACTTGCCCGGAAAAGTTGGGATAGTAATTAGCGTCGCAGCTACCTTCGAAGGGCACATTGCATGCCGCACCAAACGGCCCCAGCGGCGTCCCCTGAATGTAGCTCTGGACACCGGAAATCTGCCAGCGGCTCACCAGCGCGCTTAGCACCCGATGGCCGCTGCCCAGTGTGTGCCCAGCGCCGAACGGAAGTTGATACACGTAACTCGCCGTCAGGTCGTTGGGGATGTTTTGCGCACCGACCGCCTTTTCGAGGCGGTAGTTCCATACGGTACGAGGGCTCAGGATGGTGCCCATGGCGAGCAGATTTTCAGAGCCCGCATCGTCAATTTCCTTGCTGAAGGTATAGGAAATGAGGAAGGTCAGGCCGCTCGTAAACCGCCGCTGCGCCGACGCTTGGAGCGCGTTGTAGTTGGAGTTTCCGTTCAGGGCGTAGTTGTCACCCACGCCGGAATATTGCGGGAAAGGACGCAACATTTGGCCAATGGTGCCGGCAAAGTTGGCATACGGCAACTGCACGCCCGGAATGATGGCCTGGGCGGAAGCAATGTTGGCGGCCGTGGCGGAAGCCGTCAGCAAGGTACCCAGAGCCAGGAAGCGGGGCTGCATGTTGTTGGCATATCCCGCCGCGCCGGCGTTGGGCAGAAAGTGACCATTGCTGCCCGCATAGGCCACGGTGAGGACGGTCGAGGGCGCGAGTTCCCGCTGGATGGTGAAGTTCCAGTCCTGCATGTAGGGCGCGCGCCCCGCCAGATTGGGATCGCCGAAGTTCGTCATCGAACTTCCCGACGCGGTTGTGGTGTTAAAGCCGGTATTCATCGTGGCATTGAAAAACGGCGGAGGAGTGTAAGCGGGAACCCCGGAATTCCAGTTGAACGCGGGGGAGATGCCACTGTTGGGAGAAGCGAAAGACGGGAGCGCTTGATAACCGAGTTGGTTGGTGCCGAGCGTCCGGCCACTGCCTCCCGTGGCCGCACCGGGAACGTAGAAAATGCCATAAGCGCCGCGCACCACCGTCTTGCTGTTCACGACGTAGGCGAAGCCGATGCGCGGGCCGAAGTTCCGGTAATGGGTGGTGATAAGAGTCTGGCAATTGCAGCTATCGGTGCCATAACCGGCAAACTGCAACGCGCCGGGGTAGCCATCGACGGCCGGGTTGGGCAGGGTGGGATTCAACCAGGACTCCTGATTGAATTGCTCCACAAAGGGAGTGTAAATGTCGTAGCGAAGCCCCACGTTGAGGGTGAGGCGGGAGGTGGCTTTGAAGTCGTCCTGGGCAAAGAAACTATATTGGCGGTTGCGACCACCGACCATGGCCACGGAGCTTTGGGTGAGCGCGGCATTGTCCACCAGGCCCAGCAGATAACTGGCGTAGGAGTTTCCGGTGCTCGTCAGCAGGGTCCCGGAAGAATTGAAGCCGGCGGTTTCGTTGTTGCTGAAATTAAAGCCGCTCAGCACGCTTCCCGTCAGCGGGTCGGCCTGGTTGTACTGCTGGAAGCTCACCTGCACGCCGAAAGTCAGGCTGTGTTTGCCCCGCACCCAGGCCAGATTGTCGCCGTAGCCAAACGTATTGGCAACATTCAGAAGCGGCTGCGTGTCCGCAGCGATATGCCAGGCGGAGGGGGCGTTGGGACCGCTGAAGCCAATGGGTGGAAACAGGTCGGAGGCCGCCCCGCCGGGCAGCCCGGTGATGCCCGCTTTCTTGGCCCAGCCCTGGCCCTGGGTGGGATCCTCGGTCCCGTTGAGCTCGCGATTGTACTCGAAGGTGAATTGATTCAATAAAGTCGGCCGGAAAATGTGCGTGAAACCGAACTCATCCACGTCAGTGTGGTAGGTGTTAAACCGCGCGGACGTGTAGGGAAGGGGAAGCTGCGGGCCGATGGGGGGCAAGCCCGGGTTACGGTATCCTCCCCAATCCACAAAAGCGAACAGGCGGTCGCGCTGCGAGACGTTGACGTCAGTTTTCACCAGGAATCGGTCCTGGTCAATGCCCGGGGTGAGGGCGCCCAAGAAATTGTTCTGCAAATTGGTATTCACCGGGGCGGGTAAAGGGGACTGAAGCGCGCTGGAGATGCTGGAAATCCTGGTGGAAGGAATAATGTTGCCGGAAAACTGCTGGCGCGAACATACTCCACCGCTGGTGCAGGACTGGGTGGCCGGGTCGTAGATGGCCACGGGCAAGGCGCTGAAATTCCCCTGCTGCTCGGCGGCGGTGGGCAGGCTGTAAAACGCCGGCGAGTCTCCCTGACGCAGCCGGTAGCCCTCGTAAGCCCCAAAATAGAAAATGCGGTCGCGCTTCAAGGGCCCGCTGATGGTGCCACCGAATTCATTCTGCTTCTCCACGGGCACCGTGGCAGAGAAAAAGCTGCGGGCGTCAAAGGTATTGTTGCGAACGTCTTCGTACAGGCTGCCGTGTACCTGATTGGTGCCGGACTTTACCACGAAGTTCTCCGTGCCTTGCCCTTGGTACATGGCGGGCGTGCCGCTGGTGTCGATTTGAAATTGTTCGATGGCTTCCACCGGTATGCCGAAGTCGAGCGGGATGTCGTCGGCCGTCAACCCGGAGTTAGTGCTAGGCAGGCCGTTGATGTAAATCTCGCCGGTGCGCGCCACGCCGCCATTGATGTTGAAGCCGCCCCCGTAAACCCCGGGATTGGCGACCCCCGGCAACAAGAAGATAAAGTTGTCCGCGCTTTTGGGTCCGTTCGACATCGCCAGCGGCAGGGCGGTATATTCATTATTGTCGATGGTGGTGCCCATGGTCCCATTCGCGGTGTTTAGGGCGGGGGGCGCGGCGCTGACCGTCACGAGCTGAGTGTTCGTTCCAACTTGGAGCGCCAGGTTGAGTCCGACCACACTCAGCGCATTCACGGTCACCGCCTGCTGCATCAGCGTTTGGAATCCGCTGGCGGCGACCCTCACCGTGTACACGCCGGGCGCCAGCGGAGAGAGAACGTAAAACCCCGCGCCAGTGCTCAAGGTGGTGGTCTTGACCCCCGTATCTCGATTCGTGGCTGTTACGGTGGCCCCGGGAACCACGGCTCCGGAAGGATCGGTCACCGTGCCCTGAATTACTCCACCCCCGGCGATTTGCGCCCAGAGGGTCGATCCCGCGAATAGACAAAGAATTGCGATGATTAAGGCTTTTGAACACACCTGTAGCTGGGCCCTCATGGAAGTAACTCCTCCCGAAAATAATTTTGTAGAATCAATTTGGCTTCTCTGCATAAGCCGCGGCTATCCTTATGAAGCCACATTATTCACGTCGTTTTCGACCGGGGATGTCCTGTCGACCGAGCCGGCGAGACGTCCGTAGCTCGAACTGTGGATGTGATCTCGCGCCACCTGGATGACCTTCCCCTCGTCCGCTGCCGTGAAAGCGTCCAATAAGATCTGGTGAGACTTCACGCGCTCTTTCAGCAGAGTGCTGCTGGTGCTCAGGAAAACCATGAGATAAGCAAACAAAGGAGTGCAAAGCTGTGAAAGAATGCGTTCGAGCGTTTGATTTCCCGCGATGCTCCAGACCTTCTGGTGGAAGGCAAGATCGTTGCGTGACACCTGGTAATAATCATTCTTGGCCACGCCTTCCTCGATTTTGCTGACCAGACGGCGAAGTTCCTCGAGATGGGCCGGGGTCATTTTCTGGTGCGCCAACACGAATGCCTTGGGTTCCAGCTCCAGTCTGATTTCCGCGATCTCATCGACTCGCTCGGCGCTTAACTGGGTCACAAAGCTGGCCGTGTTGGCTTTCTTGAAGATCAGGCCCTCATGCTCAAGAACCTGTAGAGCTTCGCGCACCGTGGCCTGCCCAACTCCCATTGTCTTGGCAAGCGTGCGCTCCACCACCCTCTCCCCAGGCTTCATATTCCCCGACAGGATCATTCCTCTGAGATAGTCAGCAACCTGTTGCCGAAGCGAGGTTTGTTGGGGGACGAAACTGATCAAATTGCTAGCACTCATAAACACCACCCAATCATCGTATGACCGTTCATCGTATGACCGTTCAACGAGTGACCGATAATATTTTGTCGACCCTTCCCTTGTCAAGTACTTTCTTTGCGTAATTCATTTGAGTTGCCCTTCGTCAGAGCGTGCCGTGTCCAAATACTGGATGCCACTGAAAAATCGGTTGGTGAGGGAACTTGCTCTGCGGGAACCTGAGGCATCCCACCATCCGTTTACATTTGTTGCCAGGATTGAAATTCGGCCCGAAGTCGCCCTCCCGGAGAATGTCCGCTGGCAGCTAAAGACCCAACTTCGGTAAACCGTATATGTGGTGCCCACATTCGCCAGTTGCCAGTTGATTCCTGCTCGATAATGCACTCGGAATATGCGCAGGTGGAGTACATCGCAGGATTGAGCCTGGGAAACGCCCTTTGCGGATGCCTTACCGCCTCTTGTGGTTGCAGGTTTGCCCGGTGGCGATTGTCCCCGATTTCCTTGACACTCACTTCCCGGGCAGAAGAAAATCGGCGGGGTCTGAAATCTTTCAGGCGGGGAGATGAAGCGAAGCAAAAGGCTGAATCGGAACCGTGCCCAAGTCTCCCCCCCAAGAAGAGGGATCTATGCTGAGCAAGGGATTCGTTCGAATCTTCTTTTTTTTGTTATTTGCTGTGGTGGCTGCTCGTGCGTCGGCGGCCACGCCTCCGCCTTATGTCAACCCGCGCGATTTTGCCATCATGCCGTGGGACGGTTCACCCTCCGACCCCGCCCAGTTGCAGTTGATGAAAGAAGCCGGACTCAACATATCAGGCTTCTGCGCGCCCAAGGATCTGCCCCAGGTGCTGGCCGCGGGCCTGGCGTGTTTTGTTTCGGACCCGCGCGTGAATGGATACGATTGGGTGAAGATGCCCCCGGATTCCGAATTGCGCAAGAATGTTGCCGCCGCAGTTCACGAGGTGGAGAACAATCCCGCGGCGCTGGGGTTCTTTCTCCGCGATGAGCCGGGTGCGGACATGATGCCGGGGTTGGGGCGCGTGGCGAGCCTTCTGGTGGAGGCCCTGCCGGAGAAGTGGCCCTACGTGAACTTATTCCCAACCTACGCCACCACCACGCAGTTAGCCGCTCCAGATTACGGAACCTACTTGCGGCGGTTTGTGGAAAGCGTTCATCCCCCGTTCATCAGTTGGGACAACTACTCGGTGATTGAGGGAGAGATGCGCGACCGGTTTTACACCAATCTGGAGTTGGTGCGCCGCCAAAGCCTGGAATCCAAGATTCCTTTTTGGAACATCATCCTCGCCAATACGCTTTTCAATTGGATGGAGCCTTCCGACGCCACCTTCAGCCTCCAGGTTTACAGCACATTGGCGTACGGGGGGCGTGGTATCGAGTACTTCACCTATTTCACTCCGCAAGCGGATAACTTCCGCCTGGGCGCTATCGATCAGTTTGGCAACCGCACCGCCACCTGGGACATGCTGCGGCGCATCAACAACCAGATTCATGCCCTCGCGCCCACGATGATCCGCCTGCACAGCACCGGCGTTTACCACTCGCCCGACGTGCCGCCGCAAGGCCATCCACTGTCCGAAAGCCGCCTGGTGCAGGACGTCCGCGTTTCCACGTCGGATTTACAACATCCCACTCCCTGCCGCTTTCTGCTGGGTGAGTTTGAAGATGCCCAGGGCCGTCCTTACCTCATGCTGGTGAACAAGGATTTGCAGCAGTCCTTCCATTTCCGGTTTCACCTGAAGCAGGAGGGGAAGAAATTGATCTGGATCTCTCCCTTTACGGGGGAAGAGTCCGGGGATTCACAGGCAGGGTGGCTCGCGCCCGGCGGAGGGATACTTTTGCGCGTGGAATAAGTACTTGCTTAGCGCCCTTGGAGCGAGGAGGAGGAAAGCTCAGGGAGCACATATCCTGCCCCTGAGATTCTTGGGGGCAAGCAGCCTGAAATCTCCCAGATTGAACGTATAAATGCGGTCCGCGTCACATTTAGCTGCGCAGCACAGTAAGAGTGCGTCATAAATCTTGGCCCCACTCCATCCGCCGTCTCTGACGATTTTCAAAGCGGCCAAGTAATCGTCTTTCACGATCGGAACGGCTGTGAAATGCGGCAGCAGGTTGTCGGTCACGATCCGGGCTGCCTCGGCTGGATGAATGCGCGGCGCGATCGGCAGACGTGTAAGCGATGCGAATACCTCCGCAATAGAATGGTTGCTGATGAAGCCCCGATCCTGGCCAGTGGCAACCCGGCGCAATGCGGGGAACGCCTGGGCATAATGGGGGTGGCTCTCGGACGACGCGGCAACCAATACGCTGGTATCGAAAAAGATTGTCATTACGCTTTAAGAATGGATTGAATCCGTTCCTCGCGTACCTCGTCGAGAACATGATCCCAATCCGCGCCGGGTTCGGCCTTCCCTCGATGCACCCATAGTCCATCCACTCGGATCATCGAAGGTTGCGGCTCGGCGGGGCGCAGCAAAACCCCACCCCGCTGCTCCACTACCTCCAGGTCCATATCGGGCTTAAACCCCAGTTTCTTCCTGAGTGGCTTGGGAAAGACGATCCGTCCCGATTTGTCCATCCTGAGCGTCATGCCATTAATTATGCCATTTGCCATAAGTTATGGCAAACCGCAACTCAAATCAGAGTATTTCCAATGGCGATTACCGGCGGGAATCCAGGCGCGTCAGGCCCGCTCGACAAGCCGCGTCCCGGGCGCGCTCGTATTCAACCGGAGTCACGCGGCGGTTAATCTCCGGGAATTCTGCGCGCTTCACTTTTCCCGCCGGATAATATTGCGCCATGAGGTTGACGTAGGTCGCGGGCGAAAGCTCCTGGGCGATCCAGCGCATAATCTCCCCGGTTCCCGCAATGTCCCCGGGCATCACCAGGTGGCGAATCAGCAGTCCGCGCTTCGCCAAGCCGTCTTCGTCAATCACCAGGTCTCCCACCTGCCGATGCATCTCCTTGAGCGCCCGGCGCGCCACCTGGGGATAATCCGGAGCGCGAGAATACTTGCGCGCCATCTCGGGGTCCCAATACTTGAAGTCGGGCATGTAAATATCCACGATGCCGTCGAGGAGTTTCAGACATTCTGTCGCATCGTACCCGCTGGTGTTATAGACGAGGGGAAGCCGCAATCCGCCCGCAATCGCGAATGGGAGGGCTTCGACGAGCTGCGTCACGACGTGTTCGGGAGTTACAAAGTTGATGTTGTGGCACCCGCACGCCTGGAGTTCCAACATGATTGCCGCGAGCCGGCGAGGTGAGGCGGGTGAGCCGCGCACTTGCCAACTGATGTCGAAGTTCTGACAGAACACGCAGCGCAAATTGCAGCCGGAAAAGAAAATCGTTCCCGACCCTCGCCAGCCGCGCAGGCAGTCTTCCTCTCCGTGATGAGGAGAATAACTTGAGACCGTGGCGTAGCGGCCCGTTCGGCAGACCCCGAACTTGTCATCGAGCCGGTTTACGCGGCAATGGCGCGGGCAGGCTCGGCAGCTTCGCAGGAGTTCCAAGGCGCGCTCGACGCGCCGCTGGAGCTCACCGCTACGATGGAGTTGGAGGCAGGCAGGTTCGCAGGTTCGATTTTCAACGCGCGCTGTGTCTTGCATGGCCACAGAATTCCGGGGCTCAGTACCGCCCGCATTCGCGCACGGTTTCGTACATTGCCAGGACGTTCTCAATCGGCACGCGTGCCTGCACGTTGTGGATGGAGTTGAAGATGTACCCTCCGCCCTTTCCGAAGGTTTTCAGACGCGAACTCACCTCTTTGCGAACGTCATCGACCGTGCCGAAAGGCAGCGTCTTCTGGGTGTCGACGCCGCCACCCCAGAAGGTCACGCGATCCCCAAACTCCTGCTTCAGTTCCTCCGGCGCCATGCATGACGCAGAGCACTGCACGGGGTTGAGAATGTCAAAGCCCGCGGCAATGAAGTCAGGGAGCAAGGCGCGGACCGATCCGCACGAGTGAATGAAGGTCTTCCACGTGGTGTTCTTGTGCACCCAGTCGTTCACCGCTTTATTGAAGGGCTGAAAAAGGTCTCGATAGGACTTGGGTGAGATAAACGGGCCATTCTGCTGGCCGAAGTCCGTTCCCGAAAGCATGACCCCCGAAACGCGCTCTCCCACGACTTGATGAATCTTTTCGAGATTCTTGATGCCGATTTCACACTGGCGCTCGAAAATCTTGTAGACGAAGTCGCGGCGCGCCACCGTGCTGATGTACCACTCCTCAACGTCGCGAATGCCCTTGGGATGTTTCATCCAGGGGCCGGGGACCAGCGCAATATCGCCGAAAGCCGTCCCCCCGAAATTCGCCAGCACGGCTTTGTCGGTTTCGGTCCAGATTCGTTCCGCCTCGCGCCCCAGATACGCCAAATCCTGGTCGGAGATGGGAGCAAATTCCTCCAGGTTATCTTCGAGCTTCAGATGGTTGTCATCCAGCGGAAGTTGGCGGGGAATCGCGTCAAAGTAGTACCCGCCTTTGGGCATGCGGCCGCTGGGTGGCACGGACTTGTCGCCCTCGGGATACAACAGAATGTCGCCGTTCTCATCCGGATCGGTGTTGAAGCCTTCCGGGACGAGCACCGGCGTTCCGCCAAAGGTCGTCCAGGGTTTCCACCCTTCGTTCTTGAAACCGAACATCGTGGACGGTTTTCCAAGGCCGATGACGTCAATGCCGATCGCGTCCATCAGATCTGCTTTGATTTCCCCCAGCATCTGGTAGGGTTCCACCACTTTTACCGGAGTGCTGGGCGCATCCAGGCCCAGCGCCTGCCGAAGTTTGTAAACCGTGTCCACCTGCATCCCCGTTACGGGGCTCGCGCCGAGGTCCACCGGCACGCGGTCAGATTCCTGATGGTTCAACGCGCGATGGACGCGTTCACGTGAAGTTAGCATGGGACTCCTCCCGGAGAGCAGTAGGCAGTAAGCAGAAGGCAGTAGGCAGAAAGCACAGCAGCCTGGTAATAAGCGATTCGGGCCTAATTTTGACGATAGTATTTGAGGTTCAATCTCCTCAACCACCTGCCGATCATGATTCGAGATTCGCAGGCGGCTGCCTACTGCCTTCTGCTTACTGCCTGCTGCCTGCGGTCTTCAACAAGGCCGCGCTGTCCAAGCGCAAAGGATAGGTGCCGGACTCGCGCGCGGTTTGGTACATGGCCAACACGTTTTCCACCGGCACGAGCGCCTGAATGTTATGAACGGCATTAAAGACGAAGCCTCCCCCGGGGCCGAAGGCTCTGATGCGCTCGCGAACTTCCTCGCGGACCTCCTGGGGTGAGCCGAAGGGAAGGGTGCTTTGCGTGTCCACGCCTCCTCCCCAGAATGTGATCCGGTTTCCGAATTTCCCCTTCAGGTCAAACGGATTCATATGGGCGGCGGAGCACTGGACAGGGTTCAGGATGTCAAAGCCCGCGGCGATGAAATCCTCCAACAGAGCCCAAACGGAGCCACAACTGTGAATGAAGGTCTTCCAGGTGGTGTTGCGGTGCACCCAATCGTTCACCTGTTTGTGGAAAGGCATAAAGAGATTGCGGTAAGTCTGGGGAGAAACAAATGGCCCGTTCTGGGCGCCGAAGTCCGTGCCCGTCAGGTACGCAACGGACACCCGGTTACCGACCGCGGCGTGGATTTTTTCGAGACTCGCCATGTTGATTTCGGTCTGGCGCTCGAAAATCTTGTAGATGTGCTCGCGCCGCGTGCTCAAGCTGATGTACCACTCCTCAACATCGCGAATTCCCCGCGGGCACTTGAGTCCCGGCCCCGGGATGCGCGAAATGTTGCCGAGCGAAAGCGCGCCCAGATTCAGCACCAGGGCCTTATCCGTTTGTGTGTAAAGCTCCTCCGCGCTGTGGCGATAATGTTCCAACTCCAGGTCGGAGACGACGCTGAATTCTTCCAGATTGTCTTCAACCCGCAGGTCCTCATCTTTGAAAGGCTCCTGCCGGACGATGACATCGAAGTAGAATCCGCCCTGCGGCATGCGGCCAGAGGCCGGCGCGGAGCGGTCGCCTTGCGGGTAAAGAAGCAAGTCGCCGTTGGGCTCCGGTTGGGTATTAAACCCGGCCGGCACCAACACCGGTGAGCCGCCGAAGGTTTTCCACTCTTTCCATCCTTCCAGCGGGAAGCCGAATGCCGTCCCCGTACCGCCCACGCGGGCAGTGTCAATGGACAAAGCGTTCAGAAGATCCGGCGTGATCTCACCGAGCATCTGGAACGGCTCGATGATTTTGACGGGGGTGCCCGGCGCATCCAGGTCGAGCGCCTGGCGCAATCGGTAAACGGTGTCCACGTGCATGCCCGTCACCGTGGTGGCGCCCAGGTCGAGGGGAACGCAGTCCGGTTCCCGATGCTCCAAGGCGAGGCGAACTCGCTCACGTGAGCTCATCATAGTTAAATCCCTGCCTCCGCGCCGCAGCCCCAAGGGCCGCGACGCGCTACAGAGTTTATGGGGCGGCGTGCCGTTCAGGCGGCCGCAAGCTGCCGCGCTAACTCCACGGCCGCCGGAGCGTCTTTGCCGTAGCCGTCGGCGCCAATTGAATGGGCCCAGGCGTCAGTGACAGGCGCTCCGCCTACCATAATCTTTACCTTATCGCGCAGGCCGGCCGCGGCCAATGCTTCCACCACACCCTTCATGTTCACCATGGTGGTGGTGAGCAGCGCTGACAGCGCCACCAGGTTGGCCTGGTTCGAGCGCACCGCATCGACGATTTTCTCGGCGGTGACATCGACGCCCAGGTCAACAATCTTGAAGCCGGCGCTTTCCAGCATCATGGCCACGATGTTCTTGCCGATATCGTGCAGATCGCCTTTCACCGTGCCACACACGACGATACCGGCGGACTTCATGGCATCGTCGCCTACCAGCAGCGGCCGCAGAATGTCACTGGAGGCGCGTGCCGCGCGCGCCGCAATCAGCACTTCGGGAATGAAAAACTCGCATTCCCGCATGCGGCGTCCCACCTCGTCCATGGCGGGGATGATCGCCTTAGGAAAGAACTCGCCGGGGCGAACTCCCGCTTTCAGCATCTTTTCCGTCAGTTCCTTGGACACCGGGGCTTTTCCATCAATGATGGCTTGTTGAAGTTCTTCGAATTGAGTCATACAAGTCTCCCTTTCACTCTAGGCATAGGTGTTTTGTGGAAATGCCATTTCCTCCACAAAGGTTTCTTGAAAACCTTGATCGGCGTTCAGCGCCACGTGCTCGATTTGCTGACGAAGGCGGGCATAGGACCCATCCTCCCCCTCCGGGTGAAAGAGCGCCAGTTTCGCTCCCAGGAGAGCGGTATTCCCGGCCGCCGCAACCTTTTCCGCCGGGGAGCTGATCAGGCCGATGCGCTGCGCACTGGCGCGGTTAATATAATTGCCAAAGGCCCCCGCAAGATAGAGTTTTTTTAGGTCGCTGGCCGCGGCGCCGAACCGGTCCAGAAGCATCCGAATGCCGGCGGCGATGGCGCCCTTGGCAAGTTGCAGCTCGCGGATGTCACTCTGCGTCAGCACCACGGGCGCCGCCAGTTCCCATGCGCCCGCGCCGTCGGTGAAACGTCCGGAGGGCTGAATCCGCCCCAAGTCCAACCCCGCCGCCACGGCATCCACCAAACCGCTTCCACACAAACCCAGGGGCGGAACGTTCCCCAGGACGCGGCAGTGGATCGCCTGGCCTTCCACCTTCACCTCGGAAATGGCGCCTGTGGCGGCGCGCATGCCCATGGAAATCCGCGCTCCCTCGAAAGCCGGCCCGGCCGCCGTCGAGGCGCACAGCAAGCGCTGCCGATTGCCAATCACAATCTCTCCATTCGTGCCCAAATCCACCAGCCCATTCAAGTCGTCGCGTTCACTGAGATTCGTGGCCAGAATACCGGCCAGAATATCGCTGCCCACGAACCCGCCCAGGCAAGGGAGAAAACGCACCCGCGCCTCGCCGGAGAGCTTCCACCCCAAATCTTGACTGCGGAATGCCTGGAGGCCGAGTTGCTCCGACTCGAAAGGGTACCGCGATAACGGCTCAACATCCAGCCCGCAGAAGAGGTGGTGCATCACGGTATTACCTACCACCACAACGTCCGTGATTTCCCCTTCCGGAACCAGGGCGGCAAACACCAATTGCTGAATCAAACTTCCGATCTGCCGGCGAATCAGATCGCGGAGTTGCGGAGCACCGCCTTCCGCCACGGCAAACCGCACGCGGCTCATGACGTCCGCCCCAAAGCGCGCCTGGCCGTTAAGCGCCGTTCGCACTGCCAGTACTCGCCCGGTCCGGAGGTCAAGCAACTGTGCGACCAGCGTGGTGGTTCCCAGGTCTACCGCCACGCCCAACCCCGCGCGCGGCTCGAACGCAAAGGGCGTCTCATCCACCAGGATGGCGGCATCCCATTGGCGCAACTCGATGACCAGATCGTCCTCAAGCGCGCACTGGCAGGCCAGGCGCCAGCCCTGGGCGATTTCCTCCGCGCTCAGCCGCTCGCGTTGCGCGTCATTGACCGATGCGTGGCCTTCCAGCACGTGCACGCGGCAGCCCCGGCAACGGCCTTGCCCGCCGCAGGGGAATTCTACACCCTCCGCGAAAAGCAGGTCGCGCAAAGCAGTTCCCGCCGGAGCGGTCAACTCCGTCTGGACGGGCCTTAGAATGATGCGGTGGGTTTTTTCTTCGTCCATACTTTAGGCCTTACATACCAGGCGATCTGAAATAGTAAATAGTGAATAGTGAATGGTAAATGGTACGCACGTGTATGAATTCTCGGGAGCCCTCATCCAATCGCAATTCACTATTCACCATTTACTATTTCCTCTGCCAAACACCTGGCACCTGACACCTTCATTCATCCCACCGCGTGTTCCCGCGCGTACCGCAGCATGGCGCGGAGGTTTTCCGGTGGAGTATCGCGCACCACTTCGCAGCCGGCGCTTACGATAAATCGGTTGCCTGCCTCGCGGTGGCATTCGGCCACGGCGGCATAAACCTCCTGCGGTGTTCCGTTGCGCAGTACGCGCACGGGATCAATATTCCCCAGCAGCACCTGGTGCGGGCCCATTGCCGCGCGCCCTTCCGCCATGGGAACCATGAAATCCAAGTCGACGATGTCACAACCCAACTGCCCCAGCAAGCCAAGAATGGGCCGGGTATTGCCGCACACGTGCAAGCGCGTTCGCGCCCCCATGGCGCGCAGGCTGTCCATCATGCGCTTTTCGTAAGGCCAAACAAACTCCTGATAGATCTTGGGGCCTACCAATGAGGCCGCCGCGTCTCCCACGCCGATCAACTCCGCGCCGCTGGCCACTTGCGCTTTGGCAAAAGTGAGTTCGAGGTCCAGGACGAACTCAAAAAGCTCGGTCACGAAACCCGGGTCGTCGAAGAAATCCATCATCAGGGTGTTGATGCCGCGCAGGTCGGCAGCCTCGGCGACGGGGCCTTCGATCCAGCCTTCAATCAGCTTATCCCTGTGTACGCGCTCGCGGTATAGCTCGAGCGCCCGCAAGCGATTGCCCATGCGGGGGCTGGAGCGGGGGGCCGGAACCTTCAGGCCGCTCAGCTTGCTCTTGTCCGCCAGCAGAGAGTTGGTTTCGTCGAGGGCGGCGGGCTGGTTGGGGAAAAACTTGACAGGCGCACCGCAATCCGCCGCCTCGCACGCAGGGTCCGACATGATGTTGACGTAATCGAAGTCAAACTCGGCCGCTGTATGGGTTTGCCCCTTCACCAGCAATTGGTAGTTGGTGGCGTATTCGCGGTATGGCGCGCCAATGCGATCACTTGCGAACATCATCGTGATGGGCATGAACGGCAAGCTATCCACGGGCTTGCCATCGAGCATAGCGAGAATGCGTTCACGTCCGTTCATGAAACTAACCTCTCCAGGGTCACACGCCGCCTGTCCAGGCGTAAGCACCATACTCCTCAACGGCCTCAACCATGGCCACGATATTTTCCAGCGGGACTTCCGGCTCCACAATGTGCGTGGGGCCGATCAACAAACCTCCACCCGCTCCCACCGTCTCGATCCGGGCTCGCACTTCTTCGCGGACTTCCTGGGGAGTGCCGAAGGGCAGCGTATGCTGGATGCCGATCGTCCCCCAAAATGCCAGATGCTTGCCGTAGCGTCTCTTCAGTTCCGTGGGGTCCAGGCATTCCGGCTGTACGGGATTGAGGATATCCACGCCAATTTCAATCAGCTCCGGGATCACCGCCTCCATGTTTCCATCGCTGTGGTAGTTGATGAGGACGTCAGGCCGCACGCGCTTGGCCGCGGCAATCACGCGCGCCAGGCGCGGCTTGAGCCAGTGGCGCCACATGGGGACGCTCATCAACATTCCTTGCTGGGTTCCCACATCGTCACCGATGCAGATAAGGTCAACGCCCAATTCCGCGTAGCGCGCAGCTTGAACTTCGCGCTTGGCGGTGATGCGGTCAAGCAAAGTGACGGCGAATTCCGGATTATCGACGAAATCCATGAGCAGCAGCTCCATGCTGCGCATGTACCAGGCGACTTCGAAGATGGTCATTTCGAGGAAGCCGATGACCGCGAGCCCCTGCGTGTGAAACTGCGCAATCTGTGGCGCCAGTCCCGCGAAGCGATACTCCGCCTCGACGTCGGGCAAAGGATAATCGAGTGCTTCCTCGCGGGTGCGCAACTTCCGCATGGGATAAATGAAACCTTCCAGGTGCGCGTGCCAGGGATCGTCGCTCGACGTGGGCAGGTGGCCGATGCCCCATTCGTCCACGGTGGCGTTAGGCGGAAAGTTCTCGAAGTAGCGGGAGTAATCGTGCGCAGAGCGCGGCGGAGCAATGTCCACCACGCGCGCGTCGCCACCGAAGTACTCGTTGGGATCGTCTTTTCCGGTTTCCTTGCGAAAGCGCTCAAGGCGCGGCGCGGTAAAGCCGTGCGTGAGGTCGAACGGTACGCGGTCGGGAATCTGCCGCCGCATGGCCGTTACGACCCTTTCACGATGACTCATGCCGGGCTTAGTCATACACCCCGCACTCCTTCGCGGTGTCCATCAGCGCATGGATGTTCTCCGGCGGCGTTGACGGCGGGATGGCGCAGCCCGCGTTCAGGATGAATCGGCCTCCCGGCTTCCAGGTGGAAATGAGTTGCCGGGTCGCCTCCCGAACTTCCTCAACTGTCCCATTGGCCAGGACGCCGCTGGGGTTGATGTTTCCAAACAGCACGTGGCGCTTTCCGGCGGTTTGTTTGGCTTTCACGGCGTTTGTCTTGTAATCGAGTTCAAAGCCGCAGGGTCCGTACTCCGCCAGCTTGTCGAGGATGCGGCTGGTGTCACCACAAATGTGAATCACCACAAAGATACCATCGGCGGCAAGGTCCTTCACCAGGCGTTCCTCGTAAGGGCGCGCAAAGCGCTCGAACATGCGTGGGGAAGTGACGTCCGGGCCTGCCAGGCTATCCCCCATCGAGGTGAGGTGAGCCCCGGCCTTGGCGAGCGCCCGATGGACGGCGAGATGGCTTTGGTAGCAAATCTCCATGAGCTGGGCGATGCGGGGATTGTCCGGCTGCTCGACGAGCTCCATCAGGAATTCCTCGATGCCGCGCACCATGCACGCGAGATCGAATGCGGCCTGGTCGGCGTTGCCCCGAATGGCAATTTCGCTCCCCACTTGTTTCGACATCAGGCGTACCGCCTCGAGCAAAGCGGGAATGCGGCCATCCGTCTCCGGGTTAATCACTTTCAAGCGGTCAACTTCATCGAGGCTGCGGATGGCAGGCTCCACGATGCGGCCCGGCTCATTCGGAGCGCATTCGGAGCGGGCTCCCATAGCTTCGGCCAGCATCGTGGTGTCAGTATCCACCAGAATGCAGTCGTGCCCGTATTTCTCCACCGCCTGAAGGTGCACGCGGGCGATGGCTTCCGGGTTAACGCGGTACTCTTCCATGCGGACGCCCGCCTCCCGCGCCGCCAGCATGAAGTTGTGCAGGCACACGGGCACCCGGTCGGGGATTCCGCCCGCCAGGACCGTCCGCACACGCTGGAGAGAGTTCATGGGATGAGAACCTCCGGATAATTGCCGATTTTCGATTGCCGATTTTCAATTGCTGATTGCCGATTTTCGATTGCCGGTTGCCGAGTTTCGATTTGGGTTTTCAATCGACAATCGGCATTCGACAATCGGCAATTGTCTCGCTCTTCTCTGCCTTTATAACACCATCGTCGTAGCTCGCCGCGATGCGGTGGCCGGGTGGAACCACCAGGAACTCCTTCGGGTCCCATTGGCCGTTCACCAGGCGTTGGATCAGGCCGATGTCGCCGGGGACTTTTTCAAAGGTCCAGCCGCGCTTGGCGGCATCGTCACGCGCGCGCTGCTCAAAGCTGCCATCCGGTTCGATACCCATTTCAATAAAGGTCACCTGGCCATAGTGGCGCGCCAGGTTTTTGCCGAACTCTTCCCAAAGGTATTTCGCGTTCTCCTCCCCGTACTTGGCCACCATTTCTTCGTAGCTTTGCTGCAATCCCAATTTCTTGCCCAGGGCCAGTTGGCCCAGTTCGCCGTCCGCCTCGCCGCGTTCAATCCAGCCGGTGGTTTTGAAATACACGCCGGGGTGAGTATTGAAATAATCCATGTAGCGGGCCGCGCTGCCCATGAATACGGTGATGCAGTCATGCCCGCGTGGAACCACCAGAGGAATGGATTGGGTGGTAAGTCCCACGATGCCGTTATTGCAGAGGCCGTAGCCAAGCAGCAAGGCATCGTATTGGCGCTCCTCCACCTTATCGATCGCGGCCTGCAAGCGCGCCCGCATTTGCGAGCACTCGATGTCGTGCAGACCCTTGGGGAGAAAGTCGAAGTCGACGATGTGGGGCGAGCGTGCCACGCAGGCGCAAAGCTCGCGGAAGAAAATTTCGCAACTGATAAGTTTTAGACGCATAAGTATTCTGCTGCCTACGGCCTACTGTCCAGCGCCGATCTTAGCGCGCGAATAAACTCCGGGCTGGTGCCACAACAACCGCCCAGGAAGTTCGCCCCCGCCGCGAGCAGGGCTGGAGCATGCCGCGCGAATGCTTCCGGTGCCGTGTGGTAGCGCGTTCCCCCCTCCACCAATTCCGGGAGGCCCGCATTGGGCTTGATCCAAATGGGCAGCGAGGTGGACTGGTGCAGCCGCTGGCAGAGGGTGGCGTAACTCTCAATGCCTTGCCCGCAGTTGGCCCCCATTACATCCACGCCCTCGGCGGTGAGTTCCGCCGCGGCTGCCTCCGGCGTGGTTCCCATCATGGTGCGGTCAAGGTTCTTGCCGGAATCGAACGCCATCGAGACAATCACCGGCAATCCCGTGGCGCGGGCCGCCCGCCCGCCGACTTTCGCCTCCGCCAAGTCACTCATGGTTTCAAAGATCAGAGCGTCCGCGCCGCCTTCGGCCAGGGCTTGGGCTTGTTCGGTGAAAGCAGCGAGCAGTTCCTCTTCGCTGACCTCGCCCATCATCAGCAGCTTGCCGCTTGGCCCCATGGAAGCAAAAACGCGGGCGCGTCCTGCCGCGGCGCGCCGGGAAATTTCCACGCCCCGGCAGTTGATTTCCCGCAGATGCTCAGCCAGTCCATGGCGTTCCAGCGCCAGGCGATTGGCGCGGAAGGTGTTGGTCAGGATGACCTGGCTACCCACCTCCACGTATGCGCGCGCGACTTCCTCCACGCGGTCCGGGTGCGTCAGGTTCCAGTGGTCGGGGCATTCGCCGGCTTCCAGACCGCGCGCCTGGAATTCCGTTCCCCACGCGCCGTCGGTGAGGACGGGGCCGTGCGAGACGAGTTGTTGGATCAACGTGTTCATTGGTCGTCTACGCCAAAGGAACGAATTTCAACACCAAGACACAAAGACACCAAGAAGGCACGCGGTTGAACACCAAGACACAAAGACACCAGGAAATCACCGGGCAAGACGCTGGATTCCCTGCTTTATCAGGACACTATTGAAGTTCATCAGCAGACCGAGCCGGTGATTCGAGAGTTTGAGGTAGGTCAGCACTTGCGCTTTATGGATGGGAAGCAGCATCTCCACTGCTTTCAGTTCCACCACCACAAGGTTTTCCACCACCAAGTCCAATCGCATGCCGGCATCCAGGTAACGGCCATCGTAAACTACCGGCACTGAAATTTGTCGCTCCACCCTCAGCCCTCGTTTTTTGAGTTCGTGGAGCAAACAAAGCTCATAAACGCTTTCCAGAAGGCCCGGCCCCAAAGTGCTATGAACCTGATAGGCCGCATCTACGATCTGTGCAGCGACTGCATTGGTGGCCTCTGGGATGGGCTCTCTTTGTACCTTGGTATCTTGATGGTCCATTCTCTCCCGATCCCTCACGCCATTAGTAACTTCGATTTCCCTGTTAGTCATGTATTCTCTTTGTGTCTTTGTGTCTTGGTGTTTCAATCTCTCCAAATCCCTCACGCTGCCGTTTGCCACTCCAGCTTACCTTCCCGGAACGCCCGCAGGTAGTTGGCGCAATACTCGTCGCGTCCGAGCAAGGCCTCGGCGGCGCGGATATTGGCCATCAACTGCTGGTCGCAGGGGTCCACGATGCCGGCGTCCAGGCCACGCGCCATCAGCAGGACAGCGAAAGTCTCATTGAGGAGTTTACGCAGGGGAAGCCCAAACGACACG
>Ga0326728_10002557_pt1 | contig 59825 bp, 38 predicted proteins | sample MB3enrmetagenome_FD_207602 | JGI IMG/M metagenome (GOLD analysis project Ga0326728, IMG submission 207602) | Lab enriched peat soil microbial communities from McLean, Ithaca, NY, United States - MB31MN | ecosystem: Environmental > Terrestrial > Soil > Wetlands > Peat | place: USA: New York... | reverse complement strand
GCCGCGGCAGGAACGTGGGCGGCAGGGTGGGATCGGCTGTCACCCACCAGAACGCGTCAGCCTGCCCATACCCATACACCGTGTTCGAGTTCTGGTTGTAGCCCGTGTTCAATACCAGCACGTTCGTCGTCGGACAGCAGTTGGTCCCCAGCGGCACCGTCACTGTGAAGGTGCAACTGTTGCTGTTGCCGTGGCAATCGGTCGCCACGACCGTGACCGGATTAGTGGTGCCTGGGGCAAACAAGCTGCCCGAAGGCGGGATGGATACCACCGTCACATTGCTGCCGCAGCAGGCGTCGGTCGCCGTGGGGGTGTAGAACACCGGCACGTTGGTGCAGGAACTGCCGACCACGATGTTGCTCGGACAGTTGATCACCGGCGGCAGGGTGTCCACCACCGTGACCGTGAACGAGCAGTTGGTGCTCCAGTTATAGAGGCTGTCGATGGCGGTGACATGGACCACCGTCGTGCCCACCGGGAAGAAGCTGGTCGAGGGCGGCGCGCAAGTGACGGTGACCGGGTTGGTGGTGCAGGTGCTGGTGGCCGTGACCGTGTAGGCCACCACCGCCCCGCCCGAACCGGTGCATTGGGCCACGATGTTGCTCGGGCAGTTGATGTGCACACAGTTGTTGGTGTTGGGCCGGTAGTTGCCGAAGTCCTGCCCGTTGATCTGCTGGGCCGCCCCCAGCGTCACCGTGTACGAACCGCCCGCCGGCGCCGTCTGCGTCCAGCCCGCCTGCACCGTTTCGGTCACCGTGTAGGTGCCCGGCACCAGGCCCAGGAAATAATAGTAGCCGTTGACATCGGTCACCGCGGTGTCGCCGTTGGACAGGTGGATCGTCCAGCCCGAAAGCGCCGGCTCGCCCACATCATGCACGCCATTGTTGTTGAGGTCATAGAACTTCTGGCCCGAAATGCCCGAGTTGGGGTGGCAGCACGGGGCGCTCTGCGCGATCAGGCCCGTGCCCGTCACGCTGCCTTCCAGGTTCAGTCCCATCGCCACCGCATAGATATTGGTCACCCGCACTTCCAACACGTTGAGGCCCGGCACAAACCAGCCCGGGTTGATGACGGTCCCGCACGCCGGGACAGGCGCACTGAAGGTCGTGTTGGGCGGCGCCAGGGGGATCAGGTTCCCGTTGAGATAGGCGCCCAGAACCGCGTCATCGGCCCGCAGGCAGATGTTCAACACCAGGTTCGTCGCGTTGGTCGCCACGCAGAAGTAGGTCTCAAAATCATACTCCCCGTTCAGGTTGTCCGCCTCCGTCGGATAGGAGCTGATCCACTGGCTGTTGGCCTGCGCCGGCTGCCAGGCCGGGTTGGCCTGAACCACCGTCGCCGGCCGCGGCAGGAACGTGGGCGGCAGGGTGGGATCGGCTGTCACCCACCAGAACGCGTCAGCCTGCCCATACCCATACACCGTGTTCGAGTTCTGGTTGTAGCCCGTGTTCAATACCAGCACGTTCGTGATCGGGCAGCAATTCGTGTTCGGCTGCACGGAGACAAATGCTGATTGGCCTATCGCCAACCCTGGTTGGAAAGGTGTCCAGACGCCGTTCGCGTAGTTGTACAGGATGAAGCTGCTACCGTTGAATATCTCCATTTGTGCGCCGCACGGCGGCGGACAACTGAAGAGATTCGTCCACGTGGTGGGCCAGATGCCGAGAGCGTTCGTGAACGTGGCGGTGCCGAGGCCGATCTGGCCGACGAGGGCCATTCCGTTGGTAGGGGGCTGGCAAGGGGGCGGGCAATTGGGTTGACAGCCTTGGATGACCAACGTGAACGCCCCGGACGGGTTATCCAGCACAAAACCTTCGCCGGGCAAAAGGGTGTTGGTCGAGGGATTGAATGTGGCGTTATCAACCCATCCTCCCGACCCAGAGTCGTATATTTGGATAGGGCCGTAAGCCTGGGTGCCTTGGTCCCAGGTGAAGAATTCCGTACCGTCCGGCACACCAGAAAGCACGTCATCCAGGGTGTTGTTGGTTCCTTGGCAGAGGTTATCCGCAAGGAAGTTGACCCCAGGCTGGACAGTGACGGTGTAGCTAAGCGGATACGGCGCGGCACAGCCGTCGCAGCAGTTCGTGCTCGGCGAATTGGTAGCGGTAGTGATCTTGAAAGCCATGTTAAGCGCGATGCCCTGCGGGTCAGTCATCGGATACCAATCTCCCGGCAGCGGATAGAAGTTGCCGTTGAAAGCGGCTACCGCAGCATCGTTGTAGGCCGTCGAGGAGGACTTCCAACCGAAGTAGCGGGTGCCGCCGAAAGACTGCACGGTCACGGACAGCCAATAATTGGTTGGCGCGGCCGGCGTTCCCGTCTGATAGAAGGTATTCGTTGGACTGGCGTCAAAGCACAGATAGAACAGGTTGCTGGACCCTCCCAGCAAGCTCGCGACCCCGAAAAGGTTATAGTCCCCATCAAAGAAGTCCTCGAACCGATTGGTGTATGGGCAAAGCGTGTACTGACCGCTGCCGTAAGTTTGCGTCCAGAGCAGTTGGTCCGGACGGCTGAAATCCTGCCCGGTCGTATTGGTGGGAGCGTCACTCCAAATTGCCAGGGTATAAGTGGCGTTAGTATCCACGGCGTCAAAGAGCCAGGAACCCCAGAGGTGAATGTCAGTGATTGGCCCGCTGCTCGTGCAGGGGAAATCGTCAGCCAGGACCCAGGGCAGCCCGTCAACTGGGTCCGGCGGAGTGAAGGTGGCGTTCACGTCAATGCCATTAGTGAGATTGGGAGCCTGCACGTATTTCACCCCGCCCGTGTCCGGACAACAGGGCGGCGCGGTGGTGTTCGTCGGACACGAGAACGTGACTTGTGAGTTGGACGCGATGAGATTGCCGCATAGGTCCATGACGCCGTTGACCGATAGGGTGTAGGCCAGCCCCGGGGTCAGCGGCGTAGTCGCCAGGCAAACCGTATCGGTCGCGCTCAGGGCGGCACCCAGCACCGAGACGCCGTAATTGATGAGGTAATTCGCAGCGTCGGCGCCACCCGAGGGATCAATCGGCTCACTGAAGGTGACGCAGACTGTGTTGCTCGTGCAATCCGCCAGGGCCGAAAGCAGCGTCGGAGGCGTGGCGCCCACTACAGTAAGGGTCGCGACCGAGCTCGTGACCGAACCGCACCGGTTAGCGAGGACCACGGTGTAGGTGCCGGCGTTGCCGGGCGACACGGCCCCCAGGGTCAGGGTTGAAGCAGTTGATCCGGCGACAGACATGCCATTCTGCTGCCATTGGTAGCTGAGCGGCGCGGTGCCCGTCGCCGCCACAGTGAACATGGCCGACTGGCCGGCACACACCGTGAGGCTTTGGGGCTGCGTGGTAATCACCGGGGAGCTGCAAGCAGCGTAACTGCTTATTGAAACCAAAACGTAACAAACCGACGCGAGGACAGGAATTGTCATCTTCATACTGCAGCTTTTCATTGCATCATTTGCTAACCGGCCCATTGCGGAAGCGAAAAACCAAGCGGGCATGTGGTCGCAGGCAAACAGGAGCCTTCCGGTGCCCGGGGATTTTTCGCGTGATGCTTGAGGCTAGCACGCCCTCTTGCCGCCGTCAATAAAATCTTTTAGTGATATTCACTGCTGCTTATTGCCGTGAGGCTACGACCGGGAACAGGGGCGCTTCGATGTCGCTTTTAAGATGTGCCTGCCGGGCCAGGGCGAATCAGATTCCCGTTCACATTTGACGGGCGTGGGTTAGGCCATAAGAGCGGTGCGGGGACCGCGGTTGTCCAGTGCGGAGAAGTGGCGAGTGGGCACAATACCTCAGCTTCGCGACGTCACCAGTGCGATGCCCTGTCCGGGGCGCAGGGCGTAGTGGAACGGTTCATGGATGTAATCCATAGGATACTCCGGAGAGACATCCCGCAACGGGGCGCCGGATTGAACGCACTGCCGGAGGTTGTCGCACTGAAACTCCTGATGCTGGGAGACATCCTTGTTCAGGATGAGCAGCGCTTCTTCTTTGTTTCTGACGGAAGCCTTCCACATCAGGAGAATGTTGGGATTCCGGGAGGGGAGAATGCTGGTGCAGCTTTCCTCGTGGAGCACGCGGTGCTCGCTCTTGGCCGCGTTCGCCCTGCTAATGAAGGCCGAGAGGTCCACGTTGACCGGCTCCCAGTCGGCGGGCTTGGTGTCGGTGACACGGAGCGGCTTGCGGAAACCGTATTCGAAGCCGATGGGCATCATGACGCCCGCGGAGAAGAAGGCGGAGAAGAGGTAGCGCTGCTTGAGGGCGGCCACGTTGCCGTTTGTCTCTGCGTAGAGGCGCGGGGTGTCGTGGCTTTCCGGGAAGCTGATGGACCGGGTGGCCTCGCGCAGCAGGCTGTATTGCTCGATCAGCCATGAATCGTTGAAGTTCCACCACTTGGAGCTGTTGAACACGTAGTCGAAGCCCGCCCGCGCGGTATCCAACGTTTGGTCTGCCGAGCAGCCGAGCGTTTCCGCCGCGAAGGTGGTGTTGGGGCTGCGGCCTCTGATGTCGCCTATGAGCCGATGCCAGAAGTGCCGGGGCACCTGGTAAGCCGCGTCGCAGCGGAAGCCGTCGAAGCCCACCGCGAGAAGATGTTCCACCACACTTCGGCAATAACGATACAGGCCTTCCGGGTCGCGCGAGTGCCGGTAATCGAATTGGGCCAGGTCTTTCCAGATGACCCTCTCCCCATTGTCCTGGCAGGACGAGTTGGCGATCTTGCCATCGGGCTCGTGGGCGAACCAATCCGGGTGTTCCTGCGTGAGGAGCGAATCAATGGCGCAATGATTGATCACGAGGTCAATCATGACCTTCAGTCCGGCAGCGTGGGCGTGCTCGGTCATCTGCCGGACCTGGTCTTCCGGGGACGCCTGGCTCTGCGGATCCAGCAGCTCGGGATTAAATCGGAAGTAGTCGGCGATCGAATAGAGGCTGCGAGACGAGCCCAACTGCTGGATGGGGTTGATGAACACCCAGTCGAAGTTCATCGCGGCGGCGCGGGCGAAGTGTTCCTTCCATCGGGAAAACGGCCCGGTGAGCAGCGGAAACAGATTGTATAGAATCATTATGACAGCGGACTATAGCACAGTGGAAAACCAGGGACTATGCAGGGAAGCCCCCACTCAGGCGGCGCTGGCTGGAGGCCGCGAGATTGGTGGCGCCTGGGCGTGGGTTTCAGGTCCACACCTGCCGGTCGAGGGAGCGGTATTGAATGGCTTCGGAAATGTGCTCGCTGGCGATGCTTTCCTGGCCGGCCAGGTCGGCGATCGTGCGGGCGACTTTCAGGATGCGGTCGTAGGCGCGGGCGCTCAGGTTCAGATCGGTCATGGCGAACTTGAGCAGTTCCATAGTGGGCTCCGCGAGGGCGCAGTAGCGTTTGAGTTCGCGGCTGCCCATGCGGGCGTTGCAAGTGATTTTCGGCTTGTCGGCGAAACGCGCATGCTGACGCTGACGGGCGGCGATCACCCGCTCGCGGATGCGCGCTGATGGCTCGCCGGTACGCTCGCTGGTGATTTCGCTGAACTTTACGGGCGGCACCTCGACGTGCAGGTCTATGCGGTCGAGCAGGGGGCCGGAAATACGGCTCAGGTAATTCTGGATTTCGCGCGGCGAGCTGCGCGACTCGCTGGGCATCTTGCCGTCGGGTGTCGGGTTCATCGCGGCCACGAGCATGAACTGGGAGGGAAAGGTCATCGTGCCGGCGGCGCGGGAGATCGTTACGCACCCTTCCTCCAGCGGCTGGCGCATGGTTTCCAGCACGCTGCGCTTGAACTCGGGAAGTTCGTCCAGGAAGAGCACGCCATGATGCGCCAGGGAGATTTCGCCCGGAGTGGGATTGATGTTGCCGCCCAGCAAGCCTGCATCGCTGGCAGTGTGATGCGGCGCGCGGAAAGGCCGGCGCGTGACCAGCGCCTGACCCGGCGCCAGCAGCCCGACGATGCTGTGGATCTTGGTCGTCTCCAGCGCCTCTTCCAGCGTCAGCGGCGGCAAAATCGTGGCCAGCCGTTTGGCCAGCATGGATTTGCCCGTGCCGGGAGGACCAATGAGCAGGACGTTGTGGCCTCCGGCCGCCGCGATCTCCAGTGCGCGCTTAACATTCTCCTGCCCTTTAACCTCGGCAAAGTCCACTTCATCCTCATGGTCTTGCTCGAAGATGCGGGTGATGTCCACTTTGGTCGGGGTGATCTTTGTCTCGCCCTCGAGGAAGCTGACCGCTTCGCGCAGGTTCTGGACAGGAATGACTTGAAGGCCGGAGACAACAGCCGCCTCAGCCGCGTTCTCAGGCGGCACGAGCACTCCCGCACGGCCATCTGCCCGGGCGCGCAGCGCTATCGGGAGGACTCCTTTGACAGACCGCACGGCTCCATTCAGGGCCAATTCCCCCACCATGGCGAAGTTCTCCAGTTGGTCGCTCTCCATCTGCTCGCTGGCGGCGGCCATGCCGATGGCAATCGGCAGATCAAAGCTCGGTCCCTCCTTCTTCACGTCCGCAGGGGCAAGGTTAATGGTGGTGCGGCCGAAGGTGAAGGAAAAGCCGGAGTTGATGAGCGCAGTCATGACCCGGTCGCGCGACTCTTTGACGGCGGTATCCGGCAAGCCAACAATCACGATGAGGGTGTCCCCATAGCCGGCATTGACCTCGACCTCCACCGGATAGGCTTCGATGCCGTTGACAGCGGCGGAGCAAACCTTGGACAACATGGGGAAGTTATGCCCAGCTCCCGGGGCAACCGCAACCAGGATTTTTGTGACCGGCTGGAATCCTGAAGATAGTCCTAAGGTCTCATCGAGAGCAGTTTCTTGTAGGAAGGCATCTCTGAGACATCCCAGCCGCCGCCTATGGCCTCAACCAATTGCACGCTGGCGGTCATCTGTTGCGCGCGCAGATTGACAAGCGTTTGCCGGTTGGACAAGTAGGTGGCTTGAGCAACGATCACGTTAAGGTAGCTGTCAATGCCCAGCTTGTAACGACTCATGGCCAGGTTTAGGTATCTTTCCGCGGATTTGACAGCGGTGTCTTGTTGCTGAATCTGGCGCGAGAGAATCCTCAGGCTTGCGAGATCATCCTCGACCTGCTGGAAGGCCGTCAAAACCGTCTGGCGATAGGTGGCCACGCTGCCTTCGTAGGTGGCCCGGTATTGTTCGACCGTGGCTTTGCGCAGGCCGGCATCGAAAATGGTCTCCGTCAACCCGGCCCCCACCGACCATACGCGGCTGGACCAGTTCGCCAGGCTTGTAATCGAGATGCTCTCGAATCCCCCGGAAGCGCTTAAGGTGACGGCAGGATAGTACGCCGCCTTCGCAACGCCAATTTGCGCGTTCGCCGCTGCCACGCCACGTTCCGCAGCCGCGATATCGGGGCGCCGTTCGAGAAGCAGGGAGGGGACCCCAAACGGAGTCGCCGGCGGACTGGCCTCGAGCGGCTCGACCGGGATGGAGAATCCTTCGGGGGCTTTGCCCATCAACACGGCGATCGCGTGCTCAAGCTGGGCGCGCAGAATGCCCAGGTTGGTGGCCTGCGCCTCGGTGGTATCAAGCTGGGTCTCGGCCTGGGCGACATCCTCGTCCGAATCAATGCCGGTCTGAAAGCGGACCTTGGTCAAATCGAGCGACTCCCGGTAGGCGCGGACCGTATCCGCGTATAACTGTATCAGGGCGTCTTGCGCGCGCAGTTGGAAGAAATCCACGGCCAGTTCCGCCTGAGCGGTGAGGCGGGTGTTCTCCAGATCGGCAGCAGAAGCCTGGGCTTGATACGTATTCGCCTTCACGGTGTTTCGAATCCGGCCCCAGAGGTCGAGTTGCCAGGTGGCATCCAGCGGAAGCACATACTCGGTCAGCGTCGGGCTACCGGAGGAGAAACCAGTCGAATTCTGTAGAAACGGCTGCCGGGAGCGGCTGACGCCAGGGCTTGCAGCCAGCGTTGGGAACAACTGGGCGCGCGCCTCCTTAACCAGGGCACGCGCCGAAAGGAAATTGGCAAACGCGGCGGCAACGTTCTGGTTCGAAATGACGACTTGCTCTTCCAGCGCGTTCAATTGGGCGTTGGTGAACATCTCCCACCACTTCCCGCGAATGACCGCGTCGCTCGGCTGGGCTACTTTCCAGATGTTCGTCGCGTAGGGGCTTTGCGGCGTGAGTTCCTTGAAGGCTGCGGGGGTTTGTACCGCCGGCCGCTGGTACTTCGGAGCGAAACTACAGCCGCCAATCAAAGCGCACGCTGCTCCCAAAACCAGGCTCCAGACAAGCCCCCATTCCCAAGCCCGCAGACGGGTTCGCGCTGTGACATCGGGAGTCTCCCGCCTTACTGCTACGAGTGTAGAGGTTTCTTTCATCGCTCAGCCCAAAGCTGCTTGTGGCGCCGCAATGCCCGCTCCGCGCCGCCACGCCACCCAGCGGAGACGCAAACGGTCAATCTCGAGGTAAACCACCGGTGTGGTATAAAGCGTGAGAACCTGGCTTACAAGCAATCCCCCGACAATGGCGATGCCCAACGGCCGGCGGAGCTCGGAGCCGTTCCCCGTCCCCAGCACCAAGGGCAACGCGCCAAACATCGCCGCCAGGGTGGTCATCATAATGGGCCGAAACCGCAGCAGGCAGGCCTGAAAAATCGCTTCCGCCGGAGGCATGCCTTGCTCGCGCTCGGCGGCCAGAGCGAAATCAATCATCATGATGGCGTTCTTCTTGACGATGCCAATGAGCAACACGACGCCGATCAGCGCGATCACGCTCAGATCGGTGTGAAAGAGCATCAACGCCAGCACGGCACCAACTCCGGCTGACGGGAGGGTGGATAAGATCGTAATCGGATGAATGTAGCTTTCGTAGAGGATCCCCAGGACAATGTACACCGCCAGCAGGGCCGTGATGATCAGAATCGGCTCGCTGGCCAGAGACGTTTGAAAGGCCTGCAAAGTCCCGGAAAAGCTCCCGTGGATCCGTCCCGGCATCCCAATCCGCTGTTGCATCTGTTGAATGGTTTTGACCGCATCGCTTAAGGCCACACCCGGGGCAAGATTGAATGAGACCGTTACCGACGGAAACTGGCCCTGGTGACTCACCGTGATCGGGGCGGTGGTGGGTTCGAAACGGGCAATGGCGGCCAAGGGAACCTGTCCGCTGTTGGTCGAGCGCAGGTAAATGTTATTCAATCCTTCCGGGCTTTGCCAGAACTTGGGATCAACCTCCATCACGACGTGGTATTGGTTCAGTTCCGTGTACATGGTCGAGACCTGCTCCTGGCCAAAGGCATCATAAAGGGTGTTATCAATCATCTGCGGCGTAAGCCCCAAACGCGCCGCGGTCTGCCGGTCATAGACCAGCGTGGCTTGCAGGCCGTTGTTCTGCTGATCGCTGTTGACATCCGTAAAGCCCGGCAACTTCCTCATCTCCTGCAGCAGCCGGGGTCCCCATTTGACCAGGTCCTGCAGAGTATCACTCTGAATCGTGTATTGATATTGGGCGTTGCTTTGGCGCCCGCCGATGCGCAAATCCTGCCCGGCCTGCATGAAGACCGTCGCGCCCGGCACCGGCGCGAGCCTCGGCCGCAGCCGGTTGATCACCTGACTGGAGCTGAGCTTGCGCTGGGCAAGGGGCTTCAATCCCAAATAGACGAAACCGCTGTTTGCGGCGCCGCCCCCGCCGGTAAAGGCCATGACATTGGCGACCGCGGGGTCGGTTTTGATGAGGTTGACAAAGCGGGCGGCAGCCGACTGCATGGAGGGGAAGGACGCGTCCTGCGCGCCCTGAATGCCGCCCTGAATTGTGCCGTTGTCCTGCAGCGGGAAAAAGCCCTTGGGGACCTTGATGAACAAGAAAACATTGAGGGCAATCGTGAGCAGCAGGACACCCAGCGTGATGGCCGGATGGCGCAATACACGGGTCAGGCTGCGCTCATAAAGGTTCAACACCCAGTCGAAAACCTTCTCACTGGCCTGGTAAAGGCGCCCGTGCTCGCCGGGCCGGTGAGGTTTGAGCAGTCGGGAACACATCATTGGCGTGGTTGTTAAGGAGACCACCAGGGAGACGAGAATGGCCACTGAGAGCGTGACGGCAAATTCGCGGAAAAGACGGCCCACGATCCCGGCCATCAGCAGAATCGGAATGAACACCGCGACCAGCGAAACACTGATAGTCAGGACCGTGAATCCGACTTCGCGCGCCCCCTTCAGGGCCGCTTCCATGGGACTCATCCCCTGCTCCAGATAGCGGGAAACGTTCTCGATGACCACTATCGCGTCATCCACCACAAACCCGGTTGAAATCGTCAGCGCCATCAGGGAAAGGTTGTCAATGCTGTAGTGGCACAAGTACATGATGCCGAAGGTGCCGATCAAAGACACCGGAACGGCCACGCTGGGGATCAGGGTTGCGCGCGCGCTGCGGAGGAAGACAAACACGACCAGGATGACCAGTACGACCGCGATGACCAGCGTGATTTCCACGTCGCGGACCGACGCGCGGATCGTGGTCGTCCTATCCATCACGACGGTCATCTCGATAGCTGAGGGAATGGAAGCCTTCAGTGACGGCAGTGCCTGCCGAACGCGGTCCACCGTCTCGATAATGTTCGCTCCCGGCTGGCGAGAGATGATCAGCAGGACGGAGGGTTTGCCGTTGACGAAACCTGCGGCCCGGATGTTTTCCACTGAATCCTGCACGTTGGCGATATCGGACAGCTTAATGGCCGCTCCATTGTTATAACCGACAATGAGCGGCTTGTAATACTCCGCCTTAAGCAGTTGATCGTTGGCGGTCACATCCGCGGTCGTCTGGTCATTGGCAAGCTGGCCTTTGGCCTGATTCGCATTCTGATGGCTGAGCATCGTGCGAACGTCCTCCAGATCCAGGCCGAAACTGTTCAACTGGGTAGGATTGACATCCACGCGCACGCCGGGAAGGGAACTGCCGCCGACGTTGACCTGGCCGACCCCCTGGATTTGCGAGAGCCGCTGCTGGATGATCGTCGAGGCGGCATCGTAAAGCCGGCCGCGGTCATAAACGGCCGAGGTCAGCGCGAGGATGAGAATCGGAGCATCGGCGGGATTGACTTTGCGATAGGTTGGGTTGCTGGGCAGGTTGGAAGGCAGATAGGCGCGCGCGGCATTGATGGCGGCCTGGACGTCCCGGGCGGCTCCGTCAATATTGCGGTTCAGGTCAAACTGCAGGGTGATCGAGGTGGTGCCGAGATAGCTGGCGGACGTCATCTCATTGACCCCGGCGATATGGCCGAGCTGCCGCTCGAGCGGCGCCGCCACTGCGGAGGCCATGATCTCGGGACTGGCGCCCGGCAAGCCGGCCGACACGCTAATCGTCGGAAAATCAACCTGTGGCAGCGGTGAAACCGGCAGGAAATTGAACGCGATCGCCCCAGCCAGCGCCACCGCTGCCGTCAGCAGCGTGGTCGCCACTGGGCGGCGAATGAAGGGAGCCGAGAGGTTCATAGCGGCTAGGCCGGCACGGGCTCGACGCTCCCCCCGCCGGCTTCCGCTTTGGAGGCTTTGAAACCCAGGCGGTCGAAGAAGAGGTAGATCACGGGCGTGGTGTACAAGGTCAGCAACTGGCTAACGAGCAGTCCACCCACGATGGAAATACCCAGGGGCCGCCGCAGTTCCGAGCCGGTCCCCGTACCCAGCGCCAGGGGCAAGGCCCCCAACAACGCGGCCATCGTGGTCATCATGATGGGCCGAAAACGGAGCAGGCAAGCCTGGTAAATCGCCTCCTCGGGGCTCTTGCCTTCCCGCCGCTCCGCATCCAGGGCAAAATCAATCATCATAATGGCGTTCTTTTTCACGATGCCAATCAGGAGGATGATGCCAATCAGGGCCACCACACTGAGTTCGGAGCCGCACACCAGCAGAGCCAGTATGGCCCCTACTCCGGCCGATGGAAGCGTCGAGAGAATCGTTAGCGCGTGAATGTAACTCTCGTAGAGAACGCCCAGCACGATATAGACGGTCACCACCGCGGCCAGGATGAGGAGCGGTTCGTTGCTCAGGGAAGCTCTGAAAGACTGTGCCGTGCCTTGGAACGCCGCCTGTATGCTCAACGGCATATTGAGTTCCTTCTGTGCCTGCTCGATGGCTTTGGTGGCGTCGCCCAAGGCCGCGCCCGGCGCCAGGTTGAACGAGATCGTCACGGTGGGAAATTGTCCCTGGTGGTTCACGGAGAGGGGGGCGCTACCCTGCTCAAAATGCGTAAACGCGCTCAGCGGCACCTGGCCGCCGCCGGTCGAGCGAACGTAGATGTTTTCCAATTTGGCAGGGTCCTTCTGGAAGTCAGGCATGGCTTCCAGAATGACGTGATACTGGTTCAACTGGGTAAACAGCGTGGAAATCTGGCGTTGACCGAAGGCATCGTACAGCGTGTCGTCAATCATCTGGGGTGTAATCCCCAGCCTGGAGGCGGTCGCTCGGTCAATCACCAGCCGGGTTGCTGCGCCCCCGGTTTGTTGGTCGGTCGCGAGATCCTGAAGCTGCGGCAGCGTCTTGAGCCTCTCCATCAGCCGGGCGGTCCACGTGTTTAACTCGTTGATATCCGGGTCCTCGAGCGTGTACTGGAACAGTGTGCGGCTGACGCGATCTTCCACCGTCAGGTCCTGGATAGGCTGCATGTAAAGGGTGATGCCCTCCACCTTGGTCAATTGCGCCTGCAGGCGGTGCATGATCGTCGTGGCGTCCAGCTTGCGCTCCTCCAACGGTTTGAGATTGATAAGAATGCGGCCGCTATTGAGGGTGGTGTTGATGCCATCCACGCCGATGAACGAAGAAAGACTCTCCACCGCCGGATCGTGGAGGATGACCTCGGCCAGCGCTTGCTGCTTGGCGGCCATGGCCGGGAACGACGTGGTGGGAGGCGCTTCCGAGATGCCTTGAATCACGCCCGTATCCTGCACCGGGAAAAACCCTTTCGGCACGATGACATAAAGCCAGACGGTGAGCGCCATCGTCCCCGCCGCGACCAGCAAGGTGGCGGTCTGGTGTTTAAGAATCCATTGCAGTGTCTGCCCATAAATCGCGATGACCCGCTGGAGGACGTGTTCCGAGTTCCGGTAGAACCAGCCCTGCTGCGCCTCGGGTTTGTGCCGCAGCAAGCGGGCGCACATCATGGGCGTGAGCGTGAGCGAGACAATAGCGGAGATCAGGATGGTCACCGCCAGCGTGATCGCAAACTCCCGGAACAGCCGCCCGACGATGTCCCCCATGAACAGCAGCGGTATGAGCACGGCGATCAAGGAGACGGTCAAGGATACGATGGTGAACCCGATTTGCTCGGCCCCTTTCAAGGCGGCCTGCAGCGGGCGCTCGCCAGCTTCAATGTAGCGGGCGATGTTCTCGATCATCACGATGGCGTCATCCACCACAAAACCGGTCGAAATCGTCAGCGCCATCAACGTGAGGTTGTTCAGGCTATAGCCCAGCAAATACATCACTCCGAAGGTGCCCACGAGGGAGAGCGGCACCGCCACGCTCGGAATGATGGTCGCGGACAGCGTCCGTAAGAACAAAAAGATCACCATCACTACCAAGGCTACGGTCAGCATTAGCTCGAACTGGACATCCTTGACCGAAGCCCGGATCGTTGTGGTGCGGTCGGTTAGCACCGAGACCTCGATGGCAGCGGGGAGAGTGGTCTTGAGTTGTGGCAAGCGCGCTTTGATACGGTCCACGACCTGGATGATATTGGCGCCCGGCTGGCGCTGGATGTTGAGGATGACCGCCGGAGCGTTATTCATCCAGGCGGCCTGCTTGACGTTCTCCGCGTCGTCAATCACGTTCGCCACGTCGGAGAGCATCACGGGCGCCCCGTTGCGATAGGCCACGACGACCATCGAGCGGTAATCCTGGCTGGTGAGGAGCTGGTCGTTGCCATTGATTTGGTAAGCCTGCTTCGGCCCGTCGAAGTTTCCCATGGCCTGGTTGACGCTGGTCTGCTGGAGGGCGGTGCGCACGTCCTCGAGATTAATTCCGAGAGAGGAGAGCGCCGTCGGATTGACTTGAACCCGCACGGCCGGCTTCTGTCCTCCGCTGATGGTCACCAGGCCGACTCCGGGAATCTGCGAGATTTTCTGCGCCAGCCGCGTGTCCGCCATGTCCTCCACCTGGAACAGGGCGATGGATTTTGAGGTGAGCCCCAGCGTCAGAATGGGCGCATCGGCCGGATTGGATTTGCTGTAGATGGGCGGGGACGGGAGATTGGCTGGCAGATAGGTCTGGGCCGCGTTGATCGCCGCCTGGACCTCTTGCTCGGCCACATCAATGTTCAGGTTGAGCGCGAATTGAAGGATAATGATCGAACTTCCGCCCGAGCTGGTCGAAGTCATCTGGTTCAACCCGGGCACTTGCCCAAACTGCCGTTCCAGTGGCGCGGTGACGGCCGAGGCCACCACCTCGGGGCTGGCGCCGGGATAGAATGTCACCACCTGGATGGTCGGGTAGTCCACCTCCGGCAAAGCGGACACGGGCAGTTGCTCATAGGCGACCAGTCCAGCCAGGAGAATCGCCGCCATGAGCAGCGAAGTTGCCACCGGCCGAAGGATGAATGGACGGGATGGGCTCATTCGTGTCCCTGTCCAGTCGTGTTCGTCCGTGGTGAATTCGTGTCACCCCGCTTCGTTCCCCGCATGCCTTTTTCTGCAGCCGCGCTCCTCGCATCGCCCCCGCCCCGCTTCGGCTCTTCCGCCGGGCCGCGTACCGTTACTTTTATGCCGTCCTGCAGCCGGTTAAAATTGTCTGCCGCAATGATTTCGCCCGGCTCCAATCCTTCCACTGACGTGACATTGGCATCGTTGTCGGTGAGGCCCGCCGTGACGGTGCGCATGGCGACCGTCTGGTTGGTCTGCACTACGTACACAAAGGCGCCCTGGGCGTTGTGCTGGATGGCCGCAGTGGGAACCAGCGTGGCCCCGTGGTCCGTGCGGACCAGAAGTTTCACATTGACGAATTGGCTTGGGACAAGAGAGTTGTCCTCATTGGGAAAGAGGGCCTTGAGCTTGAGCGTGCCGGTCGTGGGGTCAATCTGATTGTCCATCGCCAGGAGCGTCCCGGTCCCCAGCTTCTCCTGTATGGTGCGATCGTAAACCTCGACCACCAGCTTTTGGCCCTGGCTCAACCGTTTCTGGATTTCAGGCAGAGCGTCTTCCTCGGGACTGAAGGTCACGGTGATGGGTTGAAGCTGGGCAATCACCGCCAGGGGATTGGTATCGGTGGCATGGACAATGTTGCCGGGATCCACCAGGCGCAGCCCAACGTGTCCGGAAATGGGCGCGGTGATGTGGGCATAGGTTATTTGCAGCTTGGCAGTATCCACCTGGCCCTGGTCCAGCTTCACGGTGCCTTCGTACTGATGGACCGTGGCCACCTGGGTAGCGAGCTGCTGTTCGGGGATCGCATTACTGCGGTAAGCAGTTTGGTAGCGCTCGAGATCAACGCGCGCATTCTCCAGCAGGGCCTGGTCGCGGGCTAACTGGCCTTCGGCTTGAGTGAGCTGCGCCTGATAAGGTCGCGGATCAATTTCCACCAGCGAATCACCTTCATGAACCATCTGGCCCTCGACGTAGTTCACGCTCATGAGCTGCCCGTCCACGCGGCTCTTCACCTGCACGGTATAGACCGGGGTCACGTTGCCAATGCGCTCAACGTACTTGCTAATATCGCCCTTGCGCACTGTCGCGGTGCCCACCATCACCGTCGGAGGGCCGGATGCAGCTTTGCCCTGCTTTGCCTGTACAGCCGCCGTCCGGCGCAGGAGCAGCAGGCCAGCCACGATCACGAGCACGCATCCCAGGATCAACCAGCCCCAACGTCGCCGTTTCGCGGGGCCAGGATGCCCCGCGGGTAAGGGATTAGCGTTCGGGGGCTGTGATGCGTTCGATCGGGGCGCGTCCATAGAAATCACTGGTTTGAGTTGTTGTTCCAAAAGACTTTGCGCAGCCCTGCCGCGATCAGCGCCAGGGCGACCAAGGCGAGGATCAGCCAGGTGTAGTTCATTTGATCCTGGGGAAGCACGGTGGTCCTCACGATCACCTCGTCGCTCGCATTGGTGCTTGTCGCAGTCAATTTCTCGTATTCGCCAGAGCGAGCGGTTCGGCCTCGTGATGTGAAACGTTGTGGCCGCGGCTTGTCGGCCCCCGGACCCCGCCCGCGTTCTTGCTTGCCAAGAATACCTTAGCGATGTCCGTGCCACAAGCTGCACGATTCCTGCTTGTGGCAGCTTTTCGATGGCTTTTACGGCAAAAACCAATAAAGCGGAGCCCCTGGAAGGCTACTTACTATCCAGCAAAGGCTATTTGCTGGCCTCTGGCCCATGAAGCACCCGATCAAACTACGATTGGTGATCCTCGCCGCCGGCGCAGGCCTAATGGGGCTGTTGATCGCTTTCCTGGGCATCAAGTCACGGCGAGGGCGGGGAAGAACCCGTGCGCTCGCCAACTCAAGAACCGCAGGGCCTTCCGGGGAGGGCGGGGATTAGCGACCACGCTTACCCACGGGAGGCAGCCGACAGTGACTCAACTTAGACGAGCGCCGAATCGCCTGCCTCCCGCTCGGTGCAGCGCAATAGCCATCATTGGTTCCAAAGCTGTATTCGGCGCCTGGCAGAACGTTTGTCCTTTGAGGCCTGCCGCAAAACAGTTAGAACTGGGCCATAAGATGAAAGCGCGTTCTGCCCCCGTGTCTTTACCAACTGGCCGATCGCTGACCGGCATAACTCCGAAAGCCATAGCCGCGAACTCAGGTTTTAGTGAGATGGCCCGGCCCGGGTGGCCGCCAGCCCGCGCCCTCCGCGCCCCGTGGCACTTGTAAGCGATGCACCGCAATCCGGAAACATCTATGCACTCTGCACTACGCACTCTCACCGCCCTGCTCACGGTAATTGGTTTCAGTCCTCTCGCGGCCAACGGCGCCGCCCAGCGCTCACAGGAAGCGCTCCTGGCTGTGCTCACCACCAACGCGCCCTTGAACCAGAAATGCGCGGCGGCCCATGACCTGCTCGGATTAGCCAAGTCCCTGCCCGACCCGGCGGATAAGCTGCTGTGCCTTCGCGGCTGCCTCAATTTCGCCGGAAGCGACGCGCTATCCGTGCCTCAGCGTCTTGCACTGTGCCGCCAGGCGGCGCCCCTCGTTGAAGGCACCGAGGAGAAGAAGCTCTTGCTCGGCGATCTCGCGCATGTTCCCGCGCCTGAGTCACTCGCGCTGATTATGCCGTCGCTGGACAACGAGGCTACCCGCCCGGAAGCCGCGACCGCGGTGCTGTCCGTTGCCGGGGCTATGCTCGAAGGCCCCAAGGCCGCTGCCAGCGTCCCTGCCATCATTGATCCGCTGTATCAGGTGGCGCGCGCCGCCGCCTCCCCCGAGCTCACGAGCCGGGCCCAGGCGATGCTGAAGAAGGCGTTCGAGGTTCAGGGTCCCAGGGGCGCAGGCCCCGGGCCGGTGAAGTTCGTCATGCATCGCATTGGCAACTTCCGCAGCGAGGCTCTGTGTGTGGCGGACTTCAACGGCGATGGCAGGCTGGACGTGGCTGCGGGAGAGTACCTCTACCTGGCGCCAGATTGGAAACCGGTGAAGATCCGCACGCTCAAGGGCAGCGTGGATGACCAGGGCAAAGGCTATCGCTGGGACTTTGCCAATCTGCCCATCGAGGTCGCCGGCTCGGGAAGGCCGGACCTGGTCAGCGTAGATTGGTTCGACAAGCATGCTGTTTGGTTCCGCAATACCGGCGTTACCAACGGCGAATGGCCCGAAGCCCTCATCGAAACGAATGGCAACTATGAGACTGCGAGCCTTTACGACGTGATTGGCGACGGCAAGGCTAAGGCGGTCGTGCCGGCAGTGGCCCAGACGATCTGGTACGAAGTGGTAAAAGGTCCGGACGGGCGGGGGACGTTTGCCAAACACGTCGTTTCGGACAAGCCCATGACCTGGGGCGTCGGCGTTGGCGACATCAATGGCGATGGCCGCCCGGACATCATCCGGCCCGACGCCTGGTTCGAGGCGCCCGCCGACCCGCGCAACGGCAAGTGGATCGAGCATCCTTTGGCCCTGGGCGGCCTGGACGGCAAAGTGGACCACACCCCGCAGATCCTCGTCTATGATGTCAACGGCGATGGCCTCAATGACATCATCACCTCCTCGGCACATGGCTACGGCATTTTCTGGTACGAGCAGGTGCGCCACGGGAACGAGATTACCTTCAAGCAGCACCTAATAGATCAATCCTGGTCGCAGGCCCACAGCCTTGTGCTGGCGGACCTCGACGGCTGCGGCGTGCCCGAGCTGGTCACCGGCAAGCGCTTCATGGCCCATAACGGCGGGGACCCCGATGAGGCCGGCCCTCTCGGGGTGTATTACTACAAGCTGACCCGCGGGCCTTTGCCCGTCTGGACCAAGTACGTTATTTCCTACAACGAAGGCATTGGTTCGGGCGTCAACCTCTGCGCGGCGGACCTGGACGGCGACGGCGACCTGGACATCATCACAACCGGCAAGTGGGGCGGCCCGGTGTGGTTCGAGAACCAGCGCATCGTGCGGCCTGCCGCCCTCAACGCGGCGAGCGCCGCCGAACCCCAGCCCTTCGCCTTCTTCCCCTTCTGCATTGATTGGCACGATGCCAAAAAGCGCTCCTTCCAGCAACAGGCTGTCATGCTCAAAGAGCTTGGTTATGCCGGCGTCGGCCATATCTGGCTGGACGGCGTCGCCGAGCGGCTCAAGACGCTCGACCAGGCCGGGTTGCGCCTGTTCCAGATCACGATGCAGGTCAATATCGCGCCCGGCAAGGCGCCCTACGACGTCGCCAAGTTCAAGGACGTTCTCGCGCTGATCAAAGGCCGGCACGTGCAGTTCGATCTGCTGGTCAACGGCGCGCCGCCCTCCGATTCCTCGGCGGATGCGCGCGGCGTGGCCGTTCTGCGCGAGATGTCGGATCTCGCTCTCGACTCGGGGGCTCAGCTCCTGCTTTACCCGCATGTCGGGTGCTGGATCGAGCGCATCCAGGATTCCGTGCGCGTGGCCGACAAGGTCGCCCGCCCGAACGTCGGCGTCATGTTCAACCTGTGCCACTGGTTGCGCGTGGACAAACAGCGCGATTACAAGCCGCTGCTGCGCCAGGCCATGCCCCGGCTCTGGGCCGTCTCGCTCAACGGCGCCGACGAATTCGATGCCGGCACCGGGTGGAACCATTACATCCAGCCCCTCGATCAAGGATCGTTCGACGTAGCCGGGTTCCTGATGACGCTGAAGGAGCTTGGCTACCGGGGGCCGATTGGCTTGCAGTGTTTCGGCATCGGCGGGGATGCCCGCGAGCACCTGGCCCGTTCCATGACCGCTTGGCGCAGAATGAGCGCAGGCCTGGCGCAGTAAGCGGCCACCGGCAATTCGCGCGCGGTTCAAGATTGAAATACCCCGAGCGGGGCGTATGCTCGTCCCGCTGATATGCTCTACCGACAAGCTGGCAAGACGGGGGAATTGGTCTCGATCCTGGGCTTCGGATGCATGCGCCTGCCCATCCGGGAAGGCAAGCCTCACCTCATTGACGAGGAAAAGGCCGAGGCAATGGTGAGTTATGCCGTTCGCCACGGCGTGAACTACTTCGACACCGCTTACATCTACCACTCGGAAGTCCCCTTCCATGCGGGGATGAGCGAGCTGTTTCTGGGCTGGGCGCTCAAGCAACAGCGGGAGAAGGTCTATGTCGCGACCAAGCTGCCCAGTTGGTTTATCCAAAGCCGGGCCGACATGGACCGCTACCTGGACGAGCAACTGGCCAGGCTGCAGAGGCACCATATAGATTTCTACCTCGTGCATGGTTTGGCGGGGGAGCTTTGGAACAAGCTCAGCCAGCTCGGGGTGCGGGAGTTTCTGGACGCGGCGAAGGCGGACGGGAGAATCAGGCATGCCGGGTTCTCTTTCCATGACGAGGCGCCGCTGTTCAAACCCATCGTGGATGCATACGACTGGGGGTTCTGCCAGGTCCAATACAACTTTATGGACGAGGACTTCCAGGCAGGGCGTGCGGGGTTGCAATACGCGGCCAGCAAGGGTTTGGGGGTGGTCATTATGGAACCTCTGCGCGGCGGAGGGCTGGCAGCGAGAATCCCGGAAGAGGTCCAAGCCGTGTGGGCCAAAGCCCAAGTCAGGCGGACGGCGGCGGAATGGGCTCTGAGATTCGTTTGGGACAGGCCGGAGGTGAGCGTGGTGCTGAGCGGCATGAGCGAGATGGGGCAGCTTGAGGAGGACATACGGATTGCCGAAGCCGGTTCAGCCGATTCGCTTACGAGTGCAGAGCTTGCGCTGATCCAGGAAGCCAAGGCCATTTACCAGGCGAGGACGCGGGTGAAGTGCACCAGTTGCGGCTACTGCATGCCGTGCCCAACGGGCGTGAATATCCCCGCCAACTTCTTGCAACTGAACAACCTGGCGATCTACCGGGATCGTGGGGCCGCGGAGTTCTTCTACCACCACATTCTCAAGAAGGAACAGCGCGCAAGCCACTGCGAAGAATGCGGCCAATGCCTGGAGCGGTGTCCACAGCACATCGCGATTCCAGCGATGCTGAAGGAAGTGGCCCGCGAATTCGAGCATCGCTGAGTCTTGGCGGCGCCTCTTCGCGCGGCCCTTGGCGGCAAAGCAAGCCTCCCGCTTTGTGGGTGTGCCGGCGGCTTAGTGCTCTTGGGCCTAAGTTCGATTACGTATCCTTAGCCGAACTGTCAGCGCAGACTTGAACCTGGATGCCGCAGTTGAACAGCGAAGACGCGAAGACGCAAAGGCTGAAAACAAGGAACGGCTTGCCTTTTCACCAGTACCAGCAGACGTCACCTGGCAGGTGAATCCAAACCACCCTTGAGCTTGCTGGTCCCTCGCCCTGTTCTTCGCGTCTTCGCGCCTTCGCTGTTCACATCCAACCGCGGATTTTAGGTTGAAGTCTGCAGGCCGCCCGCCGAGTGGTGCGGTGGTGGCAGCAAGCCATTGGGAAGTCACCTGGGGATAGGAAGTTACCAATCTGAGGCGCGGGTGGGCCGGGGTAAACATTCGGCAAACACGACGCGCCACCTGCCGTCCGCCGAAGTGATCTCGCCAGGCGGTGTGTCCATTCGAACGCTTGGCGAACCGATCATCCTAGGCTTGCATAGCCATACCATCGCGCTAGTCCCTCCATCGTCCCTCCGTTCTCCCTCCGATATCCCTCCGTTATCCCTCCATTCTCGAACGGAGGTAGAATGGAGGGAGAACGGAGGGACAATGGAGGTATAACGGAGGGACGAGCTAGAGCAAACGGTGGCAGCGGCTACCCGTGATGGACGGGGAGGGTGGCAGGGCGGGAGCGGAGGCCACCAGTGCAGCCATTGCCGCGAACTGCGGCATGGGAGCTAAATGAAAGTGTCGGCGGCAACCGGCTGGGCGAAGGAGAAGCCGTCCAAGATTGCGCAGCCGATAGCCGGGCCGCCGCACCTAGGCGCCTGCCAGGCTGTTGGTTGTCGTTTCACTTTGGTAGGTGAAGACCCCATAGCCTAAAAAGGCATTCGGCAGCATAGTGCCTAGGATTGAGGGGAGAACGTGAAGACGCAGTAGAGAATGGGGGGATTGGGATAGAGGGGGCGGCGGCTTAATAACCGCCGCCCTTGTCTCTTGCGAGAAGGGCGCACACCCTGAGCGCCCACGGCAGGCACCGATCGGTGGCTCCGTAACCATGCGGCACAAGCGTCTCTTGGAACCAGCCGGTTGACGAGACTGGAAGCGCGCCTGAAACAGTCGCAGCGTGCCGCCCGCGCGCTCTCTCCTTGTTGACATAGTCACTATGCCTCTGACTTAATCATCCTCCGATGCACAAGCTCGAGCCGCCCGATACGCACCATCTCTCAGCCGCGATCGGCTGGCTGGAGCTGGGTCTGCCGGCTGAAGCCAGGGCTGAGCTGGCGCAAGTCGCCGCTGCTGTGCGGGAGCATCCCGACGTGCTGGAGGCGCGTTGGCTGGTTGCCGCTGAGGAAAAGCAATGGGAGGAGGGGCTGCAGGTCGCCCAGGCCCTGTTGCAACGTGCCCCTAAGCGCCCTTCCGGTTGGCTGCATCAAGCCTACGCGCTTCGCCGCATCCCGGCGGGCGGCGTGGCCAAGGCCTGGGAAGCGCTCCTGCCTGCCTCGGAGAGATTCCCCAAAGAGCCTATCATCCCTTACAACCTCTCCTGTTACGCCTGCCAGATGCAACAACTCGACACGGCGCGCTCCTGGCTCCAACGCGCAGCCGCCATCGGCGGCAAAGCGAGAATCAAGGGCATGGCTCTCCAAGACCAGGATTTACAGCCACTTTGGGCAGAAATCAGCGCGCTCTGATCCCAAATGGCCGCGTCTGAGGGCCGCAGATGGAAGGACGATTCACTTTTCGGAATGAATCCTGCTTCTTACTAGCAGCCTCGCGCTATGACCTCGACCAGTGTTCACATCATCAACCGGACCCACATCACGGCGGTGCTGGTGGTATTGCTTCTTTTTGGCGCCCCACCCCAGGCCCAGCCTTCCTCCTTGCTGCCCATTACTACAGCCCGCCATGTCCAGATTTCGTCCGCAGTGTTCAGGGGCACGGTCCTTGGGTTACGGGCCTACGAAGACCCGGTGGATGGCCACATCTATACTCGAACCAGTATCCGCGTCCACGAGGTCTTCAAGGGCAAGTTGCCGCCGCTGGTGAGTCTTGTCCTTCGAGGCGGAACCGTCGGCGCCCAGGGAGAGATAGACGGCCTCACGCCGCAGTTCACCGTGGGCGAAGAGCGGCTCTTCTTTATCTCGCGCCGCGCCGACGGCACGCTTTTCGCCACTCGCGGCCAGGCCAGCGCGTTGAGGCTGCCAAACGCCCCCTCCCGTGGCGCGGAGGCAGAGTTCGCAACGGTCCAAAGCCTCCTCCAGGAACTGCGTGACCTAACCATCAGCGGCCCCCTTGCCGGAAGCGACGTAACCGATCAGGCGGCCAGTTCAGGAACGCTCGCCCCCCAGGATAGCCCCAGCGGCCCCGTGCCGCTGGTTGCCCCGAGTTCCGCCACCACCAACCTGCTCGTCGGCAGTGACAATATTCCTGCCCGCTTCCTGCTGCCGGATCAGGGCAACCCCATCCCCTACCTCATTGACGCTGACTATCTCCCTGCGGGGATTACCCAGACCCAGGCAGTCACCGCCGTCCAAAACGCCCTGGCGGTCTGGACTAATGCCACCAGCCTGCGGTATCGCTTCGCCGGCCTTCAGAGCTTCGGGCAAGCTGCACCGAATGTCACTAATACCGACGGGGTCCTCCGCATCCAGCTCCACGATCATTACAACTACCTCGCCGGCGGCAGCCCCAACGGCGATGTGCTGGGTGACGGCGGCCATGCCTGGGCCGTACTGACCCTTGCCTCCGGATGGACTCTCGGCGGCAACGTCGCCGGCAATGACTTCCATAAGGTCGTCCGCGGCTTCATTGTAGTGCAACACACTAACGTCGTGATGCAAACCCTCAGCACGTTCACCGAGGTCCTGTGCCACGAGATAGGACACACCATTGGCCTGGCTCACTCCAGCGAGAATGCCAACGAGACCAACCCGATTCTCAAGCAGGCCGTGATGTATTATTTGGTTCATGCCGATGGCCGCGGCGCCGCGCTGGACAGCTTCGACACCAACACCTGCCGCCAGGTCCATCCGCCCACCAACACGCCGCCCTACTGCTTCGCCCGCTTCATGGACATTGTCACCAGCTCTACCCGCCCGCTCAATGTCCCCGGCGTCAACTCGGTCCAGATGCGCGGCTACAGCCTGCAAAACAGCCCCCTCACCCTGGCCACAACGGGCGCGACAACCAACAACGGCACCTTCTCGGTGGTCAACAGCAACATCACCTACGTGCCGAGCGCCTTCTACTCCGATTCCGGCCGGCTCGACCCGACCTCCGGCCAGTATTATGACATCCTCTATGCTCGCTATTCCGACGGCCTCAACGCCGCGCCGTACGCGGCCATCAGCGTCCTCTCCTACAATGCGGACTCCTACAACGAGGGAATTCCCGATGCGTGGCGCCTTTCCTACTTCGGCAGCGCCAACCCGGCCGTCGGATCCAAGCACCATGCCGCCGACGACGCCGACGGCGACGGCTACTCCAATCTCCAGGAATACCTCTTCGGCTCCAATCCCACCAACAAGGCTTCCAACCTGCGCATCACCGGCTTCGGCACGTCAACGATCCAATGGCAGGCCAAGGGCTATGAGGTTTACGAGTTGCTCTGCTCGAGCAATTCCACCTCCTGGACCCGCGCCATCAGCCCCATCGTGCCTACCAATTCCACCGGCACGGCTGCTTTCTTCACCAACGGGGCCCCCCGCCAATTCTTCCGAGTGCAGAAAGTGCCTTAGCTTCCACCTCAATTAGCGGAATCGCCGCTTACCAATTGAGCCGCGTTGGCGTGCAAATAATTCTCCATGGCTTCGATGCCGCTGATCTGGGCGCTCACCGCCTTTCGTCCCAATTGCCTGGTGATACGGTAATGGATGAGCCTCTTGCCCAGCGCCACGATCTCAATATCGGCAGCCCTGGTCTTCCACACCTGCCCTTTGGCCAGCCCTCGCTTGCCATGGTATTGCACTTTCATTTACATAACTGACTGCCAGAGAGCCTCTTTTGTTCATTCTTTAGCAGCCCCGGGCTCCGTAAAGTGAGGTTCCCGACCGGCTCGTCTTTCCGTTTTTGCTACTCACCGGACGCCAGATCAGCGCAAAATGCTGGTCTCGGCCCCGTTCCCTCTTTCCCCAATAGCGCAACTGGTTCGTGCGCTCGTCACCCGTCATTTGCCACTCTTTCCCACTCCACGCAATTGCACCAGCGTAGCACCCCAACTACCATATTCTGGATGGTCCAGGGCGAAGGAAACCACTGCCGGGTGCCTGGACAGAATGGAGTGGACGGTACGCCTCAGATTCCCGATGCCCTTGCCGTGAATGATGCGCACATGGACAATGCCCCGATCCTGGCAGGCCGCCAGGTAATCCGGCACCAAGTCCTTTATCTCGCGCGGCTGGAAGGTGTGCAAATCCAGAACGCCGTCAATGGACACTTGGACTGGCTCATCCATCGTCCCCCAAGCTACACTGCCCCCCTGGATTTGTCGCTCCACTAATCCGTATCCAGATTTCGCTGGATTAAGCCAAGACCTTAGTTAGATTGAACGGAGCCATTGATACGTGTGAAGACCAACATAGCAAGAAGCACTCAAATGGAGAGCGCGGCTCTCCGGCAGCCTGAGCCCAAGCTTGGGACACTCCTAACCATTCCGGCGAACGTCAGTCATTTCAGTCCTTTCGAGTTTCCGGCCTCGGCGCGCCTGGAGGGGCTCTTCCGGCGCAAGGGGTTCACGCGCCTGGGCGACTTGGATGGCGTGGCGCTCGAGGACTTGCGCAATTTCGGGAATTGCGGACCAAGAACCATCGCGGAGCTGGTCCATCTGCTCGAACGGGTTGTTGCAGGCGACTACACCGTTCCCGAGGATTGCCTCTCCCCGGCGAATGTGGCCGGCATGCTGCGCCAGCTCGATGCCACAATCGCCGACTTGCCCGCGCGTGAACGGGACATCCTGCTTCTGCGCGTGGGAGCGACCAAAGACGGGCGGTTCTGGACGCTGAGGAAGGTCGGCGACAAGTTTCACCTCACGCGGGAGCGCGTACGGCAGATCATGGAGCTGATCCTGCCTTACGTGCGCAAGGCTGGCGGCCCGGGGCTGGCGGCGCAATTGCGAGCCATGGCGGCCATTTGCGTGGAAAAGGTGTGCCCGCTCACGCCGCAGCTTTTGGCCGAATGGCTGCCGGCAGGCAAGGCTCCCGGGCGATATCCCCTGCCGGTTTACGTGCATCTTTTAGGCGAGCTGCACCCGGAAGTCCCGGCGTGGCCCGCAGGCCAGGAGCACCGCACTGATCCTCGGCCGGGACAGCAGGAAGTCGCGGTCAAGGCGCTGCGCAACATCCTGCAGCAAGGCGAGTGGCGGCTGCCGCTCAAAGCCGCTTACAAGCGGACGAAGGCCCAGCCGGGTCTCCACGACCTGAGCGTCGGGGATTTCCTGGCGGGCCTCAAATACGCCCGAGGCCTCGCCGTCGAATTCCCGAAGCCCGACCAGCCGCGAGTTCGCTTGCGCTGGCTGGCGGCCACCAAGGCCGTTGCGGCCATCCTCGAGGAAAGCAACCGAGCCCTCTCGCTTAAGGAAATCCTCTCCCGCCTGCGGACAACGTTTGGTCCGGAGATGGGGGATTGGTCTCTGGGGTCGGTGCGGCGGGCCTTGACGCTGGAGGCCTACTGCCTGGCGCGGGGTTCATTTGGCCTGCGCCGCCACTTTAAGCTCCCGGAGTCTCTTAGTCGCAAAGCCTGCTCCGATGTACATGACCTGCTCCAGAAGCAGAACCTGCCCATCTCGCCCTTCCGGATCATAAGCGGCCGGCAATTCAACTGGGCAGCCAAGACCAACGGTTACGAACTGGCGGAGGTTCTGCGCGAGGATAGGCGGTTCGCAGAAGTCCGGCGCTTCCATTTTGACCTCGCTTCACGAAGCCACGGAAAGCGAGCGCGGGCCTGATCACCCCTTGTGGGTCCAGGAGATGGCCGAACGCAGCAGCTCGCCGCTGTCTTCAAAGTTCAGCTTGTTGCGAATGCGTGCCCGATAGGTCTCGACGGTCTTCGCGGCAATATGCAGCCGGCTCGAGATTTCTCGCGTATTGAGGCCCCGACCCGTGAGTTCGAACACCTGTAGTTCGCGGTCCGCCAGCACTTCGGCAGGAGTGATCGCGATGACGCCGCCACGGCTGGTGAGCCGGGCGATTATGTGGGTGGCAATCCGTTCGTTAAGGTAAATAGTGCCGGCCAGCACGCGGCGGATGGCGAGCAGGATGTTCCGCGTGGCCTCCTGCTTGGTGATGTAACCCAGCGCGCCGGCGCGGAGGACGCGCTCGGCGTAGAGCGATTCGTCGTGCATGGAGACCACCAGCATCCGCAGGCTGGCCCACCGGGAGTGAATGTCTTTGATCAGCTCCAGGCCATCCGAGTTCTTAAGCGTGAGGTCCACGATGACCAGGTCGGGGTGCCCGGCTTCGACGGCTTGCAGAGCTTCGTGGCGGTCCTCGGCCTCGCCGCAGACACAGAGGTCGGCTTCACGGTTGATGATCTCTGCCAGCCGCTCCCGGACCATGGGATGATCATCAACGAGCATTATCCGGCTGCGCCTTTTGCCCTTGCGAACAGTTGCCACGTCGCGTCCCATACGCCTGTGTTTTACCTCAACGGGCGGGGTACGCAACAAAAAACCTGAGTGCCGCCGCGCGGTCGGCTGGTCACTCGCAGCGTCCCCCCGATGCTCCGCGCCCGGTAGTCCATGATATGCAGTCCCATCCCGGCCTCGCCCTGGGAGGTTTTGGGGCGGAGGCCTTTTCCGTCGTCTTCGACCTTCAACCAGAGGTTGTCGGCCCCCGCGGTGAGGTCAATGGAGATCACCCGGGCCTGGCTGTGCTTAACGGCATTGGCCACGGCTTCCTGGGCAATCCGGTACAGGTGCGTCGCAATCGTGCTGTTCGGGATTGTCACTGCCCCTTTGCTCCGGAAGCGGCAATGGGTTTTGAAGCGGTCCCGAGTGGTCTTGGCCAGTTCTTCGAGCGCGGACGGCAATCCCTCCGAATCCAGGCGGACCGGGAAAAGGCCGCGCGCCAATTGGCGGGTTTCAGTGATGGCCTGGTCCGCGAGTTCAGCCATTCTCCGCGCGGTTGGGGCCTGCGCGCCGCGCTGGCTGGAAAGCTCACGGGCCAGTGAATTGGCGTCGAAAGCCAGGCTCACCAGGTGCTGGCAAAGCCCGTCGTGAATATCCTGTCCAATACGCGCCTGCTCGCGGTCGGTGATCTCCAGGAGCTGGCGCTCGAGGCGGTGCCGTTCGATTTCCGCCCGGATGCGCGCGATAGCGCCGGCGGCCTGCGTCGCCAGGGCCTCAATGACAAGCTGGGTCTGGCGCGGAATCTCCCAGGTCGCATGCGAGGACAGCACAAGCGCGCCAATCGCCCGGCGCTCCTGGGAGATCGGAATGAAGGCGACTCCCTTAAGACCTTCACTGAGTCGGGCCTGGTCAATGGGGACAGGCATTTCCTGATAGGTTCCAAAAAACGGCTTGCCTCGCTGCATAAGCCGCATTTGAGGACTGTCGGCCGCCCAGTGCGAAACGGCCTTGATGAAGCCGGCGGATAGGCCGTGGTGCACAACTACGTCCATGCCGCCGGTGATCCCGTTGAGCAGATACACTCCGCCCGAGTCAACGGCGCCTGTTTGAATGGTGACGTTAAGCAGGTGCTTCAGAGCTACGGCCATGTCGGAAGTAAGGCTCAAACTGACCCCCAGGTCGCGCTGAGCCTGGAGCAGAAACTCAGCCTGCTTGCGCTCGGTGACGTCGCGGGCGATACCGACGGTGCCTATGACCTCATCCCGCGCATTGCAGAGCGGCGACTTGATGCTTTCGAGCCACCTCATGTTCCCTCGGGCGTCGCTGACGCGCGCCTCCCCCACCACGGAGCGAAGTGTGCGCATTACCTTCTTGTCCTCTCGCGTCATGCGCCCGGCTTCGTGCGGCACGACGTCGAAGACTGTCTTGCCGAGGACGGCTTCAACCGGCTGGCCGTAGAAGGCGGCGAGGGCCTGGTTGCAGGCCAGGAATCGGCCTTCGGCGTCTTTGAGCCACGCCGGGTCGGGGATGTTGTCCATCAGCGCCTTCTGGAGCCGCTCGGCTAGTTTCCGCTGAGAGATGTCCAGCGCCATGAGCAGGAGGTGGGGCTGGCCGTTGCTGACAAAGCGCGCGGCGTGACAATCCAACCAGACTTCCTTCCCGAAGCGGGTCACCGTGAAGACCTCCCCTGAGCTGGCCTCGCCTTGGCTAAGGGCCTTCTCCGCCAAATCCAGCAAGCCCGAGCGTTCCCAGTCTGCAAGATGCCGGAAGTTGCCTTGCAAGACCTCGCTCACGCTCCCGCCGACGCTCCGGGCCAGGGCTTCGTTGGCAAAGATGCATTCCCCGGACGCCTTGTAGGCGGCCATTCCCATCGTGGCGGCGGCGAGCATCTTCTGGTTCAACTCGAGGGCCTCGGTCAGTTGCCGCTCGGTGCGCTTGCGATCGGTGATGTCCTTGGAGATGCCCATGACGGAGGCCACCGAGCCCTGCGCATCATACAGCGGCGCCAGGCGAATCTCGATCCATTGGTCGCCGGTCGGGTAGGCAAGGGGTTCGTCCCGGCACACCGGCTTTCCGGTCGCGAACACTTCCCTCACGGTTTCCTCGAGGCGTCGAGCGATTTCGGGCGGGAAGAGCGCCGACTGCGGCAGCCCAATCAAATCAGGAGGCGTGCCCCGCCACAAGGCCGCCGTCGTTGTGTTGACGTACTCCAGCCTGATCTCCCGATCGAGAATGAAGATCGCATCGGGCGAGGACTCCGCCAGCGTGCGGTAACGCTCCTCGCTGGCCCGCAGGGCAGCTATGGCGCGCGCCGCCGTGGTTTGATCGGTGAGCATAAAAAGCAGGTGCAGTTCGCCCTGGTTCACAAAGGACGAAAAGAGGGCGCTGACGGCCAGATCTTTCCCGAAGGTCGTCCGGCTTTGGCATTCTAGTTCCTGCGGTTGGCGCGTGTCCAGGGCCGCCAGGGCTTTGGCCAGCAAGCCGTCGTCATGCCAGGATTTCAGCCGGCGGAAATCCTGTTGGAGCAACTGTTCGGCCGTTCCGCCGGTGATCTGCGCCAGCGCGTCGTTCACCAGCACACACCGGCCCGAAGCCTTGTACACGCCGATGCCGACCGTCGAGGCGGAGACCACTTGGCGATTGAATTCCAGCGCCTCGGCCAGTTGCCGCTCGGCCTCCTTGCGGTGCGTAACGTCCTCCAGCATCCCATCAATCCAGTCCACTTCCCCATTGGCGCCCCGATGGGCGCTGGCACTGACCGAACCATAGATGGGCGTGCCGTCCTTTTTTTTCAGGCGCACTTCGTAGTTGCGCACCGTACCTTCGCGCAGGAGGTCCGCCAGGAACTTCTTCCGCTCGCGAGGGTCCTGGTAAAACCCGGCGACGCTGGCTTTCTCGAATTCCTCGACGGATTCATAGCCGTGGATGCGCGCCAGGGCGGGGTTGGCTTGTATGAAACGGCCGCCGGGCTCCGGCGTATTTCGATAGACTCCCACATTCAGGTTATTGACCAGGGAGCGGTAGCGCTCCTCGCTTTCGCCCAGCGCCGCGTTGGCCGCCCGGAGTTCCGCGGTGCGCTCGTGGACGCGCTGCTCCAGCATGTCATGCGCCTCGCGCAGCGCCTGCGCGACCAACTTGCGCTCGGTGATGTCCAGATTGATCCCCGCCAATCGGATGGCCCGGCCAGCCTGGTCTCGCTCCACACGGCCCAAGGCGGCCATCCATCGCTCCCCCTTTTTGGGATGCAGCGCCCGAAACTCCTCATTCCAAGCATCCCCTGCACCGGGCTCCAGCAATGCCTGGATGCGAGCGAGCAATCGCTTGCGGTCTTCCGCATGCACACGCGAGATCCACGCCTCAAATGACCTGGGGGCGTGCGTGTCGAAGCCGTAATGTTCGTGATAGCGGTCGTCCCACTCTGACTGGTTGCTCCCCACGTCCCACGACCAGGCGCCCGCGTTGGACGCGTCGAGCGCCAATCGCAGCCGCGCCCCACTTTCGCGCAGTGCGATGTTCGCCGACTGCAACTCCGCCGTCCGTTCCCGCACGCGCTGTTCCAGCCTGGCGTGTGCCTCGCGCAAAGCCTCTTCCGCTCCAATGCGTTCCAACGCGCCCCCGCAATAGTCGGCGAGGGCCTGGAGGGTCTGCAAATCTTGATGGGTGTAGGCGTTGGGCGTGTAGCTTTGGATGGACATGACGCCGAACGCCTGGCCTTCCTGGCGTAGTGGTACCTGCATGATCGAGGCCGAAGGCCGCGTAACGTCGCCGATCATTACCGAGTCCTCCCTCGGGATGTAAGGTGGCTCACGCAGGATCAATAGGGGACCTTCCTCCATGACGCGACGCATTCTCGGGGTGATTGGCGTTGAGGGGTCGTTGGGAGACACCTCGCGGCGTTGGCCGTCCAGGAGGTCGTAATCCAATACCGACTGCATCCGGCCTGTCTCCGGGGAATAGACGTACAGGGTGGCGCTGTCCCATTTCCAGAGCAAATCGGCGCTGGCATAGATCGCCCGCGCCGCCTCGACCGGGCTGCGGGCGGCGTTGAGCTTAGACCCGAGCGACAGCAACGCTTCCCTGGCGGCCTCGGTCCGCTTGCGCGCGCTGATGTTCCAGCACAGCGCCAGAATAACCTGGCCCTGCTTGGTCTGAACGACCGTGCGATTGATCTCGATTGGGGTCAGCAAACCGGTGGGGCCCGCGTAGGTGAGCTCGAGATTCCTAACGGCACCAGTCTTGAGGCATTCCTCGACCGCCATAGCATTTCTCTGCCGGTCCTGTGGGGCGGTCCACTCGACGACGCTCCTTCCCAGAATCTCGTCCAGTGCTCCGTGTCCGCTGAGCCGGACGTACTCGGCATTGGCGTCCAGAACCCGGCCTTCCTTGTCGAGAATGACGTAGCCCGTGCCGGTCGTTTCGACCAGGGCCCGGTACGTCTGCTCGCTCTCGTGCAGCTTCGCCTCAGCGCGAAGTCGCCCCAGGGCGCCGGCGCAGTAGTCGGCCAGCGCCTGGAGCGTCTGCAAATCCGCCCGGGTGAAAGCATTCCGCGCGTAGCTCTGGACCGAGAGCACCCCCACTGTCTGGTTCTCCGCGCGCATCGGCACGCCCATGATGGAGGCTGAGGGGCGGCGAACATCTCCGAAAGGGATGAAATCCGGCTCGGGAAGGTCGCCGGGCTGGCGCAGAATCAACTCCCCCTCCTCCAGGATCCGGAGCGTTCTGGATGTGGGAGGCCCCACTGGGGAATCCAGCTCGACTTCACGGCGCTGGCCGTCCACCAAGTCCCAGGCGAGCACCGTCTCGATCTGATTCGAGTCCTGCAACCAGAAGTCCAGCACGCCGGCATCGGATTTCCAGAGCCGACCCGTGCTGGCGTAAATGGCCTGCGCCGCCTCCACGGGACTTCTGGCGGCACTGAGCTTGGCTCCCAGGGACAGGAAGACTTCCTTCAACAACTCGGTCCGCCTGGTTTCTGTAACGTCTCGGGCAACCACAATGATGCCTTGTTGTCCGTCCGGCAGGGCCAACGGCTTCTCGTTCAGCCACATCAGGCAGGGCTGGCCGTCCTTTCGGACATTCCATACTTCGTGCCGCAACTCCTTGCCGGCGCGCAGCTCGGCCAGATGTGCTTCAACCTCCTCCTGCGCCTCCAGCGGCACGAGACGACTCACATTTTGGCCCACCAATTCCTCGCGCGAGCAACCAAAGTAACGACAAAGAGCCTGGTTGGCGTCGAGGATGTTCCCCCTGATGTCCTCCAGCAAAATCCCATCGGGGCTGAGCTCGAACAGTGTTCGGTAAAGCTCCTCGTTTCGGGCCAAGGCTCGTTCCGCCTCCGTGCGTTGAGTGATGTCCTGACCCACGACCACTATGAACAAGTGGCCATCTATGACCACGGGGCTGCTCCGGGTCTCAACCTCGATTATGGTGCCATCCTTCCGTCGCGCCCTGTAATCTCTGCCGGCAGAACCCTGAAATTTGACCTGCGCGATGGACTTCTCCAAACCCCTGCAATATGCCTCGGAGTCGTAATTCAACACGGCGTGCAGAGGTCTCCCCGGCAGCTCGCCGCGCCCATAACCCAGCGTCGCGTCGGCGGCTGGGTTGGTCAGCATAATCGTTCCCTTCTCGTCTACCATCAGCACGGCTTCGGCCATGCTGTCCAGCACCAGCGCCTGCAATTGGAGCCGCTCCTGGGTGCGCAGGCGCTCGGTTATATCCTGTTCTACCGCCACCATGAGCACCCGCCCCCCGATCTCCAGCCGGCTAATCTGCGCTTCGCAAGTGATGATAGCGCCGTCCTTGCACCGGTTGCTAAAAGTCCCCCGCCACGTCCCGGTGGCCTCCAGAGCCTCCAGCACCTTGCGCAGGACCGCTGCGGCCTCCAGCTCAGGCAACGCGCTAAACATGCTGGCCGGCTTTCCGAGCACTTCGTCGCGTCCATACCCCCAGATCCGCTCCGCCGCCGGGTTCATCTGCACGATCAAACCCTGTGCGTCGGTGACCACCACTCCCTCCGCCATGTTCTCCAGGATGGCGGCCTGCATTTGCAGTGTTTGCTGGGTCTGCTTCCGCTCCGTGATGTCATCCGCAACGCCCGCGATGCGGTACACCTCGCCCTGCGCGTTGCGCACCGGGAACGCCCGGTCGCGAATCCACCGCTCCGACCCATCAGGCCGGATGATCCGGTATTCGACATCATAGGAGCCTTTGGCCTGCTCTGTTCGGACCTGCTGCTCCACCGTGCCACGATCGGCAGGATGAACGGCCTGCAGCCAGGACCTTGGCTCCCGATAAAGGGCGTCGCTCTTCCGGCCCCAGATGTGCTCATAGCCCGGGCTGATATAGACGATCTCGGTCTTGGGCACGTTTGTCAGCCAGAAGACCTCCCGGATGTTGTTGATCACCTGCTCGAAGCGCTCCAGGGATTCCGAGAGACGGGATGCGGTTGCTTGGTGTGCTTCGGCCTCCTTCTTCCATTGGGCAGTCTGACGCTCAACCCTTTCCTCCAGGCTGCGCGTGAGGCTCCTGAGCTCCGCTGCGAGCCAACCGGCGATGCTGAACACTAGAAACCGCGTTGTTTGATTCCAAACGGCTATCCAGAAAGGCTGCGGCACCGCCCTATGCAGACCCAACTGCACCGTCACCATGGTGACCAAGGCGGCACACGAGATAAGACACGCCTGCCATTTGCCCGCGCCCCACCCCGCAAGCACGACCGCGAGCATGTAGAACAGCACAAAGCTCATCGAGCCCGGGGTGTAATAGTCTGCTACGCCCATGGCCAGAACCCAGCAGAGAGCGATAGCGGTGACGGTGAGGGACGACAGCGGTCGGAGCCCGGCCTCCAGCCTGTTCAGCAGGACCTTCATAGGCGTCAATGCTACCATGCTGGCAGCCGACTGTTAAGACCCATTTCGCGCCCCTGGCGCGGAGCCCGGCGGACACGGCGCCGCTTCCCGAAAGCCGGCGGGCGCAAGCGCGCTGGGAACACGGCACGAGTCGGGCGATCCCTACCAACTCGCATGCGCAGCCCATGTTGATCCCACCTTCATCCCATCTTTATCCCATGATGTACCCTTGATCGGCCCATGCTTATCGCATTCTACGTCCTGGCAACCTCGCGAGCTCACACAGACTGCGCCTCGTATGGGCAGGCCGGGGTGGCCGCTTGTCAAAGCTGCACACCTCCGTTAGTTTCAGGGCATGATTAGACAGTGGCCTTTGCTTCTGGCCTTTATTGGTTTTGGGCTGCAGCAAGCTTGTGCCGACACGATTGAGCTGAAGGAGAAAGCTGCCGTCGTGGGGAAGGTGCTGGCCGAGAAGCCTGACCAGGTCGCAGTGGACGTGGGCTACACGGTACTCGTTATTCCGCGCAGTCAGGTGGTGAAGATTCTCCGGGATAATACGCTGGTTCCCGCCACCAAGTCCCCTGCGGTGTCGAAGAGCGCCGCTGCCGCGGTCTCGGGGAGTTCTGCCGAAGTGGAGCCGGCGTTCTACTCGGCGCCCAACAAACCGGAGTCCGCCCACACTGTCCTCGAATTGGTGAAGCAGATCGGCGAGGCCGTGGTGCAGGTGCGCACGCCCAGCGGTTTGGGTTCGGGTTTCTTCATCAACGAGGACGGCTTCCTCATCACCAACTTCCATGTCATCGAGAACGAGACACAGATTTCCGTGGAGGTGTATCACCAGAGGCACGGGGAACTCAGTCGCAAGGCTTACAAGCAGATCCACATTATCGCGCTGAACAAGTTTGCGGACCTGGCGCTGCTCAAGGTGGACGATCCCGGCGCGCCTAAGTTCAAGTATGTGGCGCTGGGCAGCGCCGATGCGCTATCTGTGGGCGAGAAGGTCTTCGCCATCGGCAGTCCGCTGGGGCTGGAGCGCACGGTCACGGAAGGCATTCTCAGCACCAAGACGCGCGAAATGGCGGGCACGCTCTACTTGCAGACGACGGCCCAAATCAATCCCGGCAACAGCGGTGGACCGCTATTCAACATGAGCGGCGAAGTGATCGGCGTGACCAACATGAAGGCCACGGCGGGCGAGGGGCTCGGCTTCGCCATCCCGGTGGAATCGGTGAAGTTCTTCCTGGACCACCGCGACGCGTTCGCCTACGCCAACGACAACCCCGGCAACCCTTACCGGTATTTGGAGCCGCCCAGCCACACTCGGCACGTCAACGTGGAGCCGTAAGCAGGCTGCGCAGGGTTTGGGTCTTTTGATTTTGCTCCTTCCAATTGTGGTGAAGCCCGGCGAGCGAGGGGCGGGACCGGGGGGCGAAACCGCGCCCGAAATAGCCGGTCGCCGATGGCAAAGGGCAAATGGCAGATGGCAAAGCTTCGGCTTCGCACTGGCCGCGCTGCTGGCCTTCGGGGTTTGCACCGAGGCGGCTGTGCCGCCAGCCGAAAGGCTGCTGCCAGACGATACGCTGGTTGTGATCACCGCGCCTGACTGGTCAAGGCTGACCGCCATTTATCGCAACTCCGCCTATGGCCATTTCTGGAACGACCCTGCGATGAAGCCGCTTAAGGACCGTTTTCTCTCCAAATGGCAGGAGGAACTACTCAGGCCGCTGGAGCGTGAGTTGGGGGTAAGCCTCGGCTCCTATGCGAGTTTGCCGCAGGGGCAGCTCACGCTGGCCCTTACCAAGAATGACTGGCAGGGCAACGCCGATCACCCTCCCGGCTTTCTGCTGCTCCTTGATACGAGGGACCAGAGCCCGGTGCTCAAAACGAACCTCGCCGCGCTCCGCAAGCAATGGCTGGACGCCGGCAAGCCGGTCAGGACAGAGCGCCTGCGCGACCTGGAGTTCTCGGTCTTCCCCCTCTCCAGCAACAACATGCCCAAGGCCTTACGGAAGATCTTCCCGCTGCCGTACGATCTTCTTCCGCAACCCGGCGACGCCGGTGCCCAAAAGGCGGCTGGGGTCAACGACGTGGCCGCGGGCAACGTGGACCTGGTGCTCGACACCATCGCAGGCTTCATGATGTCAGGCAGCGAACTCGTGGTTGGCCAGGCGGACTCGCTGCTGATTGTGGGCAATTCACTCAAGGCCGTGGAGAGAATTGCCGCGAGGCTCACGGGTAGCGAGCTGCCGGCGCTCAGCGAAGTCGCAGGTTACCAGGCGGACTGCCAGGCGATGTTTCGCAACGCGCCTCTCTATGGCTGGGTAAATATGAAAACCTTAATTGACGCCGCCAGCCGCAAACCGGCCGAGAAGGCGGACGGTGAAGCGCCCGATCCCTTTGACGTCATTCCACCCGAGAAAGTCATCGGCGCCACGGGGTTGGCGGGTGTGAAAACGCTCGCGTTCAGTCTGCAGGCGCTGAACGAGGGGCTTCGCTTCCAGCTTTCTGTCGGCGTGCCCGAGGCCAACCGCCAGGGCCTGTTCAAAGTCCTGGCGGGTGAACCCAAGGAAACCACTCCCCCGCCATTCGTCCCCGCCGATGCCTTGAGTTTCCAGCGCTGGCGCCTGGACGGCCAGAAGGCCTGGGCCTCCTTGGAGGCGATGCTCACCGATGCGTCCACGCAAACAGCAGGTACGATCAACTGGATTCTGGAGACGGCCGGCGCCCGTGCCAAAGAGAAGGACCCCGGCTTCGACCTCAAGAAGGCGCTCGTCGGCAGCCTAGGCGATGACATCATCACCTATGAGACCCCCCCCAGCGGTGACAGCCCAGCCGAGATCAGGTCGCCGCCCTCGATTCTCCTGCTGGGGTCCCCCAGCCCGGAGCAATTGGCCGCGGCGCTCAAGGCCCTTTTCGTAATCTTCCCGCAGGGCGATACCATCACCGAACGTGAGTTCCTGGGCCGCAAGATCTTTTCCGTCCCGGTGCCTCCCGTGTCGCTGTTCGGGGCGGCAGTGACCAAGCCGGGTCCGCCCCGGGCACTTAACTTCGCGGCCGGCGGGAGCTATGTGGCCCTGTCCACCGACCCGGCGCTGCTGGAAGAGTACTTGCGCAGCGCCGAGAGTCCGCCCCGGCCATTGCGGGATCGGCCCGGCCTGGCGGAAGCCGCAGAAATGGCTGGGGGTGTCGGCACCTACCTGTTCGGCTACGAAAACCAGACCGAAAACATGCGGGCAGCGTTTGAGGCGATGAAAAAGGACCCGAGCGCTGCCGCCAACGCGAGCACTCTCGGGCTCTTCCCGGGAGTGCCCGGCCTCTCGGGCGCGGAAAGGCACTTCAAGGGTTGGATGGATTATTCCCTGGCGCCCCCGTTCGACCGGGTCGCGCAATACTTCAGCTTCACGGTCTATGCTGCGAGCGCAACGACGGACGGTCTGACGCTGAAGTTCTATGTCCCCACGCCGCCCGCTCTGCGCGCAGGCTCCGTGGCGGACCGAGCGAACTAGTTACTCGCCATCTCCGGGCTGGACATCTATAACGAAGGGGATGGCATTCAAAGACTTTCCAGCGCAAGCGCGAGGGGTAGAACTGCTCCAACGCTCGCTTGAACGCGGGCGCCTGGCCCATGCCTACCTTTTCACCGGCGACCCACTCGATGCGCTAGAGGGTTTGGCCGGCACGCTGGCCAAAACGCTCAACTGCCTTCAACCCGTCAAACGCAACGGCGTGGCGGTGGACTGCTGCGATCAGTGCGTAAACTGCCGCAAGGTCCAGGACGGCAATCATGCCGATGTGTTTTGGGTCAGGCCCGAGTCCAAGACGCGCTTGATCAAGATCGGCCAGATCGTTCGGCGCGAGGACAGCCCGGCGCGCGTGCTGCTGGACGCCGTCAATCTCAAGCCGGCCGAGAGCCAGCACAAGATTGGCATCATCGTGGCTGCCGACCGCATGAATGACGCGGCGGCAAACGCGTTTCTCAAGACGCTGGAGGAGCCGCCACCCCGGTCGCTCCTGATCCTATTGACGACTGAGCCCCAGCGCCTACTTGAAACTATTGTCTCCCGCTGCCTGCGGCTGAACTTCGCGGGTGAAGGCGCGCGGCAGTGGGCGCCGGCGCAGATGGAATGGCTGGCCGCGTTCAGCGAGATGGCCGCTGCAGAGCAGAAGAGCCTGATGGGACGCTATCGCCTGATGGATGTGCTCTTGCGGAAGCTGAGCGAAGTCCGTGAGGGGATAGAAGCAACGCTCAAGGCGCGGTCACCCCTGGAGAGATATGAGGACGCCGAAGAAGACCTCCGGGATCGTTGGGAGCAGGAGCTCAAAGCCGCCGTGGAAGCCGAGTATCGCCGGCAGCGGGCGGATTTCCTGCTGGCGCTGGAATGGTGGCTGCGCGACGTGTGGCTGCAGACGCTCGGGGGAGTCCACAGTCCGCGGTCCACAGCCCACAGTCCAAAGTCTGAGGTCCACAGTCTGCAGTCCGCAGGCCAACTGGCGATCGCAAGCCCGCATTTCCTTGGCACTCGTCACCCGGCACTCGCCACCGGTGAAAACCTCCTGGTCTTTCCGCAACTGCCGGGAACCAAGCGCGTGGCGCAGCGGGTCTCCCCAAAGGCGGCTCTGGAGAACCTGCGCATTATCGAGCAACTCCAGCGATGGCTGCACACGAATGTTCAGGAAGCGCTGGCCCTGGAGGTCGGGCTGCTGAAGCTGCAGTTGTGAAGCCGCAAGCCGTTGGAGCGGAGGGGGGTGAGATGCTGCCTTCTATTTTCGCCGGTTTGTTTGGGGCATTTCTGGGGCTCACGCTTCTGAAGTTCGGCAATCCGCCTATCATGGAGCAATGGGCCAACACCCCCACGCAGTTCTGGGAATTCGTGTTCGGCTATCCCTGGCCCACGGCTTGGGCGTACTGGATGCTGGGTTTGGTGGGGTTGTTCGGCGTAGCGGTTGCCCGGTGGAAGCCCGTCGCCCCGAAGTGGCTGGTTGCCCTGCCGCTGGCCTGGCTGATTTGGGAGTTCATCGCGGGCACGCAGTCGGTGAATGCCGGGCTGACTGCCTCCACAGTGAAGCATTTCGGCGCCTGCGTTCTCTGCTTTTATCTTGGGCTGTTCTCCCTAAGCCGGGTCAGGAATCCCTGGCCGTTCTGGACGGGGCTGCTGTGCGGTCTGCTGCTGGTCCTGCAAGCCGGATGGGAGCAGCACTTCGGCGGACTGCAGGCAACGCGCCGCTACTTTTACCTGTATTTCTACAACCAGATTAGGGAACTGCCGCCGGAGTATCTGAAGAGGATTTCGAGCTCTCGCATCTTTGCCACCCTTCTGTATCCCAACGCACTGGCAGGGCTGTTGCTGGTGATACTGCCGGGCGCGCTGGGCGTGATCTGGGACGCGCGCCGCCGCCTGACTGCGCCGGCCCGTGGGCTCCTCCTGCTGCTGCTAGCCGCTCTCGGATTGGCGTGCCTGTATTGGTCCGGATCCAAGGCCGGCTGGCTATTGATGCTGCTCCTGGGTTTGATCTTGCTGCTAAGAATGCCTTTCAGAAAACAACTGAAGGCCGCCTTGATCGTCGCAGTCCTGCTGGCGGGGCTGGCCGGCTTCTTCTGGAAGCACGCCGCTTTCTTCCAGAAGGGCGCCACCAGTGTGAGCGCCCGGTTCGATTATTGGCGCGCTGCGCTCCAAGTCGCCCGCGAGCACCCGGTCTTCGGTACTGGACCAGGCGCCTTCGCCATTCCCTACGCGAAGATCAAACGGCCCGAGTCCGAAATGGCGCGGTTGGTGCACAATGATTATCTGGAGCAGGCTGCCGATTCCGGGCTCGTGGGCTTGGTGATTTACGGGCTATTCATTGCCGGTGCCTTGGTCTGGAGTTTCAGGAGGGGCGTTTGGCCCATGCCCGCACCTCAGGGCTCGCAGCGCCCAGCAGACGGTGTTAACAACGGCCTGAGGTTCGCCGTCTGGCTGGGGGTGCTGGGCTGGTGCCTCCAGGGTTTTGTCGAATTCGGGCTCTATATCCCCGCATCGGCTTGGCCGGCATTTACGTTCCTGGGATGGCTCTTGGGCGAATGGCAAATCGCATGGACAGACCGCCGCCGGCCTTCTAAGCTGCCGACGCAATGAGAATACTGTTCCTCAACGGTCCGAACCTGAACCTGCTTGGCCAGCGGGAACCGGATGTGTATGGGCGATTGACCCTGGCCGAGATCGAAACCAAAGTCCGCGAACGGGCCAGGGAGCTGAAGATGACCGTCGAGTTCCGCCAGTCCAACCTGGAGGGAGAGTTGGTGGGGTGGATTCAACAGGCCAAGGGCAGGTTTGATGTGATCGGCCTGAACGCTGCCGCCTACACCCATACCAGTGTCGCCCTCCGGGACGCCATTGCTGCGGTGGGGGTGCCCACCATCGAGATCCACCTTTCTAACATCCAGGCCCGGGAGGAGTTCAGGCATAAGTCGCTGATTGCCCCTGTCTGCTGCGGACAAATAGCTGGATTTGGGGCAAATTCATACATTTTGGCGCTGGAAGCGGCGATTAACGTTAACGCGAAGTGAAATGCAGCAAAAAATGGGGTTGTTTGGCCGGTTTTAGGCCATTCTTCAGCTCCTGCCGGAAGGTGAATTTGCCTATTGACGGCCTTTTTACGCCCAGCTATTCTCACTCCCATTGGAAACGAGCCGCTCGGGCAGTGTTTGAGTACGGCTGATGCCGTTTGGTCAGTAGATTGCAACCCGAATGAGCGGCAATGGGCATAGAATCTAACGTTAGAAGGCTGTGGACTTAAAAGATATCAAAGCCATTATAGACCTGATGAAGAAGAACTCGGTTACCGAGTTCGAGCTGGAAAAGCAGGACTTTAAGATCAGGCTCAAACGGGGAGCAAATGGCGGGGCGACCCTCGTGGCCGCTGACGATCCCCCGGCCCTGACATACGCCGCACCCCCAGCCGGCATTCCGGCATCTGGCACCGCCATTCCCGCCCCGGCAGCCGTAGATTTGGAACTGGAGATCAAGTCCCCCATGATCGGCACTTTCTACCGGGCACCCTCCCCTGAGGCAGCCGCTTACATTGAAATCGGCGCTGAGGTTGGCCCCGAGACCGTGGTCTGCATTATCGAAGCCATGAAGGTGATGAACGAGATCAAGGCGGAGGCCAAAGGCGTGATCACCCAGGTGCTGATCGAGAATGCCAAGCCGGTGGAGTTCGGGCAGCCGCTGTTCAAGCTGCGCCCGAGTTGAACCGGCCTGGGAACACGACATGGCGGGCAGTCCCTCGTCCGGGGCCTTACCGTTTTGACACACCAACGCATTGATTCAATAACGCCTCAAGGCCCTCAGCATGTTTGAAAAGCTTCTGGTCGCCAACCGCGGAGAGATTGCCGTCCGCATCATCCGCGCGTGCAAGGAGTTGAACATCCGCACGGTAGCCATCTACTCGGAGGCCGACGCCAACTCAATGCATGTCCAATTGGCCGATGAGGCGATCTGCATCGGCAAGGCCGCCGCCAGCGAAAGTTATCTCCGCATTGACCGGATCGTCAGCGCCGCCGAGATCACCGATGTAGATGCCATCCACCCCGGCTATGGATTCCTGTCCGAGAATGCCCACTTCGCTGATGTCTGCGAAAGCTGCAACATCCGGTTCATTGGCCCGAATTCCCGGGCGATGAATTTGCTGGAAGATAAGGCGGTCAGCCGCGCGCTGGCCAAGAAGGCGGACGTGCCGACGCCGCCCGGTTCGGACGGCGTGGTGGACAACGAGCAAGACGCGCTTGAGGTCGCCAAACGGATCGGCTACCCGGTGATGATCAAGGCCGTCGCGGGCGGCGGCGGGCGCGGCATGCGTGTGGCCCACAACGACATTTCCCTGGTGAAGGGCTACCACACAGCGCGCGGAGAGGCGGAAAAGGCGTTCGGCAATTCCGGGGTGTACGTCGAGAAGTTCATCGAGAACCCCCACCACATCGAGTTCCAGATTCTGGGTGACAATAAGGGGCACATCATCCACCTGGGCGAGCGCGATTGCTCGATCCAGCGCCGGAACCAGAAGGTCGTCGAAGAATGCCCTTCGCCGCTGCTGGATAACCCAAAGTATAGGAAGCTCCGCGAAAGGATGGGCAAGGCGGCCATTAAGATCGCGGAAGCGGCCAACTACACCAACGCCGGCACGGTCGAGTTCATCGTGGATGCCCAGGGCCGGTACTACTTCCTCGAAGTGAACAAGCGCATCCAAGTGGAGCACGCGGTTACCGAGGAGGTCACAGGCATTGACCTGGTGCGCTATCAGATCATGCTCGCGATGGGTGAGCCCCTGCGCCATTCACAAAGCGATATCCAGCTCAAGGGACACGCCATTGAATGCCGCATCAACGCCGAAGACCCCTTCGACGATTTCCGCCCCAGTCCGGGACGGATCGAGATGTACTACCAGCCTGGCGGGCGGGGCGTCCGCGTGGATAGCCACGCTTACGCCGGCTATACCATCCCCTCGGCTTACGACTCGATGATCGGGAAGCTTATTACTTCCGGGCGCGACCGCCGTGAAGCAATGGACAAGATGAGCCGCGCCTTGGGCGAGTACATGATCACCGGGATCAAGACGACGATTTCGTTCCAGCAGGCCATCCTGCAGGACCCCAATTTCCGGCGTGGCGCTTATTCGACCACCTTCATCGAGCAACTGCTGAGCGGGGCTCGCCGCGAGCTGATCGAAGAAAAGGCGTAGGTGCCGCCGCCTCAGGCCGCTCTGGTTTTGCTCTGGCCGCCAAGGGCGCGGCAGCTACGGCTCTTCGCCCGGCCCGTCGGCAGGCTGTTCCCGTCCTACGGACTCACGCGGTCCCAGTTGCGCACGCTGGAACTCCCCTCTCTTTTCCAGCATCCTTTCCGCCTCGGCAGTAAACCGCGTCCAGGGGATGGCTTCCAGGCGCTCAGCGGGGATCTTTTTGCCTGTCATTTCGCAGACGCCGTAGGTGCCGTCCCGAATCCGATTCAGAGCTTCCTGGATCTCGTAAACCGCGTTCTGCTGGTGCGAGAGCATGCTTAAAGCAAGGTCCCGGTCGTACGAATCGGTGCCGGCGTCTGCCATGTGCGTAGCCGGCAAGACTCGACGATCGGCTGGGCTTCGAGTATATGGCTCCCTTTGACGTAGCGCGACTATGGAAAAGAACAAGGTCCTATGGGGCTTCCTTTCCCGGCGGCAATGCCTGGTTCCGACTCTCCGCGGCTGGCTTGTGTTAATCGTGAGCCTCGCTGCCCTGGCTATCATTGGAGCGCGCCAGACGGGACGATTCCTGACGCTTAGCGATCCCGTCCAAGGAGGCGTCATGGTCGTCGAAGGTTGGGCTCCCGATTACGCGCTGGAAGCCGTGATAGCGGAGTTCAACCGAAATCACTACGACAAGTTGTTCGTCACCGGTCTGCCGCTGGAGCGGGGTGCCCCTTTGTCGGAATACAAGACCTACGCCGAACTGAGCGCTGCCATTTTGATCAAGATGGGGATGAGCAGCAATGTCGTCCAGGCGGTGCCGGCCGCGCCAGTTCGGCAGGATCGGACTTACGCCATGGCGACCAGTTTGAAGCGATGGATGAGTGACCACGGCATGGCTCCCACCAAGGTGCAAATCATGACGCTAGGGCCCCATGCACGCCGTTCCCGCCTCATATTTGAGAAGGCGTTCGGCAAAGGGGTTAAAGTAGGCGTTACGGCGATACCTTCCACGGATTTCGACCCCGCCCACTGGTGGACCTCGAGCGAAGGGGTAAGGAGCGTAATCGGTGAAGCGCTGGCCTACGCCTACGCGCGAGTCCTGTTCCATCCGCCCAAGGAATAGCAGCAGGGCTGGCGTGCTCGCGGCAACGCGGCACAGGAAGAAAGCTTAGACCGGCAGAACGACGCTTACCGTTGTCCCCTGGCCGGGGCGGGACTTGATCTGCACCTTTCCACGGTGCGCCTCGATGACGCGAGCCACGATGGCCAGCCCCAATCCCGTGCCGCCGGCCTTCGTGGTGCCTAGGACGGAATTGAACGCGCGCCGGCGTTGGTCTTCGCTCATCCCCTGCCCTGTATCCTTAAACTCCACTATGACGTGGGTCGGCTGGACGGCTTCGCGCGGCCTGTGAAGCGCGCGCGAAATGATCGTCAACGTGCCCCCCTGAGGCATCGCCTCAGCCGCGTTGAGGATCAGGTTCAGAAAAGCCTGCTCCAGTTGAGTCGCTGCTCCGGGCACGGCAGGAAGATCGGGTTGAAGATGCTGCGCCAATTCGACGTCCTGGTGCTTCAGCTTGTGCCGGACCAGCAGGCTAAGCTCATCAATCAACTGGTTCAGTTTCACTGGCTTCATCTCCGGCTCGGTCTTGCGCGCGAAACCGAGGATCTGCTCCACGATGCGATTCAGGTGCTCGATCTTCTCATCAATAATCCGGGCATCCCTCGCGCGCGGGTCGCCAGCAGCAAACTTCAGATCAAGTGAGTGGTAGAGCATCTTCAGCACAGTGAGGGGATTGCGGATTTCGTGCGCGACTTCGGCTGCGAGCAGGCCCAGGGCGGAGAGCTTCTCGTTTTGGCGTAACTGTTCTTCCACGTCCACGACCCGCTCATACAGCCGGGCCTTCTCGATAGCGGTCGCAGACAATTGTGCCAGGGCCGACAGGATCCGAATCTCCTCATTGGAGAAACTGTAGGGCTGGCCGGTATAGACGCTGAGCGTGCCCATTGCCTGGCCGCCGTAGAGCAGCGGCACGCTCAGGAGCGCTACCAGCCCTTCGCTCCGCGCCACCTCCACGCTCTGGTAACGGCTGGAGACTTGCACATCTTCCACTTGCAGCGGTTTCTTGCGCCGCACCACCACTCCGAGCAGGCTGTCGGCGACGCTTAACCGCGGCCGGTTCACGTACTTTTCGCCTGCGCCGAAGCTGGCACGCAGTTCAAGCCACTCCCTGGTGTTATCCAACAGCATCAGCGCGCCCACCTTCGCGCGCATGAGCAGGCATGCCTCGCGAGTAATGGCACCCAGGGCATCGTCCAGATTAAGAGTGGAGTTGATGGTTTGGCTGACACCCGCCAGCGATTCCAGCAGACGCGCCTTCAGCCGCAGTTGCTCGTAAAGCCAGGTGTTGTGAATGACCCGGGCAGCCGCCACGGCCAGCGTTTCCAGCAATTCCTGGTCCTCTGCGCTGAAAGCGTCAGCTCGATCCGAATCTACATTAAGCACCCCGCGCACCTGGCCATTGACTTCCAGCGGCACCGCCAGTTCAGAGCGAACCTCGGCGCGGAGCATGACATAGCGCGGGTCCTTGGCGACATCCCCTATGCGCGCCGGCCTGCCCGTCCGAGCCACCCAACCGGTGACGCCTTGGCCGATCCGGAGCTTGAGCTCCGCCGCGCTGCCCGGCAGACCGCTGGCAGCGTGGATTTCCAACAGACCGGTGGTCGGATTGATCAAAATGGCGGAACCGCTGGAGGCGTGCATGAGCCGGACAGCCTGGTCTGTAATCAATCGCAGCGCTTCCTGCGGATCGAGTGTGGAATGAATGACGTTGCCGACTTGGTACAGTAGATTCAGCCGGTCGAACCGCGCCTTCAACTCCGCAAGCTCTTCGCTCATCTGACTCGGGTCGTTAGCCATAAGCCCGCCAATCCGAAGGACAGGTTCGGAAGCCACGCGGCGAGCCAGGGCGCCAGCGTGCCGCCGGTCCCGAGCGCCAGGCCCACCTGTTGCAGAACGAAGTACACGAAGCAAATGACAATGCTGCTCGCCACTCCAACATAGACATTTCGGCGCCCGGCAGCCGCGCCGAACGGGATGGCAATCAGCACAACCACCAGGCACGTCCACGGGGAGGCGAAACGCCCTTGCAGTTTCGTGTACAGCCATGCCGCATCGGAGCGGGATGGGTGCGGATGCAGGCGCAAGTAGTGCAGCAGCTCCGTGATGGGCACGTCCGCCTTCCGAGCCGTGCGCACGGACAGGCTGGCGCTGATCTTGATTTCGCTGTTAATCTCCTCGGCAGTCTCAGCGAATTCCGGCATGGCCAGCACATTCGTCTGCAGCGAGGGCACCGGCGGCAGGTCCGTCTGAGGGGTCTCTCGAAATTCCCGCACGTTGTAGAAGGTCCAGACGCCGTTGATAGCAACGGCCCGGTCCGCTTTCAATTGCCAAGGCCTTGAACCGGTCTGGCCGCTCCAGGACACAATGGGTTCGATCATCTCGCCGGTTTGGGAGTTGTAAACGCCGATGCGCCAGATGCGTCCGTCGCGGGAGTTGTCGAAACAAAGATTGTACACCTCTTTCTTCCCGGTGGTGCGGACAATGGCTGGCAAATGCCGCTCCTGGATCGCCTTGGCGGTTTCATCGCTGTCGGGCTCCCAGAGCTCGTTAATCGCCAGCAGCGCCAGACTGCCTGCAAAGCCGACGGCCAAGTACGGCAGCGACAAGCGCCACACGCCGACGCCCGCAGCCCGAATTGCGGTGATTTCGTTATGCCGGGCGTGGGTGGTCAAAGTGTAGAGCAAGGATAGCAGCAGCGCGATCGGCAGCACGATGACCAGAAAACCCGGCATGAGCACAAGGTAATACTCCGCAATGTCGCGCGCAGTTAGCCCCCGCTTCTGGAAATCGCCGAGCGCCACGCACAGGTCAAACGAGACCCATAGGATCAGGAAGCCGCAAAGGCAAAAGCCGAGCGGGACCAGCAGTTCGCGCAGCAGATAGCGGTCGAGCAGGCGCATGTGATCGCAGCCTAATCGTCGTGGAGCTTCAAGGCAAGCAGCGCGCCCCACGGCGCGCCCCGGCGAAGCCCATTGCATCCAGCGGGCGGGCATGAAAAGACTGGCCAGGAAGTCCCGGCAGGCGCATATCGAGGGTGTGGCGGAGAACTTGGAACTGCGCATCCACGGTAAGGAGTCGTTGCCGACGCTCATCTATTTGCCGGGGCTGCACGGGGATTGGACGCTGATCGGGGGCTTCCGGCGGGCGCTGGCCGGGCGCGTGCGCTTCGCCGAGGTCACCTACCCGCGCACGCTGACCTGGTCTTTAGAAGAATACGCGTCCGGGGTCGAGAACGCGCTGGCCGGTCAAGGCATCCGCAGCGGCTGGCTGCTGGGGGAATCTTTCAGCTCGCAGGTTGTCTGGCCTTTGGTGGTAAGGGGCAGATTTCAGGCTCAAGGGGTCATTCTTGCGGGCGGCTTCGTGCGGCACCCCGCGCGCTGGATCGTGCCCCGAGCCGCGCGCCTAGCCGCCGGTACTCCCCTGCGTTTGCTGAGGGGGATGCTGGCCGGTTATGCGCGGGTGGCGCGCATCCGGTTCTGGCGTTCCCCCGAGACCCTCGCCGGCATCGGCGAATTCATCAGCCGCTGGACCGAACTGCATCGCCAGGCCGCCGTGCATCGCCTCCGCCTGGTCGCGCAAAATGACCCGCGCGCCATTGCGCGGGACGTTCGGCTGCCGGTGTATGCGCTCACGGGCGGGATTGATCCTATCGTGCCGTGGGTCGGGGTGCGGCGCTGGTTGCGGCGAAATTGCCCGGGGCTGCGGGATTACCGGATTATCTGGAGCGCCGACCATAACGTGCTGAGCACGGCGCCGAAGCTCGCCGCGGACCAAGTAGTGCGGTGGATGTCGGGACCCAAAGAGGCCAATTAGCGAGGGGCGTGGAGGATGCGACGCGCAGCTTGCCTGACCGATTTAGCCAGTTCAGGGGGACGAACAACCGTTGCGTCACCACCCCAGCTCAGCACCCAGCGCTCTACCTCCAGGAGGCTCGAAAGGCTCATGCTCAGTTCCACGCCGCCGTCCTTCAGGTCGCGCAGCCGCTGCGAGCTATGCCATCTTTTCTCGCGGACGTAATCGGCCACCCGTTTGCTAAACCGGATCAGGACTGCGAAATCGCCATGACCGGACTGGACGCCGAAGCTGCCATGCAGACGCTTTTCCAGCGAGAACCCATGCCGACGCTCGAACGTCTGGCCTGTGCGCTCGATGGCCTTGATCCGCGCGGGAACGAAGGTGCGGATGTCCTTGCGCAGATGGTCGTAGGCGAAGAGGAACCATTCGCCATTAATGTTCGCCAAGTGGTAAGGGTCCACGACACGCTGCTCGGACTCGCGCTGGCCGGGCTTGCGATAGCTCAACCGGAGTTGCTGCCGGGCGGCAGTGGCCTTGGCGAGCGCATCGAAGGTCGCCAAGTCCTGGATGGGCTCGGCACGGGTGCGGAAGGAGATGGTTTGATCTACGTCGTTCAGGCTGAGGGAAATGGTGTCAGGCAGGGATTGCTCCATTTTCCTCAGGGCGCTGAGCAGGGGCCGCTCGAAGCTGGTATCGCGGTATTGCTGGAGAGCCTTCTCCGCGACTACCAGCGCGAACAGCTCTCCCTCCGTGAACTGCATGGTGGGGAAGCTCTCCACTTCTTCGGTGTACCAATACCCGAAGTGCGGGGCGTCATACTCGATGGGCAGCCCCAGCCGGTCGCGCATGAACTCCAAGTCGCGGTGGATGGATTTGCTGCTGACCTCCAGATCACGCGACAGGGACGCGGCGTTAGGGTATCCCCCTGTTTTTAGGGCTTGATGGATGCGCAGCATCCGCTCGAGGGGCGGGCGCGTATGGAGAAGGACGCGTTCTCGCCCTTTTGCGGACGCGTCGGAGCGTTGGGGCGCCGGAGCGATGGGGCCTCGAAGCGCTGGCACGTTCGAACGACCGGCTGTGCTACAACAGCTTCGAGAGCAACTCGTCGTTAGTCTTGTGCTTCTTGAGCGCCGCGATGAGGGTTTCCATGGCCTCGACGGGATTCAGGTCCACCATCGTGCGGCGCAGCTTGCGCACAGCCTCAATCTGGTTCTTCGGGAAGAGCTTCTCCTCTTTGCGAGTGCCGCTCTTGGGGATGTCAATGGCGGGGAAGAGCCGGCGGTCCGAGAGCTTGCGATCCAGGATGAGTTCCATGTTGCCGGTGCCCTTGAATTCCTGGAAGATCAGCTCGTCCATGCGCGACCCGGTGTCCACCAGAGCGGTGGCTAGGATGGTGAGGGAACCGCCTTCCTCGATCTTGCGGGCGGAAGCGAACATCTTGCGCGGGATTTCCAGGGCGCGGGCGTCCACGCCGCCAGTCATCGTGCGACCGCTGCCGCCATGCACACTGTTGTAGGCGCGGGCGACGCGGGTGATGGAGTCCAGCAGCACGAATACGTCCTTGCCGGCCTCGACCATGCGGCGGCAGCGCTCGATCATGAAGCGCGAAAGCCGCACGTGGGTTTCCAGGTCCTGGTCGTTGGAGGAGGCGACGACCTCTGCCTTCACGGAGCGCTGGAAGTCGGTGACTTCCTCCGGGCGCTCGTCAATCAGCAGAACCAGGGCATAGACTTCGGGATGATTGGCAGTGACCGCGTTGGCGATCTGCTTGAGAATGGTGGTCTTGCCGGTGCGCGGGGAGGCGACAATCAAGCCGCGCGTGCCCTTGCCGATGGGCGTGACCATGTCAATCACGCGCGTCTCGATGAGGTCGGGGCTGGTTTCGAGCCTGAACTTCTCGATGGGGTCAATGGTGGTCAGGTTCTCGAAGCGGACCGACTTGGTGTAGTCCTCGAAAGGCATCTCGTTGACCTTGTCCACGCCCTTGAGTTGGGGGCTGTTGCCGCGGTGCGGGGGCTGCGTGGGGCCGACCACGTAGCTGCCTTCGCGCAGGAAATTCTTCTTGATGGTGTCCGGCGTGACGAAGATGTCGGAGGGTTTGGGGTGGAAATGGTTCTCGGCCGTCCGGAGGAAGCCGAAGCCTTTCTCGGAGATTTCCAGGTAGCCTGCGCCTTGCTCGGCGGTCGCTGTGTTGCTGTTGTTGCTTTTGGTAGCTGTGCTCATATTACTAGCGTGGTCTCGAAGGTTCCTCTGAACTAGTCCCCAGAAAACACTGATGAACTTTGAATGTTTGGGAAGCGGCTGCGCCGGCTTTGAGCCGTCTGAATTATCAAACGCAGCTAACTGACCTTCGATACACCTAATAATTACCGGCTAATGCCGAAGGGCGCAACAACTATTTTCATTTAATTTGACGCGCAGGGCGGAGTGGTGCCGCTACCCGTAACCAAGGGGGCGCCCCCACGAAAGTGGGTTTTCTGGATCGCCGGTTGGCGGGGTGCTGCCTCCTGCGGCACGCGAGGGCACCCGTCGCTACCCGCCCACCTGGGCGCGGGCTTCGGCCGCCAGCGGGGTGCTGAGATAGCGCTCGCCCGTGGAACAGGCAATCGTAACGATCATCTTGCCTTTGTTCTCCGGGCGCTTGGCGACTTCGATGGCCGCCCAGACGTTCGCGCCCGAGGAGATGCCGGCCAGGATGCCTTCCTCCTTCGCGAGCCGCCGCGCCATGGCGAACGAATCGTCATTCGTCACCTCGATGCACTCGGTGATCTGCGAGTTGCCCTTGGAATCCTTCAAGTGGAGATTCCTGGGGATAAAGCCGGCTCCTGTGCCCTGAATCTTGTGGGGGCCGGGCTTAAGCGGCTGTCCCGCCAGGGTCTGCGAGATGACCGGCGAATCCTTGGGCTCGACGGCGATGGCTTGGAAGGACGGCTTGCGCGGCTTGATTACTTCACAGCAGCCGGTGATGGTCCCGCCAGTGCCGACAGCGGAGACCAGAATATCCACCTTGCCATCTGTGTCCGCCCAGATTTCCTCGGCGGTAGTGCGGCGATGGATTTCCGGATTGGCGGGATTGTCGAACTGCTGCGGAATCCAGGCGCCGGGGGTGTCTTTGGCCAACTGTTCCGCCTTGGAAATGGCGCCCTTCATGCCTTCCGTGCCGGGCGTGAGGACGAGTTTGGCGCCGAGCATGGCCAGCAAGGTGCGCCGCTCCAGCGACATTGTCTCCGGCATGGTCAGAATAAGTTGATAGCCCTTGGCCGCCGCGACGAACGCCAGTGCGATGCCGGTATTCCCGCTCGTGGGCTCAATGATCACTGTGTCCTTCTTGAGCACGCCGCTCTCCTCGGCGGCTTCAATCATGGACATGCCGATGCGGTCTTTGACGCTGCCCAGCGGATTGAAGAACTCGCACTTCAGCAGCACCGTGGCCGGCAGTCCGGCGGTGATGCGGTTTAAGCGAACGAGCGGGGTGTGTCCAACCGTCTCGACGATGTCATTGTAGATGCGTCCCATATGATTCTTTAGGTATGTTGGTTGATGTTCAGTCCAAGACGGCCTAACCTCCGCCGAGTCGCATCTCCGTGCAAGTGGAAAGATCAATCGAAAGTAATCCCTTACTCCCAATCCCAACTGGGCGCTCAGGTGTCCTCACGTAACTCCCTGCACGTAATGCTCCAGGGCCAGATGGGTTAGTAATTGATTGCCGAAGAGTGCTTTGGCAAAAACTCCAGCCGGTCGGACCGTGAAGCGCTCTTCCGTCACCACGTCACCCTGTCTTGCACTGAGACAGCTTCCTCAGAATTGGACAGGGCGCGAGGCACACGCCGGGCGGAGAGAGTTTTTGTGTGGAAGCGGGACAGCGAATCTTCAGGCTTGCCTCATTTCTGAGCGGTCTTTGGACCGGTGGTATAGAAACTGCACACTCTGTCCATAACCGGGTCTGCGCCGTACAGGCCCACAAGCGAACAGAAAGGCAAGTTATATGAAGAATACCATAAAATACACGCTCATGGCCACCTGCATCAGCCTGGCCTCGGTGCAGGCCTGGGGCGATCAAACGAACCTCGTACGAAACCTGGAGATCAACCTTGTCGGCATTGCGCAAGGCAGCAGCACCACGGCTGGAAACGTTACCACGACCAGCGTGGATAAAGTCAAGGTGGCCACCGACGACATCATCGGTGCCATCGGCATGGTCACCGGAAACAACTTCTCCTCCAATGCTGAATTGGTGGTCATCACGCCGCTGTCAATCGGCAGCACGACGGTCGCCATCCGCGATGGGAGCAATTCGGTGGATGTCACGGCCTTTTTCGCCCAGAGCTATCTGAGCGACGTGGTGCAACAAGCTGCGGTAAATCACAAGAGCGGTAAAGCCCACGGCAGCAACTATAGCGTGCAGCAATTCACCCTGCAGGATTCGAGCGCTTATCAGCCTCTTGCTTTGCACTACGTGGTGAGCGGGGTGGGGGTCGAAGACTTCACGATTCCCGCCATTCCGGGTCCGCGGAGTGAGTTGAGCGCGCAGGTTTCAGGCACGGGCGACAGCGGCGGGAATCTGCTGATCATCCAGGGAACAATCAGCATCACCGGCCAGACGGTCGAAGTGGTTGCGGGTGGCGGCGGTCCTGTGGACTAAGGCGTCCAAGCTGCGCGGCAATCAACAAGCCAATTCGTCCATGACGGGGGGTTGCTCTCCCGTCATGGAGTTCTTGTTTTAAGGGGTTCGCGAGGTCCCAGTGCGCGTCCCATTCCGTCCGGGAATCGGGGATGACAAACCCACTAGCTCCTGCACGCCAGTGGCGTTGGGCAGCCAAGGGAGAGCCAGGCACCCGATCAATCCGCTAGTTTGTGCGTGACGGGTTTCCTCTGGCACACCGGGGGCGCCTCGACCGTGCTAATCGTGTAGCTATCCTCGAAGCTGGTCCCGCCTGAAGGACAGGCGACGGCGCCTCTGAGATAGGCGCGGATGTCGCTGTACGCCACGGGTTGCTGCTCGTCCTTTCTCATGTCGAGGGACCACGCGTGAATCGCCCCGTCAATCTTCTGGAGGTTATTAATGCAGGTCGCCTGGTAGGCCCGTTCTCTGCATTTTGCATAGTTGGGAATTGCGATTGCAGCCAAGAGGCCGATGATCGCAACCACGATCATGATTTCCACGAAGGTGAACCCGTCCTTGCCGTGCTTGTTGTTCTTCATAACTCGATCTTTCTCCTGAGGCGGCGTGAACGAGGCAGCCGGCGGGTTAATATGATTACAATGGCGTTCACGTATTGCCGGTTGCCAACCGCCAGAGGATCAAACAACGCGAGGTGGTTTAGTTGCCGGGGGAGCAGTGATCAGTCGCCGGCAGTCACGGAAGGGGGTACAAGCCGGTGCGCTCAGGGCCCGGTTGAGGGTTTGGGCGGCAGGCTGACCTGCCAGCCGACCGGCCAGACGGCGAGCGGCCTGGAGGGGTCCTTGCGCCATTGCTCGACCTGGGAGGCCCAAGGCGGGCCGGAGAAGATGATCGGCCAATCGAGGGGGGCGCGCGCGAAGTTGATGAGTCCCATCGCCAGGGCTGCCGCGAGCCAGAGAGCGCCGAGGGCCTTGAGCACTGGGGGCAGGCTGCTGCCAGGGGCCAGGGCCACCAGCAAGGCGAGAAGAAAGAAAAACTGCGGGGCGTAATAATAGCGAATGGCGTGGGTCATGTGCGCCAGCAGCTTTTGATCGTGCGTGCCGGAGAACGAGAGCAGGGCAATCCAGAGGGCGGCGGCGGCCATTAGCCAGGCGGCGCGGTTGCCCGACCGCCAGCAAACCAGAAGAAACGCGGCGAATCCGGCGGCGGTCACGAGCCACACCCATCCTGGGAGGGCGCCGGTCTGCTCGACGGTCTCCCGGAGTTGCGTCAGGTGGCGCAGGACCGATCCGGCGGGCGCCAGCGGCATGGCGATAAACTTGGCATAGGCGGCGCCGACCAGAGCCGTGGAGTCGAAGCGCAAATGGCGTTCGTTCTGCGCGATGGCCCGGGTGGTGAGCACGAACTGGAGCAACGCGCAGACGGAGAGGATCAAAGCCTGTGTCAGACGCGCGCGGCGGCGTTCTAGCCACCACTGCACCCAAAACAGCGGCGCCAGAAAGGTGCAGGCCACGCCACTCAAGCCGGCCAGGGCCAGCACTGCCCACTTGCCCAGGCGGTCCGCGCACCCGCCGGGTTCGGAGATGAGGATGATGCCGGCGGCCGCGCAGAGCAGGTGCTGGGCCTGAATGGTGTTGAGATAAACTTCGGGGTTGGCCGGGGCGGCGAGCAGCAGGAGGAGTGCGGCCCCCTTGCGCAGGGGTGTGGCCAGCGCGGGGATGGACGTGAACAACAGCGTGGCGGCGGGAACAAGCTGGACGAGCAGGCCGAGAGCGGTGGTAAAGCGCGGGGCAGACTCGAGAGAAACGTGCGCGGCCAGGAGGGAGCCGACGTTAGCGACGAGGTTGAAGTAGCCGTACTGCGGAGCGGTCAGCGCGTCCAGGAAGGGATGGTTCCAAGCGTAGGCGAGGTAACCCGTGGCTTCCTCAGCCCAGAATCGGCCCTGAACGAGCACCCAGGGCGCGCGGACGACCAGCACAAAAGCATATAATGCCAGGGCGGCCAGCTCGTACCGCCGCCTGAATACCCAGGCCCAGGGTCGTTGCAGGGCAGGCGGCCACGAAGGCGTGGAACCGGTTGCGGAGGCGGCCTCCGGCTCGACGCGGGCGGGACGAGGATGGATAGGGCGATGTGCGATAGATTTGGTGTTTTGACGCTAAGTGGTCTTGGGCATAAGTTCAAGGACGTATCCGAATGGCGCTAGGACAACGACCGTGCTTGAAGAGATGATTAGAGTTCCTGCCCTTGGGCGGCGTTCCCAGGCCCAAGTGCCGCCTGCTCGATTTGGAACCCGGCCCAGCCCACCCGCGCCTCAGATTCGCAACTTCCTATCCCCACGCAGCTTCCCAACCGCCTGCCGCCATGACGTCACCGTATCCCCTCCTCCGCCTCACCATTACCTCTCCATAGCACCTCTTATCGCCGATAAGAGGTGCTATGGAGAGGTAACGGTGAGATTACGGCGAGGACAGGCACAGGATCGGGAGCGGCGGAGGCGGACTCCTCTGCCCCAAAAGCGTTGGAGCCCAGACTCTTCCAGTCTGCGGTATCCCCGGCTTCCACTCGGCGGGCGCTGGAAACGGGGCGGGCGGCCACACTCCACCGTGCGCCTGCAGACTACAAGTCGGCCCTACGACGGTTAGGCTCAGGATACGTCGTCGAACTTATGTCCAGGAGTACTAAGTGCGAGCTTGTGCCTTGTCAACGGATTGGCGGCGCAAAACCCTTTGACACCTTGCCCCTATCAATTAGCCTGCGTGTCCATTATGAGACTCGGCATCAACACCTTTCTTTTTACCTCACCGTTCACAAACGACAGCACCAAGCTGTTCAAGCAATTCAAGAAATGGGGCTTCGACAGCGTGGAGATCCCCATCGAGGACCCCGCGCACATTGACCCCGCCCATGTGAAGCGCGAGCTGGACAAGTACGGACTCGTTTGCGGCTCGGTGTGCGCCTGCCTGGGGCCGGACCGGGATTTGCGCGGCACGCCCAAGCAGCAGAAGACCAGCCTTGATTATCTGAAGAAGATCCTCGACCAGATGGTGGTGCTCGGCTGCCCGACGCTGGCCGGGCCGGTGTATTCTTCCGTGGGCCGCGCCGACGCCGTGCCGCCCGCCGAATACAAGAAGCAATGGAAAGCCGTGGTGAAGAACCTCAAGACGCTCGCGGCGTATGCGCAGAAACGGGGGAAGCAAGTCTGCATGGAGCCGCTCAACCGCTTCGAGTCCGACTTCATCAACACGTGCGACCAGGCGCTCAAGATGGTCAAGGCCGTGGGCAACCCAGCCCTCAGGCTGCACCTGGACACCTTCCACATGAACATCGAGGAGAAGAACCAGGCGGCGGCGGTTCGCAAGGCAGGCAAGCTGCTGGGCCACTTCCATGCGTGCGGGTCGGACCGCGGCACGCCCGGCAAAGATCATATTGATTGGAAGTCCATTGCCAAGGCGCTCAAGGAAGTCGGCTACAAGGGCGATGTGGTGATTGAGTCCTTCACGACGGACGTGAAGGTGATCGCGCGTGCGGCGGCCATCTGGCGGCGCATCGAGCCGACGCGGAATGAGATTGCGGTGAAGGGGCTGAAGTTCCTGCGCAAAACACTGAAGCCGGCTTGAGCTAAGAGTTAGATAGGGACGCGGTGGAACGCGTCCCTACCAGGTTCAGGGCCAGGGGGCTTGGCGGTTACGTTGTGGCAACCTAGAATGAGAATTATGAACAGCAAGATATTGGGCGCCCTCGCAATGGGCGCGGTTTTAATGGCCCAACTGGCGGGGGTGTCCGCCCAGGGGCGGCCGGATGTGGATGTGACCTTGATTGATGACCGCCCGGCGGAAAAGGGTTTCATCCGCATCTTCAACGGCAAGGACCTCACGGGCTGGGACGGCAGTCCCAAGCTGTGGTCCGTCAAGGACGGCGCTATTACCGGCCAGACGACCGCGGAGAATCCGGCCAAGGGGAACACGTTCCTGGTCTGGACTAACGGCACGGTGGGCGACTTCGAGCTGCGCTGCTCGTTTAGGCTCGTGCCGGGCGATGCCCGCGGTTTTGCAAACTCCGGCATCCAGTATCGCAGCAAAGTGGTTGACCCGTCCTATTGGGTCGTGCATGGCTACCAGGCGGACATGGAAGCCGGGCCGAACTACACCGGTAATCTCTACGAGGAGGGCATGCGCGGCACTATGGCTGCGCGCGGCGAGAAGGTTATCTGGGACAAGGATGGCAAGAAGCAGGTCATCGGCTCGGTCGGGGATGCCGCAGCCATTGAGGCTTCAGTCAAGAAAGGCGGCTGGAACGACTACGTCATCATCGCCAAGGGCAATCACCTCCAGCAGTTCGTGAACGGCAAGCCGACGATTGACTTGACGGACGAAGACGAGGCCAAGCGCGCGCTGAGCGGCATTCTGGCACTGCAGCTCCACGCCGGGCCGCCAATGATGGCGCAGTTCAAGAATATACGCCTGAAGAAACTATAGCAGGCCGTGAAGCGCATTCTGGTGGCACTCATCGCGCTGGCGGTCGCGTTGACGGCTTCGGCTGGGGACGCGAAGATCGTCTTTCTCGCGGGCTCCCCGAGCCACGGACCGGGCGAGCACGAGCACCGCGCCGGCTGCCTGCTGCTCAAGGCTTGCCTGGACAAGGTCCCGGGCGTGACGGCGGAGGTTTACAGCAACGGCTGGCCGCAGAATGCCGAGGCTGCCTTTGCGGGCGCGGCCACGCTGGTCGTTTACAGCGATGGCGGCGAGGGCCACCCCCTCTTGCGCGATGACCACCTCAAGACGGTCGGCGCCCTGATGAAGAAGGGCGTCGGGTTGGTGTGTCTCCACTACGCGGTGGAGCCGACCAAGGAAGCCGGGGAGAAGGAGTTTCTGGATTGGATGGGCGGGTGCTTCGAGACGGACTGGTCCGTCAACCCGACCTGGCACCCGCAGTTCAAGCCGATGCCAACACATGCCGCCACGCGAGGGGTCAACCCCCTCCACATCACCGACGAGTGGTATTTTCACATGCGCTTCCGCGACGGCATGAAAGGCGTGCAGCCGATCCTAATGGCGGTGCCGCCCGCGAGCACCATGGACCGCGCCGACGGTGCCCACGAAGGCAATCCAGCGGTTCGCGAGGCGGTGCGCCGCGGCGAGCCGCAAGTCGTCGCCTGGGCGTACGAACGCCCGGGCAGCGGACGGGGCTTCGGCTTCACCGGCGGCCACTACCATCGGAACTGGGGTAATGATGACTTCCGCAAGCTGGTGCTGAACGCGATCCTTTGGACGGCGAAAGTGGAGGTGCCTGCGGGTGGAGCAGAGTGCAAGGTCACTGAAGCCGAGCTCAAGCGAAACCTGGACCGTAAGTGACGGGTTAGACGTGAAACGTGATAGAGAAGCGTGAACCCGTGCCGCATCACGTTTCACGTTTCACCTATCACGTTTCACACCCGATTCAGCACATCAATCAACTGCCGCAGGCGGCCATAGTCCCGGCGGTTGAAGTTGAACGCGATGCGAGGTAAATCCACGTGGTCCTCGGCCGCCACTTCGTCCGGCAGTGGCTCGATGCGCTTGATGGGCGGCCCCAGGTTGATGTCGGCGAAGTCTTCGTTCATGGCCTCGATGGCTGAATCGCTCGGGGCGTGCTTGAGCCGGATGACGAACAGGTCCTTGACGAAACGGCTGGAGTGGAAGTTGCGATAGAAGCGGGTGATGATTTTCACCGCCTCGTCGGTGTCATCGGTGATCTGGTAGAGGTTCAGGTCATCGGGCGAGATCAGCTCATTTCGCAGCAGGTGCTCGCGCATGTGCCGATCCCAGGTCTTCCAATACGCCCCGCCCGGGCGGTCTATGAGCACCAGCGGCATCAACTGGCTCTTACCCGTCTGCATCAGGGTCAGGGCCTCGTAGCCCTCGTCCATCGTGCCGAAGCCGCCGGGGAACAGCACGATGGCATCCGAGTGGCGGATGAAGATCAGCTTGCGGGTGAAGAAGTATTTGAAGGTCACCAGCTTCTTGTCCTCGCGGATGACCGGGTTGGCGCTCTGCTCCCACGGCAGGCGAATGTTGACGCCAAAGCTCTTCTCGGGCCCGGCGCCTTCGTGCCCTGCCTGCATCACGCCCGGGCCTGCGCCCGTAATGACCATGAAGCCTGCGGCGGCAATCTTCCGGCCAAACTCGACCGCCTGCTGATACTCCGGGCGCGTGGGGAGCGTCCGGGCCGAACCGAACATAGTCACCTTGCGCACGTGGGCGTACGGAGCGAAGAGCTTGAACGCGTAACGCAATTCGCGCAGCGCCGTCTGGATGACGCGCACGTCGCCGCTGTCCTCAACGTCCGTCAGGAGCTTCAGCGCGTTCTCGACAATGTCGGCCACGCACTCTGCGTTGAAGCCTCCGCCCTTGTAATCAATCAACTCCTGAATCCGCCGTTTCAGCCCAGGGTCAACCGGCGGCTTTTCTGCTCTTGTCATGGCGGCGAGCATAGCGGCTAATCCGTCGAAAGCAAATGGCTGACTTTCGGCTGGGGAGCAGGGTTTTGATGGCTGAGCATGAATCGATTTCAATTGATACTCCCCCGCAGGGCAGTTCCGGCTCTCGGGGACACTCCTACTCATCGGACCTTAAGGAAATTGAATGAGCCCAGATTCGACAGACCCGCGATGCGAGGCTGAAGCTGTTTAGGCTGACGATTCCGTCGGCATCCTCTAAAACCGCCCGCAGGGTGCCCCTCACTCCAAGTCCGAGTAGGGCGGAGGAAGTTTGACCCCTGCCGTCTTGGCCGCACGCCAATCTACCAGGATCAAGCTGTTGCTTGCTGCGATGCGCACTTGTGGGTCGTCATCTTGCAGAGCCTTTATCAACGGCGGGACAGTCTCGGGAATGATCTTGTTCACGTGGGCCGGGAGCCTGACCGCGCAGCGCCGCAGCAAAGGATCAGCATGCCCCACGCACTGAACGAGGAAGGTCGGAGCCTGCGCAGAGGCGGACTCCAAGTACATCTCCGCTTGACCGCGAACCTCACTCAACGGGCTGCGTTCCTTCGCCTGCAGCAAGGCAACGAAAGCGGCTTTGGAGCGACCTGCAAAACTAGCCAATGTCTCAACGGCCTGCTCCGTGATACGAGGATTTTCGTTCGTGGCATTCTCGCTCAGCGCAACAATAGCCGCATCGTTGACCAGTCCGATGCTGCCGACGCAGCGCATGCCAAGTATTCGGATCTGAGGAGCAGGATCTCGCAAGCTGCCATTCGCAAGAACCGGAAGTGCTGCGGTTCCGTTTGTTCCCAACTGTTCCAGGGCCCAACGCGCCTGTTCTCGCGCCTCAACCTCGCCCCTATACAGGTTTTGGACCAGCGGACGAAGAGCGCCCTCCGTTTGGGGCGCGATCCTTTGGAGGGCGGCAGCCGCGTGGGTGCGGACGTCGGCAATGTTATTCGTGCTGGCCGCCCATAACGCTGGGACGGCTTCAACGGCGGCTGGGCCGAAGCCCCCTAGCCCGCTTATTTCACACGCCGACAGGAAAGGGCCCGAAACAGTGGGCTCGATTCTTCCTGAGGTCGTCTGGGCCCTCGGTTTTGGGAAATTGCAATAG
>Ga0326728_10002556_pt1 | contig 59861 bp, 67 predicted proteins | sample MB3enrmetagenome_FD_207602 | JGI IMG/M metagenome (GOLD analysis project Ga0326728, IMG submission 207602) | Lab enriched peat soil microbial communities from McLean, Ithaca, NY, United States - MB31MN | ecosystem: Environmental > Terrestrial > Soil > Wetlands > Peat | place: USA: New York... | reverse complement strand
AAATGCCCTTAATTTTCTTTGCCCGGCTCTGATGCACCGCATGGGAGATTTCATCATTGGAAAGTTTGCGCCCCAACTTTTCTTCCATTTCCTTCACCACCGCATCGCGCTGCTGCGCGCGTTTTGAAAATGATTTCAACACCCCATCATTCACCCCCTCGATTTCAAAACCGTGTTTGGCCGGTTGGATGCGATAACCGATTTGTTGCACCCGTTTCGCCAGTTCATTCCGATAGACCGCCGTGCCGTAGCGAATCGCGTCATACATGCCCCGCGCTTCCAATGCCTTCCAGCAACGCTCCTCTTTATCAAACGTCGCGTTGAACACCGTGAAATGCGTATGCAACTGCGGATCGAGCGCACGCGAACTGTCATGCACGAACGCCGCCGCCACGAGGTTGCCCGTTGTCCGATCCGCCCGACTGCCGTGCTTGCGCACCCGCGCGGCGGCGAAGGTTTCGAGTTCGCGGAACGCGAGCCGCGCGGCCTCCTCATGCGCTTCAATCAATCGCGGGTCGTCCAGCGTGACCGCCAGCACCGAAACGGATTTTGGCGCGGAACAGGTGAAATCATAAAACACCCGGCGCTGACCTTCCTTTTGACTTCGCTGCGTCAGCCGTTCGCTATCGTTTGGATTTTGATTTTCGCAGAGCGCGTGAAATTGTTCGCGCGTGACATTATCCCTTAATTCCAAGCGTTCCGCACCCGTGCCAATCCACTGGCCGGGGCGGATTTCCCCGGCGGCGTAGTAATCGTTCTGCGCCAGATGCTCGTCGAAATACTTCCGGGCATCCGCCAGATTTTTATGCGCTACGGCAGTAAACATGGAACCGATTTTAGCTGGTTTTCAAAAGGCTCAGTTTCAAAATGAAACAAAATGCGTTTTGGAATTTCCGACCGCACTGGCCGCTGGCATCCACCTGAAAATGAGAACGGTTTCGTAACGACCACCCGTAAAAAACAATTCCGGCATCCATCGGATTTTTGTGGGCGGCAACTGTGGACACGGAATGTTTCAACCGCGCCACTGGCCTTGCTTTTGCATGGTTTTGACTCTTGTTCTTCATCGTCAATTGACGAGTCTGACATAAATTTTCAACTGCTTTGTGCAGCAGGCGCACAAAATTGCACCCGCAAAATCCAGGCGAAACCCTTGACAAATCGCATTTTCAGGTAATAAATCCTTACAATGAAGATTATGACCATGACGATGACCTTGACCTCGAAACGCCAGACGGTCTTCCCGCTGTGGTGGTGCCGCCGTGAAGGATTGGAAAATGGCGGCCCGTTGAACGTGTTTGACCTGGGCAAAGATGGTCTGTTGATCCGTCCGGTAAAGGCTCCCGGAAAAGAGGTCATCGCAAGACTTTTGGAGCAAACACCCGCCAGCAGACATTCTCCCCGTCAGGCAGCAGCCATTGTCAATCAGGCGTTGTGCCCAGGTGCGTGATGAATCTGGCCGTCATTGACCCCGGCGTCTTTGTGGCGGGCGTCTTCTGGCGTCACGAGCCGCACCTGTGCCTCAAAGCCTGGCTGCGCGGCATGATGACGCCGGTGATGACCGAAGACATGCTCGCCGAATACGAGGCGGGACTGGAACGGGTGAAGCAGAAGCAACAGTTCACGACGGATACCGGGCTGTGGGTGGATGCCTTGCGAACATCGGCCTTGTGGGTGGAGTGGGAGGCGATTGGAAAAAGGGTGTGCCGCGATTTCAAGAATGAGATATTGATTGAGGCGGCAGTGACCGCCGGATGTCACACGATCATTGCCCGCGACCGGGATTTGACGGTAGTGGAGAACCCCTTCGGCATTGACATATACACCCCGCACGAATGGCTGGACACGTTGACTCGACCTCAAAGACAAAGGCTCCGTTAACCAGTCGCCCACGCGACCGAAACCAAACAGACGAAAACAATTGCCAGACAGGAACACCAGACTTTAGCCTCTGGGCAGACGATGAACGACCTAATTAAACTGGTGAAGACCTACCGCCTCACGGCGGGACTGGCCGAGCGCATCCAGTTGGCGGAAGAAATTTCCCGCCTGATTGAGCCGGATTTGCGTGTGTTTGTGTTCAGCAACTTTGGCGACCTAGCGGTTAAGGCACAGAATGTCTAGTCAGACTCCAAACGCCAATCTATGGCTATCTGAACTTGCAAGACTGATTGCGCCAGGGATTCTTGGCTTTTATACGCACTTTGAAGTTACGGAGGTTGTGGCATTTATAGAGGGTCAAAAGAAACCCGTAAATGTGTTCACCATCTTGGTTGCAGAGGATAGGGGTAACGAAACGTCACAGCCATGCACTTTTCTTTGTCCGCGTATCAAGTTGAAATCACTTAAAGATTGGACTTTGGGGATAGCCCGATATACGCGCCCAATTGCTGACCTTTCGTCTGCCTTTGATCAGTTGAGTAAAAATGGAGAATGGCAACAATCCGGCGCTCCCCTGATTTTTGGAAAGCTCGTCGCAGTTCCACGGCAGTTCGTACCACCAGACGCAGCGGCGCCGATCCCATGGAATCACGTGCTCAAGAATAATTTCTGGAATGGCTCGCATTTATTCGAGTGGTCTGACCCGGAAAAGACTGCCCTTAGACCTCTGTTTGAAGACTCACGGCGATTGCAGGAGTTATCTGAAGAAATTCAGAAGCATGTGCCAATCGGTCTTGCCGCTCTTTCAGATCGCCTTGGCAATCTCGTCCTTCAGCTTCCCGTGACCATATTGCAGAGCAAATTTAGCCAACAGCGGGACAGTCATAATTTCCAAGTGCAGCTTGCCTGGCATCAAAAGGCCACGCCACGACCTTTGCGAGCATCATGCGAATGGGAATTTGACCATACTGTAGCTGGCTACATGTCATTGCCGGTCCAAGCACCCGAAACGATACTGCCAATGCAAGCAGGAAGTGGCGGTCATCGCGGGGTTATTTGGGATGAAGCGCACCAGGTCATTCTTGCGGCCACCGGGCCTATGCACTTTATTAATGAGGTTTCGTTGAGGATGTATGTTGCTGATTCAGAGCCGAGAACGTTCTCTGTAAAACAAAAGGACGGGACAAGCAAACCGTTCCGAATCGAAGTGGGGACGCCATCCACCCAAAACATCACCGGCAAATCGCACGGTAATGACAATGGGGACTGGACACTTAATCGCATGTACAGGGAGCAGATGAGTCGCTTGGAAAAAGAGCGCCGTTTTGTCCAGTACAAACCTGACACGGGGCGGCAAGATGACGTGCATGAGCAAGCGCTGAAAGACTTGCGTTATCTCATAAACCAACACGGCCAAAAGGGAGCGTGGTTATGGGACCCGTATCTCATGGCTCATGATCTGTTGGAAACGCTATTCCACTGCGTTCACTCAGGTTCTGATCTTCGCGCCTTAACAAGTGGACGTGAGGTGCCATTGGGAAAGCAGGGACTATGCGACCGAGCTTGGAGATGGATTGTAAATCAATGGCAGGCCTCTTCTGCGAAGCGAGATTTTGTTCAGAGTCAACGCGAGGAACTTGATAGAGCGCAAAGCAATTGGCGAGGACTCCGCCTTGAGTATCGTGTCAGGCATGGTGCCGCCGGCTGGGGATTCCACGACCGATTCCTAATTTTTCCCAAGACAAACAGGGGCGCGCTCGCATGGTCGCTAGGTACATCGGTGAACAGTTTTGGTAAAGAACACCATATTCTGCAACAAGTTGAGGACGGTCAGCCCGTCATGGACGCATTTGTCGAGTTGTGGGATTGCCTTGGAAGGCCAGAGTATTTGATTTGGAAAAAGCCATGAACAAGGGGGCCGAAATCCTAATATCAGCACTAGCTGAGGCTGGCAATTCTGGTGACGAACTAGCGCCTAGCGAGCTTCTGAACATAATCAAAAATCAACCCGACCCGATTCGTGCGCTTTCAGATTGGGACAAGTGTACTGAGATTTTCGATGCCATCCGCAATCAATTTGATTTCATAAGCTCCATAAAGGCGACAGGTAATCCGCCAAATTCCGAAGACAACAAAAAGTTGATTTCTTTGATGCGGTGGCTTATCCGGGAACTTCAAGTGTGGCGCAAAGCGAATGATGTTCAGCATCACAGGCTGACCGCGCTATTCGTCACCGCACAGTATTGCGATATTGGCGACAAGCTTTGGAGCACGTTTCCATCTGGTCTCGAAAGCAACTCCGATTTGCTGAATGCGTTGGAAACATTTGTAAGCAGCTACAGTGTTGATTTTACCATACGAAATGGCGGATCAAGGCCAATCTCAGACAGTGAGGTAATTGAGAAATTCAAACAGGCCGATATCCAGGGCGACTGGCTCACAATCGATGAAATGTGGCGACATTTTGAGCATGTTTTCGTTCCAAATGTATTTCTAACGCAAAGCGCCCGATGTCTCCATCGGTTTGGTTTTGAACGCCTCATTCGCGGGGTAAATGGAATCAGCAAAACGGCAGTTGCAGGGGGTGTAGTCATCGCTCTCTCCACGGAGCAGCGACTGAAACTTGGAAGCACAAGCGATAATCCACACATACAATTTGGGGCAGTCTGGCAGACGTTTTTTACCCAGCCCAGGAACCAGCATTTGACCGATGCTGAACAACTGCCGTTGGTGGAACTCTTAAAAAAAGTCGCCTGTGACGAACCGCGATGGAAAACTTGGATGCAAGTCTTCAACCGTTATCCATTGCGTTACCCCGCTATGCAAATGGCACTTGGAATCGCTCTCGCCACAGCCTCCAACGCCGCAATTAAGGCTTATGTCGATGCCATTATATTAAACCTGGCTGGTGATGATAGTCGGCAACGTGTGGCTGAATGCCTGTACGCATTTCGTGAAGCAGCACCATCCGACCGGCGCAAATTTCTTTGGGAAGCGGCCTTTGAACGCTGGAAGCAATGGCAATTTGCAATGGCAGAAAAGGGTCAGCACCTGTTTAAAATCGAATTTTCCGCACTTGACTATGCCGTTGTCGGTTATGCCATAGAGTGCATGACGGAAGCACAAAGAGATGACGCCATAAATGAGGTGTGCAAAAAACTTAGCGGCCTTGAAAATCAATGGCATGAATCGCTTACGGATTGCATATCAGGATGGAATCGTCTTCTTTCACAATTACAGCCCTATGCTCACGCCAAAGAGATTAATATAAATCAGGGAAATTGGCTGATGCAGGGAAAAACATACACGCCTTGTTACCTGAAAGGCGACCGTTATTTAACAATGATGTTCAGTGTGTAATGACTCTATTGAGTCAGTCCGTTCGGGCGGTTGCTTTACCGTCCAAACAATCCGCCCACCACTGCATCATCTTTCGGCGTTCCGACAGGTATTGCGCGTGATTGTAGGCGGCGCGAACCTTGTTGCGCTCGCAGTGCGCAAGCTGGCGTTCAATCACATCAGGCAGCCACATGAAAAAGGCGCAGATGGCGCGACGGCGTTTAGACTGTCCGGCTTTCCGGCGTGCCTTGGAAACCGGACAGACTAAACGCCGCATCATTCAAACCTATACGGTTGCGCACTCAACGGGCATTTCTAAAACCTTCCGTTCACTGCGCGTATGGGTGCGAATGTACGCGCCCGCCCGCTCCGTTCACTCCGGTTTCAGAAATGCCCGTTCAGTGCGATAGGTCCATTCAGCGCAGATGAAGATACCAGCATTGGAATCAGGCGCTTTGACTGGCCGGCTTGCTTCCAGGCATTCAGCAACCGGCCAGACAAATCGCCACATTAGAATCGAACCTATACGGCGGCGCACCCAACGGACGTTTGAAACCATGCTCACTTCGCGCACGGTTGCCCTGCCCCCTCAACCGCCTCGCTCCGTTCGCACCGGTTTCAAACGTCCGCTCGGTGCAATTTTGAAATGAAAAAATCAGGGCGCAAACTCCGCATTGACTTCATTTGCCGCCATCCAAATCCTAATCCAATGGCAAAGACGACAAAGCCAAAACACGATCCACAATGGGCCAAAGCCAAGAATGTCTGCCGGCTGAACATGGAAGACATACGCATGGCCAAAGAATTGGACATATCGCCCGTGAGCTTGGTAAAAAACAAGCCCAGCCCAAGCCAGCCGTGGAAACAGCCGGTGAAAGATTGGATTCACGAGTTATACGAAAAACGCTTTGGCCGGAAAACATCCGTGTTGGGCGAGAACGATCAACCGAACGAAGCGTGCCGACAATGAACGCCGATCCTGTCTCTCACATGAGAGGCAAGGCACCATTACCGCCATCAGCCGAAAAACTATACGTTCAAGTGAAAGTCAAAATGATGGGCTACGGAAACGCCGCTGGTAAAGGAAAAGGTTAGACACCATCTCCTAACGAAATCGTTAGGAAAAAAAGTGGTGCGAAATGAAGCGACAAAAAGCGACAACAAACTTGTCGCTAGTTGTCGCTTCCACTCATCAAAAGTTGTCGCCTTTTGTCGCTCGAAATTGTCGCTTCTTGTCGCTTATGCAGCGTAATTTCATCTCACTTTAACTTTCACCTGCTCCTTACCGCCGTTTTTCGCCATCGGGTTATTCTGTCAGGTGATGACCGAAACGGCACAACGAAAAGGCGGCGGCAAACCATTCCGCAGCATCCTGGAACCGCACTTTGAATTCATCCGCGAGCTGCGCCACCGCCGCAAGACATGGCGGCAAATTACTGAATTGCTGCTCACCGAAAAAAACATCCGCGTTACGACCTTTGCCCCATATCTTTTTTACCGGCGCAAATTGAAACGCGCCGCAAAACCGAATTGGGAAAATGCGGGGAATGATTCCCGACTCCCACCCGCCCGCCCTGACGTGGCGGCCAGCCGGCCACAATCACGCCCATCGCCATTGCCGCCGCCGTCTGATTTCAAACGTCCCGACCGCTCAAAATTTAACACCGACCAAGACTTCACATGAACACTAACATAAATAAACGCATCCACATCAATCCCCAATCCAAAGGCAGCCTCGGCAAAAGTTTCGAGGCCGAATTTAGAACGGCATGGCTCGACTATCACCAAATCACTTGGAATGGTTCCGACCTCGATGATCGGCATCATTCATTCGCCGACCGCCATCCAGACCAAGTGCAGTCGCACACGCTCGGCAATGACGACGACAGCAAATCCACGATGCTCGGCTTGTTTCGTAACGTCTCGCGCAGTGACGCGCCAGTTCACGTTGTTGATTGCCGGGCGCAGGCCGACGGCCTCATCGTGCAGGCGCTGGACTCGTTGCAGTTGCTCGAATCGTTGGCCGCGCAAGGCATTCGCTTCACGTTTTTCCTCTTTCCAAGCGAGGACACCGAGAGCATGAACAATCTGCTCGACTTGTTCTACTTCGCTGGCGACCGCGTGGATTACGTCATCGTCCACAACCCGGCCAAAGTCAGAACGAATTTGTTCCGAAAATCCAACATCGAAGCGGAGTTGAAAAAGTTTGGAGCCAGGGAAATCACTTTGCCAACGGTGACTTCCATCACATTGCTGGCCATCAAACGTGCCGAGGCCAAGGCGGGCCGCAAGTTGAGTTTTGCGGAAGTGGCGACTCCCGGTGCGCCGCACTTGGAATTGATGCTGGCCGGGGAAATGCAATGGGCGATGCAGCAGATGTTCCGGCAATACGACACGATTGCCTATTTGCTGGTGCCATCGGAACAGGTGCCGGAGGTTGAACCACAGACCGAACCGGCGGCGAAACCGGCTCGCTCCAAACAGCCGATGTTCAACTTGGGCGAATGAGATTATGGATTTGGACAAAGATGATTTGGCGGCGCTTTGCGAGGGAATGACACGGGACCAAGTGGATAAGGTTCACCGGCTGCTGCATGAATGGAGTGTCGGGCCGGAGGACAGTTTCCCGACGCAACTGTCATTGCTGACGCTGGCGCAGTTGCGCGCCGCGGCCAGTGTGCCGCGTTCCATTGCCGACAACCGCAAATGGCTGGAACAACACCTGGCCGAATACCGGCGGCAAACCCAATCGTTGCTGGATGGTTTCAACCAGATAGTTCAAAACGAGACTCGTGACTTTGAAACCGCCCTATCGCTGCGCGCACAGTTGATCGAAAATGCGGCCAAGCAAATTCAATCGCAACACGATGATGCCAAGTTTGTCGCCAAGAACATCAAATCGTTGATGGAGCGTGCGGCATCCCAATGGGAAGTCGTCAAAGCCGATACAGCGGCCCAATGCAAACAGTTGGGGCAGGTTTCCGACGAGTTGCAGGACCGCTTCGCGTGGCGGAAGATTATTTGGTGGGCGGCGTGGACGCTAGTTGCCTTTGGGCTGGGCTATTGCCTCGCCGTAAATGAAATCCACGGACATTGACTCATTCGCGCAGTCGCGCGTAGAAATCCGCGCCAATCCTGTTTTGATTGTATGTCGCCGGTCGTCGCGTCAAGGTCGTATTCCCCCTGCCCCCTGAATCTCCACCTTGACCCGCCGCCCGGCTCCGGGGCTTTTGCGTTTAGGATTCGGCGCGGGGAACGTGACGTGCAACTAAAAACAATCCAATACTGCTTAACCACCAGCCAGTTTGCGGGCACGAGCGATAATTTTCTCCGGTTCCACTTCCAATGCGGAAGTCAGCCGAAACAAAGTGTTCATGGTGGGATTTCGCAAGCCCTGCTCGATAAAAGCCACGGTTTGCCGGGATACACCCGCCTTTTGAGCGAGCAAATTCAAGGAAATACCGCGTTTCTCCCGTTCTGCTTTCAACAAACGGATGACTTGTAAACTGATGGCTTCTGGCATTCGATTGACTGGCACACTGAAGCCAATACAAAAAATATGCTTGACGGAGGATGCTACACTTGTAGCATATAACCAGAATACCTCATTTCCCCGGCAGGCGATTGGCGAGGGACTGAATGAAGCCGAAGCGACGGAAAGCGTTGAAGCGTGAAACCAGATGTCTTGGCAGTAGCGGTGCTATCCACACCACAGAATTACCGCAACAGCGGACGGCAGCCCGCATCATGCCCCAGAACGGGTTCAGGAGCGCACGGGAAACAATTCCTGTTCCCTGACCTTCAATGCCTGCGCCAGAAAGACGATCTCGGAGTCAGTCACGCAACGAACTTGCGCCTCGATTTTGGAAATAGTGTTTTCGCCAATGTCCCAACCGGCACGCGCACAACGCGCCGCCAACATGGCTTGCGTCCAGCCCTTGCCGTAACGGATTTTGCGCACGACGGGACCGACAATGTTTTGAGGAACGGATTTGCCCACGATTTTGCATTGACGGTATGCGAACGTGCGCTAGTATTTCTTCCGATTTCGGAAGGAACGATTCGCCTACAAGCCTGCTCCGGCCATTTGCCGCCCCGCTTGCAATGCACGATGGAAAATTGTTCAGTGTTATGACAGCTAAGGTAAAAATTCTGGTGATCGAAGACGAACCGGGTGTCATGATGATGATAGTTAGTCGGCTGACACAAGCCGGCTGTGACGTAGAGGCGGCCTGGAACGCCCAAACCGGGATGGAAAAGGCGCGCACGGAGGATTTTGATTTGATAACGCTGGAGGTTGACTTGCCGGGAATGAGCGGCTTTAAGGTGTGCCGTTGCTTGAAAGAAAATTCGCGTTCATTCGATACACCGGTGGTTTTTGTTTCCTGGCGCGGCAGCCTTGAAGATCAGCAGTACGCCTTTGAACTCGGCGCGGTGGATTACATTGAGAAACCATTTGGCACACTGGATTTTGTTTCACGCATCCTTTCACACGTTGGCGGCAATGATGATTCCGGCTTGGTAGAGGTAATCCCCGAAAATTCAATGGCATGAAATCCAAACCTGAACATCCCTTTCGCAGTCCGGCATCCTGCGCTGTTGCCATGTCCAATTTACTTCTTGGGATTCGCCCGTTGTTGAATGGCCTCGGCTTCAGCAATGAGTTTGGCAAGCGGCACTCCCAACGCCTTGGCCAGTTCTTTGATGACGTTCAGGCTGGGATTGCGCAAAGATCGCTCCAGCATTCCAATGTAGGTTGGATGCAAATCGGCTTTTTCAGCCAGCGCCTCTTGGGACAACGCCTTTCGCTCCCTGTGCCGCCGGAGCACAAGGGCGAACGCATCCGACATTTCCAAACGCCGCATCTTTTCAGAATGCAGCGAAGGCAGGCCGGCGAACACAGACAGTTGTATTGAATACAATAGTATTTATGTTTATTTTTATCCTTGACCACAGATAAAATGGTGTTAGAAACGTGACGGGTTAAATTCGGGAACAAAACAAAACTTATGAAGGCAATCAACCGAGGGAATGGTTCTTCATGCGAACGTATCATCCATTTGGCCCGCGCATTCATCGTCGCGGGCTTTTTATTTTGCGCCGGTAGCGGACTGGCTCAATTGCTTCCACTTGGCGGCAACTCCTACCCTTCCAACACACTGTGGCTGTCTGTTGCGGGTGTGAGCAACGAGTGGGTGAATCTTACCCTGCACGGAACAACGCCGGGTACAAATTACGTCCTTTTGTCCAAGCAAGCCCTTACCGATCCGAGCTGGAACACCGTCGGTACAATAACCGGGGTGATGAATCAGGACTGGACACCGGTGAGCGTGCCGGTGGGCGCTCAAAGCAGTTGTTTCTTCCAGGCACAGTCGGCGTCGGGGCAAACGAGCATCACGAATTTGTGGATTGCACAGGTGGGCATTTCATCCGGGAGCTTGGTGGGAATCGTGACGAATTCTCAAGCGGATATTTCGTATGAAATACAATCCTTAACCGATCTGACGCAAGCCGGTGCAGGCTGGGGATCGGAAGGGTTTATACCCGGTTCGGAGTTGACGAACTGGACCCCGATGAGCGTGGCGCAGAATGGCCGGACGAATTTATTTTTGAGAATCAAATCTTGGGCGGACAGCACGGGCTGTGGCATCCCTGATTGGTGGCAATTACAATATTTTGGCTACGTCGGCGTTGATCCGTATGCACTTGATTCGGCGGGCGATGGCTGGACGATTTATCAGAAGTTCCAAATGGGATTGAATCCCAATGTTTTTTACACCCCGCCAGCACCGCAAAACTTGACGGTCAACTATAACAGTTCCAACGGCACGGCCACCGTAAGTTGGTTGCCTTCGCCCGGTGCGGTCACGAATTACACAGTGAATTTCAATGGGACGGACTACAATGTCTCTGCCGGTGTGAACAGTTTTACGGCGGCCATATCGCTTACCCCGTGGGACATTGCATATGACGGGCCGTCCGTTTATACGTATTTCGGTGTTCAGGGGAATTATGCCGGCGGCAGTTCATCGCAGGGTTCAACCTCGCTGGCAATGGATTATCCAAACGAGCTCGGCGTGATTCCCGGCCCGCAGGGTTCTTCCTATCTGGTCGCATCGCCTTCGACCCTTCCGCCGGGCACAACGGCGATTCGTCTGACACGGGTTGATCAGTATGCGGAATGGTTTTATGGCAATTCATCCTTTGACACCCATTGGGACATTCCGGTTTCCTCCCTGACAAATGGCCTGTATCTGATACCGACGTATATGCAGGCATCCCCAATGGATTCGTATGGCTCTGTCTGGTACTTATGGTGGGTGGAAACAGTTGATGCAAATGGCACTGCCAATAGCTGGGCAAATCCCGCGAGTGGCTACTATAATCCAAGCATGACAAATTGGTTTGAACCCCCATACTACGATGGCCGAGTTCACCTTAAACAGAACCTGATTTTTCAACTGCGATCTGCCCAAGTGGACTCTCCTTTCCAGATCAATGAATTTTATCCCAGCTACACCGTCTCGATTAATTTCCCTGCAAATTACGCCTATGCTGGATTTTATCAATATGACAACTTCAACAATGGTGCATTCAATGCGCTCCTGCCGTTCATTTACAACTACACCTATCGCAACTTTGCATTTAGCGTTTCAGATTTGAGCACCGGAGGCTTGTTAAACTCAGTCACTAATTATTTGAACACCTTCAATTTTGGTTTGACTGAACCGCCGCCTTATTATTTTCAATTGCCCGCAACCGCAACCAATTTGACACCAATTCCTTCGTTGTTGGACACAAACACTACCCGCTGGTTGGGCATCGGTCTTACCTGCTATCTTGACTACTATTCAGACACTGGCGAGATTTCATATGATACCTATTGGGAAATTGCAATGGAACTCAATTACGGGACGAAGATAATGACGATGGGCAGCAACATCACAAATCTCTATGGCCTTCCATTCTTGTCAACTGTCATTGCAAATGGAAATGCCGCTTCTCAAATCTATGCTGTTCGTCCCGGATACAATTCCACGAATGTTTTTCCCAACTATGGTTGGATGTATTCAGAAGTGGCGCAACCGCAGTTCCAAACCTTGGAGTATGATTTCTGGAATCCAAACTTGGATGCGCTGCCGGGAAGTGCAAACTTTTCGACGACCAACGCGAATCATTTAATGATTACATCTGTGGGCAATCCGAATTTTCAAGTGGCGGGCTACGCGAAACTGGCCGTGGCCAACGGGTATCCGGATGTGTATGGCTACTTGGGACAATACTTTACCAACGCATACGCAATTGACACAAATGGGAATGTCACCGCGAATACAACCGGTGTTCTTTCGCCTTATGGAAATTTCTTCGCCACCGAGCCTGGTCCGGCGGCGCTGGTGACGATGCCGGATGTTGACTTTCCTTACCAACGCGGCACCTGCGCGGTCTATTGCGTCAGTCTGCAGGTTGACAAAAATTCCGACGGTATCATGGATTTGAATTTCAACGGCGCAGATGCCACATCACAGGCCAGCCCGATGGTCGCGTGGGTCAACAACTGGCACACTGTGCAGGGTATCAATGGCAATCTGGATCACGACATTGAAATGGTGAAGAATGTTTTGCCCAATTACGCCGCCGGAAAAATCACCTGCCAGCGGGACTTGGAAAACTTCTTCCGGCTGTGGATTTGTGAAATGCCAACGCTGCCGTTGTATCAGGGCTACACCGTCACGTTGAGCATGTCGCCGTCGAGTGGCAATCCGGCCATCAATCTTTATCCGGCCTGCGAATCTGACGGGGGCAGCATGTATTTGACCGACACCAACGTGGCGGCGACGCAAATCGGCTCGGCCTACTATGCCAACGAGTTATGTACAATCAGCAACAGCCAGAGCTACACATTGCCAGTGGACGGCTATGGCAATCTTCTGTTCACGCATTTTCTGTTTGAGGGGGCGGGCATCGGTGAAGGGCAGTTGACGCTGACGATTTCGCAGAACGGCAACGTCATCGCCCAAACCGGCGTGTGGCTGGATTTGCACGACATCAAAGATTTATACGAACAGGCACATACGGAAAACATTGCCACAGCCCCGCCCAGCACTAAAACGAGCGTGCTAGTGGAAGATAAAACCTTGCCAGCCAATCCAGCCGAAAGCCAGCAAGTCATCGTGTTTGTTCATGGCTTGAATGTTGACAATTGGGAATATCATGATGAATCAGAAACAATGTTCAAACGGCTCTACTGGCAGGGCTATAGCGGACGTTTTGCCGCTTTTGACTGGCCCAGCCCGCTTTTCGCCTTGATTCCAACCGGCACCAATGAGATCAGCTATCTTGGATTCAATACCGGCGAATATATTTCTTGGCACAGTGGCGCAGCATTGAAGGCTTACATTGATGATTTAAGAAGCAGATTGCCAGGATACACGATAAACTTGGCGGTGCATAGTTTGGGCAATGTGGCTGCCAACGAAGCCATTCGGGAAGGGGCGCAGGTGGACAATTACGCGCTGATGCAGGCGGCGATAAGCGCCGGGGCCTTCGATGGCAACAACTCTGCATTAACTTACAATTATCTGGCAGCGACTGCGGGCAGCAGTCCCAATGCAAACGCGCTTGGCGGTTACAACAACTGCTTTACCAATCAGTGCCGCCGGGTGAATTTTTACAACGACGATGACTTTGCATTGTATGAAGGTGTGGTTCTCGGCGTCATGACTCATACATGGGAAGGCAACCAACTTGATTACAAGCCTGATACCTATATTTATTTTGGTGGTTTCAACTATCGCTATTCGTTTGATGGCACGAATTGCTTTTACAACGAATACGCCGGTAATGGAAGCCTTCTGACAAGTCGCACCCTGACGGAAGATTTCGAGAAAAAAGCTTACGTTGCCCGCTCACGCACAAAAGCGGTAGGAGCGGCAGGACTTGCGCACGATCCAAATGCTCTGACGGGTGGAGCTATTGCCAACAACATTAGTTTGCAAAACACAAGTTTGGGCTTCATAGGCGGAGCGAGTTTCGGAAACACTCGTCCAGAACATAGTGGCGAATTTACAAAGCCGATTCAAAATACAGTTCCATTTTACAAAGAATTGTTAAAAGATGGCTTTTTAATTACACCCAACCCCTAATTCTATGAGCAAAAAACAAAAACAGTTCTGTCTAACTTTGCTGGCGATAGTTATTTTATTGTTAATTTGGTTGTCCAAAAAGCATCCGGCTATTTCTCAAAACCTAGAAAACGGAGGTGTTGCGGGGAAAAATACATCGGCACAAATTGAAAAAACCACCCCCCCCATTCGCACGCCTGTTACGTTAGCGCCCACGAATGAATATCAACAAATTCTGCCGCAAAATGAACAAAAAAAACAATCAATGGCACAAGAAGCTTTGTTGTGGCGAACCCCAATTCTTTATTACGGAAAAGTAGTTGATGAAAGCAATCAACCAATTATGGGCGTGCAGGTTTCCTTCAACACAAGTTCTGTCAATGAATCCCTGACAAAAGAACAATATGACACTGGAACAGTGACCACGGATAATCGTGGCATTTTTAAGATTGATGGAGTTCATGGGGTTGGCATGGTATTCCAGCTATCCCATCCTAATTACTATTCATATCCTGAAAACATCACGGACTATGACATCCGCGATTATCCAAAAAAAGGAGCACTGCCTAATACTGAAGATACTGCTTTAGTCTTTCGTATGCACAGCAAAGGCCATCCTGTGCGCCTGATATTTCGCAGTGGCGGATTTCATGCCCCCAATGATGGCTCAATTGCCAACTTCCCGTTACGGGGTAACACGCGCGCTGAAATTTTGGGTCAGTTACAAGTTCAGGGTTGGAGTGGCATTCGATCTGATACCAATCCTTACGATTGGAAAGTGCAGCTTACCATGCCGGAAGGCGGCATTATCGAATCCACAAATTACTTTGATTTTCTTGCTCCTGAAACAGGCTATTCTGAAAGCGTGGATTTTCAAATAAGCGGAGGTGAAATGGCAAGGAAGCAGTATTTTCTAAAGCTGCCAAGTGGATATGTTCGCTTCAAACTAGAAGTGATTATGGGCAAGGATATGTTTGTTTCAGGAGATTATTATTACAACCCCGACGGTTCACAGAATTTGGAGCCAGGCCAAGAAATTCATCCAACCCAATGAAATAAAAGGTAAATATGGACACAGAATCTACAAACTATTTGATTTCGGTCTTGTTTGCCAAGGCAATACAATGGGGGGTGCCACAGTTAATTCTCGCTGTGCTTACCACTATCGCCGCATGGCGACATAGGTCGGTTGGTATGTGGCTTTTGGCCATAGCAGCTATTTTGACGCTGGCTGCGAGCTTGTGGCTTGCGTTCTTGATTCGGCATAGTGGTGGAAGTCCTAGAGATTATAAGATGGTTTCTTATCCAAACTTTTTGGCACTGCTCATTTCGATTGGCGGCTGGGCAGTTTTGGCATTTAAGTGCACTAGAAAGAAACGCGACGATACCTAACACTAAAAACTACTCCGTCAAATTGCCATCTGGATACGCGCGATAATAAATTTTTATTAGTGCCGTGCCTTTTTATCATTTGCCGAGGAAACGTGACATGACAAAAACCGTCTGAAAAGTGCCAGCAGAAGTGCCAGCAAACTTCATCGGTTGAGAGTAAAATGGAGTTAAAAAAAGTTGGCTGAAGTCGGTTGAAGTTATACTTGACATAATGCAGGAAAGCCTTTAGTATCAAGGCAACGGTGATGATTTAGACCGTTGATTTCGAGTGGCTTGTGGAAGGCGGGATGCGTCCGATTCCGACCCTCGCCTCCAGTTCTAACTGCGTGTGCAGCAAAGAACTAGGAAGTCAGGAAAGCCAATGGCTAACGGTTTGGCTAACAGTTTTGAGATTGTGTCAAAATTGTTTCAGTATTTGGGCGCATTGCCCCGCTATTGCCTAACCGCCGGAATCTTCGCCCGGGTAGGATGGACGACGCATGAACATGAAACTGCGTTACCGCCTATTCCTCCGTCGCAAAAGCGTTTACTACGCCTTTGATGACACCACCAAAACCTTCACCAGCCTCAAAACCAAGGACAAAGCCGAAGCCACGCGGCTGCTCGTTGCTTGGAACGAGGCTGGCAAGCAGCCGGCCATGAACTTGAGCCTGGCCCGCGTCTATCTGCGGCACAGCGACCCGATGGTTTCCGTGCGCACCTGGCAGAATGTGCTGGATGAAATCATCGGCATCAAATCCGGCCCGACACAGGCACGCTGGAAATCCGCCGCCAAGGACAAGGCGTTCGACTTGATCCGCGACCGCATCCTCATCGAGACGCAGGCGGAACACTTGCTGGCAGTGTTGCGCGCCGGCACGGTGTCAACGAATGCGTTTCTGCGGAAGGTTCACAACTTCGCCTTGGACATGAATTGGCTGCCCGCGACCGTCATTCCGCGCCGGCAATGGCCCGCCATCCACTACAAGGAGAAACGCGCCATCACGATTGAGGAACACCAGAAGATCATCGCCGCCGAGGTGAACCTGGAGCGCAAGACGCTGTATCAATTGTGCTGGCACTTGGGCGCAAGCCAGGGCGACATTGCGAACTTGAAGGGCGAGGACGTTGACTGGACAAACAACACCGTCAGCTTTGTCCGCAAAAAGACCAGCGTGCCGGTGCTCATTCACTTGGGCGCGGAGGCGCTGAATCTGTTCAAAGATTTGCCCAGCGAAGGCGCGTTGTTCCCGTATCTGTCGCGCGTGCGCGCTGGCGACCGCGCCACAGAATTTGCCTCACGCTGTCGCCAACTCGACATCAAAGGCGTGACACTCCACAGCTATCGCTACGCCTGGGCGGAACGCGCCAAGACCGTCGGCTATCCCGAACGGTTCGCGCAGGAAGCGCTGGGCCACAACAGCAAGGCCGTGCATCGTGCGTATGCGAAACGGGCGTTGATGAAAATTCCGTCACTGGAAGATTACGAACGAGAGGCAACGGCAAGAAATCCCTAACGCGAAAATTCAACGACAGCGTTAGCCGTTCGCTGAGATGATTCGTTGAAGATTATTTCAGTGCCTTGTCTATTTCCTCTTGAGACAGGCAACCCATAGATTTCATTTGCCGCATCATTTGAAGGACTTGTTCCTTGCCAAGGACAGGCGGACCACCCGGGCCATAACCCAGTTTCAGCCGACCAGCTGTTGGCCTTGTGTCCTTATAGTATGAGAACCAAATGCTGTCCACAGGGTCATCCGGCTTATAGCTAACGAGAAAAACAAAAGGCTGATATATTTCGTCATCGCTCCCTAATGTGATAATGCCTCTAAGAAACGGTTCCCATGTTTCGCCTGGCTCTTGGAGGTCGAAGCTTTTTCCAATGTAACCACGCTTCCCGCACTGGCAAAGAAACCAACCGTCGTTATCCCTGTGGTTCTTGATGAGCTCGTCAATATTGCCAGCCCACGTTTCTTTTCCACATTTTGAACTGCACTTAATCAACCAGCCCATTTGATTATGAAGGCAGACTTGCGAAATTCTATCAAGGATTTTACTGCAGCAAAACCTCAGAAGCCACCAGCCGAAGAGAATTAATCAACCGCTGCTTCTTGTTCCTTGCCCCTTTGCTTTTTGTTCATTTCCTGAATCTGCTTTTCCACGATGCGAATGGCCTTATCCAGCCAGCCCGGGTCACTGGATGCCCGCTCGATTTCGACGGTCGCAAACCATTTGCGCGCGTTCTGCGCGGGCTTTCCAAGCGGTTTGAGGTGCCCGGCCCGCACCAAGAACGGCAGATAATAATTCGGCCAGCCGAAAATGTTCGCCGCCTCTTCCATGCCCACGCACGCTGGTCGGGACCGGCCGTTTGAAGTTACTTGTCGTTCCATGGAAATATTCCGGTTCATGCTCTAAATGCCTTTTTAACATTGTTCGGTGGTTCATCTCCAGTGGCCTTAACCGTATTCTCCAACCTGCGCCAATGAAGCAGAACTCGTTTGATAAGTCTCGTCACGCAAATCTCGCGCAAGGTGTCAATGGAAATTTAACCCTTTCACATATATTCTGACAACCCATAGCCAAGTTTCGGAAAAAGAAAGCTTCTCTCCCCAGTCCAGTCGGGGATATCCCCCAGCCCAAATCGTAGTATTATTTTAACCATGCGGAAAAAAGTGTGCGCTGACCAGGTGCCGCTAGTGTAGGGGTTGTTTGGATTGGTCAAATTTCTACATCCATACACTTTTGCTTTTGTAATGGTATGGTTTGAAGAAACTTACAAAATCTGTGTGGACTGTTTGGACTGTTGACACATAGATACCCCTATATCGTATAAGGGATCAAGATACCCCTCTCTCGCGAGAGGGGGGTGGAGAGAGGGGGTGATTAGTCCAAACTTGATATATGCATTTTTGCATCCAAACAGTCCAAACAGTCCACACACCACTACTACTACTATTTATAAATTATTGAATAAGAAGTATATGTATATGTCAGCAGTCCGCTTGCCGCCGTGAATTTCTGTATGGGACGTAAAATCAGACATCCAAACAGTCCACACAAAACCCGTGCCCGATCCTGAAATTGGTTCCAGCCCCGAAATTGAATCTGCTGGGTGCTTCCAGTGAAGAGTACTTGGTTATTCGAATAGTTTCCAGCAGGAGATCAACGCTACTCCCTGGCCAGCCGAAGGACCGGTCATTCCCTCCTTGGCCAGGTCGTCGTGCAACAGCACCGGCGCGCGCAAGTGACCACAACCTCACCCCCCACTTTGCTTTTGGGCGATTTTTTCAGCGGTATTTGTACCCCTTCGGGTCTTATGCCGCTATTTTTCAGGTTGTGCTTTTGCCTAATGTTTATGCGGTCAACGCGGCGATTGAGTAAACATAAACGCGCGTGGTGACATTGTCGCGTTGCCTTGTATGCCTCAATTTAGGCACAAGGACGTAAAGGTGAATTTCTGCTGGCATCCTACAAGCGGGCGCGTATCCGACACACTACACTGGACAATGCAAACGCAACAGAATGAAGAAACTATGGCAGACCTAACCATTCAAGGGTTTGATTACGTACAAAATCATTTCCAGGGCGCGGGTGCGGGCACGGGTGGGCTTCAGTTCGTGAGGCACGCATAGAACGGCGCCGATCGTTTAACTGGGGTCGTGTAAAGACGTCTGCACTGCCCGTAACACACCTGCATGGAGCGCTTAATTTCAGGGCATTTTATGAACGTTGTCCGGCTTGAACTTTCGAGCAGTGGATCCCTCGGCACAGATTGGCGACACTTTGGACAAAATCCCTGACGAGGTGGCTCTTGGTGATGTGGCTGGTGATTAAATCAAGGTTCTGTTGGTCACGCGGCGGCAGAACAGGTCTGGGCACTTGGGCTGCTTCACACGAGGCGGAAGTTCTTGTGCCCGAAGTTACAACAATCGAAATCAGTTTTGCGCCTGGCCCGACACATTCATCCTGCAATCGGGCGCGAAGCAAATAAGCATGGGTCTCGGCCATTGATACGGCATTCGGGGATGGGCAAAAGCCGCTCGCAATGCGGACCAAGTCTTCGGAACTGACCCGCACTTGTTCGCCGTTACGAAATCGCGAGATGCTGGCCTCATTGATACCGCTGACGCGCGATAGACCGGCCGCAGACATGTTGTTTTTAACCAATAGTTCTTCAATTGCGTTTGATATGTAACTCATAAATCGAATTCCTTCAGTTGAGGCCTTGACTTCTGCAACCTTGGGCGGCCGCTCGGACCATCCTGCGAACCATTTTATTTCGCCAGATATTATTGTGGATGACTATTAAGTCCGCCAAAAGGGCTGGAGAAACATCAACCCGGCCATGAGAAGTGGTCATTATCCAGTCCGGTTTCGATGTTACTTCCAGGCAAATGAGCTTGGCACCCGGGCCGATGCACAAGTCTTTCAAATGGGCATGAAGCAATTCGGCGTGCGTTTGGACAAATTCCTTGCCTTTGGGGCTAAACGCACGGGCCAGGCGGACGAGTTGCTTGGGCGTGATAAAAAAATCCTCCGAGGTTCGCCAGCGGAAGATCTGATCAACTTCGATACGGGAGAGCTCCGCTATTTCATATTCGTCCTTTTTGGCTTGTCCAAGCAAACCACCAATGACAATGGCCAGGCAACTCATAGTATTTAATCAATTTGGGTTTAAATAATTTCTAAGATGGACATGTACCGGCGGCTGTTTTGGACATTGCCACCCGCCACGCAAATATTGCGCTCATTTTGTCCGGTCCATCGCAAAACATATAATCCATTATGCTCCGTTATCGGAGCACAACATCCCATAATTTATTCTATCGTCAAGCTCTGATTTCAGAGCAATGAATAAATGTCAAAACATGGTCGGACCGGTGGTTCGCGAATTGCGTGAGAAAAAAGGACTTTCGCAGGCGCAGCTTGTTGCCAAGCTAAACCTCATGGGTTGGGACCTGAGCCGGGCCACATTCTCCAAAATTGAGGCGCAAATCCGCTGCGTCGCTGATCATGAAATTCCAGTTCTTGCCGCCAGTGTTGGTGTTGAACCTTCGGATTTGTTAATGCAGGCGCTCCAGAAATTTCCGAAACGACGGCGCTCGTAGCAACCCGGCTCGCTCGTGACGAGTGCGTGATTTGCGGAGTGGAACAGGCGATGAATGGCCCGTGGAGTGTAGCAAAACGCGCGTACCTGTTGCTGTAGGATGTCCCAACAGCCTTAAAACCCCGTTCGTGTTCCTATGCTTGTAATGCGGCTTGCGGATTTGAAGGCCAAGCCGGATGCCAACCGCGCGAACACTCTCGCCCATCTGACGAAGCGTCCAAGACAACGGCTAATTGTACATGATGCTCTACGGTATCCGTCTGAGCGGCCACGTTGAGTTCAGTCATCGGATGACATTGTATTTTTAGTTCCACCGGGTCCGTGCTTTGCTTGATGGGGATGCGGAACTAGGCTGCTGGGCCAAAACTTCCCTTTTGGAAACGGTGAGCAGGCGTTTTTTTTTCGATGTTTAATTCGGCCAGGGTCGCGTTGCGATGTTTGTCCTCCGCAAGCAGAACCGCGTAAAGCAAGTGGACGGGATAAACAACACTGTTGCCCAATTGGGCGAAATGCTCCGCATCGGCGAACACGCGTTTCGCAGCAGAACTCCGGTGTAATCGTTCTGAATCATTTAATGCGAATCGTCGTTCAGGGGAAACACGTCGCAAGCGACGGCGGAATTTTTTGACATCTAAACCAGAGGCTCGAAAAACGGTTCGCAATTACTCCCAAGACTTGTTGAACAACTTTGGCAAGTGGATTCGATGATGATGCCTGACGCCGCATGGAGCCAACTGGCCGTTTTGGATTCCGCATTCACGGTTGACATTGCGCGTCCGGCGTGACTCGTTACCCTGTAACAAACCATGCGCCATCTCATCACAACTTTGGTTTTGTTGGCTGTGTTTGTGCCGGGTATTGCCCGCGCCCAACGTAAGGCTCCCCCCAAGGTTGAGCCTGTCACATACGCAGGCGTGCGCTATACCGCACCGAACGACGATGGACGCCGCGCTTACGTGGAGGCTTGGGATACGACAACCAACAAGATGCTTTGGAAGGTGACCGTCTTTTGCAATCGCATTGATCCGATGGCGGAGGGGGCCATGCAGCATGTTTACATCAGGAAGATGAGCATCTCGGAGGGGAAGTTGATTCTGGTCGCCGAGAACGACCGCGCTTACAGTGTGGACTTGAAGACACGAACGGTTAAGAGGTTGAAGAAGGTAATCGAATCATCAACCCTTGGTTGAGACGAGTTTCCGTGATGCATTTAGCGTGTTGCAGGGAGCATATCCGTTCCCGCCCAAAAGGGCGCGACGTTTCTATTTCTTCGAATTGATGTCGCCGGTCTTATTGATGGCGCGCAGCAGGCGCCAACCGAGATAAGCTGCTATCACGTAACCGGCAGCGCCAAATACCGAAACGCCGGCGATCGTAGGCGGTGCTTTCATGCTCCAGAGGAGGGCGGAGCTGACCAACAGCGCGGCGGTCATGACGCCGAGCACCAGTCGGTTGATCACCGGGTCAATATGACGGAGGTCAAAGTGGACTGAGAAAGTGCCTTCGCGCACGCGCTTGAGAACGTCTTCCAGGTCGCGCGGCAATGACTGCACTAGCCGTTCCCAGTCGTGGTAAGTGTGCTGGAGCCGGCCAAAGATGCGCCGGATCGAGAGATGCCGGCGGACCATCTTGTCGTAAAATGGGTGGAACACTTCGGCGAGGCTGAATTCCGGACTCAACCGTTGTGCGGTCCCCTCCAACTCGACCAACGTGCGCAGCAGCAGCGAGAGTGGCGGCGGCAAGGTGATGTTATAGCGCCGGATGATTTCAAACAGGCTGCTCAATGCGCCGCCCAGGTTCATGTCCTGGATGGACTGGCCCACATAGTCGGCGACGAAATCGGTGAGGTCGGCGCGTAATTCGTCGCGGCGCGTGTCGGGCGGCGCGGAGCCGAGGCGAAGGATGATGTCCCCCAGGTCCACCACGTTTTGGTTCACGATGGCCATGAGCAATTCGTCAATGCCTTCCGCCAATTCTTCATCGAGCCGGCCAACCATGCCGCAGTCGAGCACGCCGACCACACCGCCGGGCAGGAGCATCAGGTTGCCGGGATGCGGGTCGGCATGGTAGAACGCATCGCGGAAAATCATTTCGAGATACATATTGGCGCCGCGCCGCGCGAATTCATTGAGGTCAATGCCCGAGGCGGCGAGCGCTTTGGAGTCGGTGCCAAGGATGCCGTCCAGCTTTTCCATTGTCAGTACACGGCGCGTTGAGAACTGCTCGTAAGCGCAGGGGAAATGGACGGTGTCATCCTGGTCGAAATGTTCCGCGAACTCCTCGAGATTGCGGCGTTCAAAGGTGAAATCTAGCTCGCGCAGCAGGGTCCGACGAAACTGCCGAACGACCGCAACGGGCTGGTAGCGACGAATCTGGGAAGCGTGCTTTTCCGCCAACTCGGCCAGGTCGGCGAGGATATCGAGGTCGGGCATGATCTTGTCCGCAATGCCGGCGTGCTGGACTTTGACGACGACGTGCTCACCCGAATGCAGCCGGGCCAGATGGACTTGGGCGATGGAGGCCGAGGCTAATGGCGCCTCTTTGAAATGCGCAAACAGTTTGCCCGGCGGTTTGCCGAACTCGGCTTCAATCGTGGCCCGAACCGTGTCGGGCGGATCAGCCGGCACGGCGATTTGCAGGTGGGCCAGTTCCCGGGCCATCTCGGGACCGACGAGGTCGGGCCGCGTGCTGAGCATCTGGCCGAGCTTGATGAAGGTGGTGCCGAGTTCGGTGAAGGCGAGGCGCACGCGCTCCTCGATTTTGAGGTCGGGGATATGCTGGCCATCAACGCTCTTAACTCGATCCTGTATCCACGGGAAATTCAGCCCCTTGACCCAATCGGCCAAGCCATACTTTGCCAACACACCGATGATTTCGCCTGCCCGGTGGACGTTGCGTTCCAATCGTGTCAATGCGGCAAATTTCATTCGTGATTGAATCCTAACAAATATCTTCGCGTCCGGCAAGAAAGCCAACAGACGAAAGATCTGATGAATGGCCCTACCTTGATTTGACGGACAGTGTTAAAGCGACTTCCTCCAAAGAATGATTGCCAGCCGCCTCGGTAGTGATAAAACTGGATTGATTTGCGGAGAGCGCCACGCTGGCCAGCCGGGAGCATCCGTTGTCGCAAGTTCGCTTTGGATCTGCGACCCTCTACAATTAAGACCGGCAGCACAGGCAAAACCCGCCGCGCAACCCAAGTGGGAGTCCGCAATCCAGCCGGGAGACGCCGAGAAACGGCTTGTTTTCACGGCCCGGGAGGTTCAATCTGGGCGGCGCACACGCGGATCGGGAAACATGCCTATGAGAAGGGCTGCTTTGTTGCGGTGGTCCAAGGGATTTGCCGGAACGCTAAACCCTGGCGCGGCGATTCCGATGTTGGAGCGCAAAGCGGAAAACCTTCACCCCGCGCCAAAAGGAATTTCAAATGCCCGGTAAGCTTTCCCATGTGGCTTTGCGCACCAGCCTGCTGTACGCGCTGGTGGCGGCGGTCTGGATACTGGTTTCCGACAAAGTGTTGGTTGCCTTGGTGCACGATCCGGTGGTCATGGGGAAAATAGCGGTGTGCAAGGGGTGGGCGTTTGTGGCGGTCACGGCGCTGCTGCTCTTTGGGGTGTTGCGCGGCCAGTTGCGGCGCTGGGAACAGGAAGCCGCCGCGCGCCGGCTGGCCGAAGCCTATCTGGCGGAAGCGCAGAAGCTGACGCACACAGGCAGTTTCGGTTGGAATGTTGCCACCGACGAACACATCTGGTCCGCGGAAACGTTCCACATTTTCGAATACGATGCATCAACGAAGATCACAACGCCATTGGTCCTCGAACGAGCTCATCCCGAGGACCGAACCATCGTGCAAGAGACGCTGGAGCGCGCCGCACAAGAGCGAAGAGATTTTCAGTATGCACACCGGTTGCTCATGCCGGATGGTTCCGTAAAGCATCTGCATATCGTCGCTCGGTGCGTCGGGCATGAACCGGGCAACGTCGAGTTTATCGGGGCGGTGATGGACGTGACCGGGCAAAAGCGGGCTGAAGAATCGCTGCGCCGCCTCAACCGCGAAGTGCGAGCCATCAGCAGCTGCAACCAGACCCTGATGCGTGCAACCGACGAGCAGACACTTTTGCGGGAAATCTGCCGCATCGTCTGCGAGGAGACAGGCTACCGCATGGCGTGGGTTGGCTATGCCGAACACGACGAGGCCAAAAGCGTGCGCCCGGTCGCATGGACCGGGACCGAGGAGGGATATCTCGCAAACCTCGGCATTACTTGGGCCGACACGGAGCGTGGGTGGAGCCCCACCGGAACGGCCATCCGCAGCGGGAAGACTTGCTACATTCAGGATTTCGCAACGGATCCTCGCCTCGCTCCCTGGCGGGAGAGCGTTTTGCAGCACAGTTTTCTTTCTGGCATCGCCCTGCCGCTCAAGGACGAACACGGCAACGCCTTCGGCAGTCTTAGCATTTATTCCGCCCAGCCCAATGCTTTTACGTCAGAAGAGATTCGGCTGCTTGAGGAACTGGCTGGTGACCTGGCGTTCGGCATCGTCACCCTGCGTTCCCGGGCCGCACGCGAACAGGCGGAGCAGAAGGTCTCCCTCCTCAGTTTCGCCATGGACAATGTACGCGAAGCCACCTTTCTGGCAGATGAGAGGGGGCGTTTTCATTACGTCAACGAAGAGGCCTGCCGCGTTCTGGGTTATAGCCGTGCGGAACTGCTCGGCATGGGCGCCCCGGATATTGACCCGGAGTTTCCGGTCGAACGTTGGTCCGACCATTGGCGCGACCTTAAGGCGCAGCGGTCACTCAGTTTCGAAAGCCGCCACCGAACGCGAGATGGCCGCATTTTCCCGGTCGAGATCAACGCCAACTTCATCGAATACGGTGGCAAGACATACAACCTGGCCCTTGTGCGCAACATCACCGAACGCAAACGTGCCGACGAGAAAATCCGACAGCAGGAGACGGAGCAGCGGCAGGTCCTCGATTTCACGCTGCACCTGGTCGGCGTATTTGGGCCTGACAGGAAACGTCTATATGTCAACCGTCCCGCGCTCGATTACTTCGGTGTGACTCTCGAAGAGTGGAAGGGCATATCCGATCCTTTTTGGTTTTTTCACCCGGATGACCGGGAACGCCTGGCGAAAGATGTGTACACTGAAGCGGCAAGCGACGTTCCGCACGAGTTTGAAGCACGCCTGCGGAGAAAGGATGGAGCGTATCGCTGGTTTCTGTTCCGTGATAATCCCTTCTGCGACGAACAGGGACGCATCACGCGCTGGTATCTCTCGGCGACCGATATCGAAGATCGCAAGCAGACGGAGCAAGCTCTGCAACAAAGTGAGGCGTATCTGGCGGAATCGGAAAGGCTGACCCACACGGGTAGTTGGGCTTTAGACCTAGCCAGCAACAAGTATGTCTACGTTTCAGAGGAAGACTATCGAATTTGGGCATTCGATCCGCAACAGGGTTTACCGACCAAGGAAGCAGTTTTACAACGAATCCATCCGGAGGATCGGAACCGGTGGAAGGGAAACTTTGAGAAGTCGCTCCGCGAAAAACTAGATAGTCTCGATGAGTACAGGATCGTGCTGCCCGACGGAACGATCAAACACATTCGCACTATCCGGCATCCTGTCCTGAATGACGCGGGAGATCTCGTTAAGCTGGTAGGCATCACGATCGATATTACGGAACGCAAGCGCACAGAAGAAGCTTTGCGACTATCCAACGCCTACAACCGCAGCCTCATCGAAGCCAGCCTCGATCCGCTGGTCACGATCGGGCCGGACGGGAAGATCACAGACGTCAATGGCGCGACCGAGGCCGCGACGGGTCGCTCACGCGGCGAACTCATCGGCACCGATTTCAGTGATTACTTCACCGAGCCGGCACAAGCGCGTGCCGGCTACGAGCAGGTGTTCCGGGAAGGGACAGTGCGGGATTACCCCTTGGAGTTGCGGCATCGGAGCGGACGCGTGATGTCGGTGTTGTACAATGCCTCGGTTTACCGGGACGAGTCGGGTCAGGTCATTGGCATATTCGCTGCCGCTCGCGACATTACCGAGCGCAAGCAGGCCGAAGAACAAGCGATGCACCTCGCCACGATTGTCGAGTCCTCCGAGGACGCGGTTCTGAGCAAAACGCTGGAAGGCGTTATCGTGAGTTGGAACCGGGGCGCACAGAAGATCTATGGCTACACAGCTGAGGAGGCAGTCGGCAAATCCATATCTATTCTAGCGGACCCAGGTGGTCCTGATGAGACACCGGAACTCCTCCGTCGAGTCGGCCAAGGCGAAAGCCTCGACCACTATGAAACGGTGCGCCGGCGAAAGGATGGGAAGCTCATCACAGTTTCGCTTACCCTCTCCCCAATCCAAGATGCTTCGGGCCAGATCATAGGCGCTTCGACCATAGCTCGCGACATTACCGAGCGCAAGCGGGCTGCAGAAGCCTTGCGACTGTCCAACGCCTATAACCGCAGTCTGATCGAGGCCAGCCTGGATCCGCTGGTCACGATCGGGTCGGACGGGAAGATCACGGACGTCAATGGTGCGACCGAGGCCGCGACGGGTTGCTCACGCGGCGAACTCATCGGCACCGATTTCTGCGATTACTTCACCGAGCCGGCACAAGCGCGTGCCGGCTACGAGCAAGTGTTCCGGGAAGGGGTGGTGCGGGATTATCCCCTGGATCTGCGGCATCGAAGCGGGCGCGTGATGTCGGTGTTGTACAATGCCTCGGTCTATCGGGACGAGTCGGGCAGGGTCATTGGCGTATTCGCGGCCGCTCGAGACCTCACCGAGCGCAAGCGGGCGGAGGACGCTGCCCGGCGGAGCCGCGCTTATCTGGCCGAAGCACAGTCATTAAGCCACACGGGCAGTTTCGGCTGGAATGTTGCGACCGGAGAAATTCTCTTTTCCGACGAAACCTTCCGCCATTTCGAATACGATGCTTCGACCAAGGTTACGATACCATTGATTCTCGAACGAACTCATCCCGATGACATTCCTCTTATGCAACAGGTTTTAGCCCGAGCTGCCAACGACGGGAAGGATTTTGATTTTGAGCATCGCTTGCTGATGCCAAATGGTTCTGTGAAACATGTCCACGTTGTAGCCCACGCGGTTAAAGACAAGTCAGGCAATGTCGAGTTTATCGGGGCGGTAATGGACATGACGGCAGCAAAACAGGCAGAGGAAGCCTTGCAGGAGGCGCGGGCTGAACTCGCGCGCGTTACGCGTGTGACCATGATGGGCGAACTGGCCGCCTCCATCGCGCACGAAGTCAATCAGCCTTTGGCCGGTGTGGTGACGAGCGCCAACGCCGGCCTGAATTGGCTCGCAAAAGATCCGCCGAATCTTCTCAAGACCCGCGAGGCCATCGAGCGCATCCTTCGGGATGGCACTCGAGCTGGGGAAGTGTTAACCAGAATTCGCACACTTCTTAAGCGGACGTCGCCGACCAAATCAAGTGTGAGCGTGAACCAAATTGTCCGCGATGTGGTGGCGCTGACCGGGGGTGAACTGCGCCAAAAAAATATCGAGTTATCCGTGGAGTTGAACCCGAGCCTGCCCGCCATCATGGGAGACAGTATCCAGTTGCAGCAAGTTTTGCTGAACCTTATTATGAACGCGATTGAAGCCATGTCTGGCATCACCAATCGCCGGAAGATTTTGCGGGTCCAATCGGAGTTGGGCGAGTTGGACGGGAAGCCCGCCGTTTCGTTGAAGGTGAGCGACACCGGCATTGGCTTTAGCACCACGGACACTGGCCGGCTTTTTGAAGCCTTTCACACGACCAAGCCTGAAGGATTGGGAATGGGCCTTTGGATCAGCCGCTCGATCATTGAAGGACACGGCGGACGATTGACCGCTCAATCCAACGACGGTCCGGGCGCGACGTTCCAAATACTGCTGCCATCCAAAACTGGAGATTCCAATGAATGATACCGACCCCATCGTTTTCGTTGTGGACGACGATCCATCAGTCCGCGAAGGCGTCATAGATTTAATCAGTTCTGTCGGCTTGAAGGCGAAGGCGTTCAATTCCGCGCGAGAATTTCTGCGGCACAAAAGACTGGATGCTCCGGCGTGCCTCGTATTGGACGTGCGCCTGCCCGGTTCCAGCGGCATAGATTTGCAGCAGGAGCTGGCCAAGTCTGACCAGCCGCTTCCGATCATTTTCATCACTGGCCATGGGGACATTCCCATGTCGGTGCGGGCCATCAAAGCCGGGGCGGTGGAATTTCTGACCAAACCATTTCGAGATCAGGACTTGCTCGATGCGATTCAACAGGCCCTCAAAACCGACCGGGCAGCGCGGGAGCAGCGGGTTCGCGCCAATGAATTACGCCATCGCTACGAAACCTTGACGCTGCGCGAAAGGGAAGTGATGCAATTGGTTGTGACTGGCATGCTGAACAAGCAAATCGCCAGCGAGTTGGGCACGAGCGAAGTCACGGTCAAAATGCACCGCGGCCAGGTCATGCACAAGATGCAGGCTGAATCAGTCGTGGAACTGCTCCGCATGGCGGAAACGATTGCGGCAATAGATACCGGTCAATCCCATACCAAGGTATAATAGAACCCACCGTCCTCACGGTGCTAGGGTTTGCACAAAACTGATTGAGCAAAACATTCATGTCAGCGGCAAACTTATGACACACCATGATTCAGTTGAAGAAGTGAGGCGATTGCTCGCCGTGCGACTTGAGGAATGGCGCCTGCGCGAAGGGGATTCCCAGTCCCAACCCAAGCCGGTCATTACCATCACTAGTGAGCCGGGATGCGGCGGCGAGTCCATCGCTGAACAGCTTTGTGCGGAGCTTGGCTTGCACCTATACAATTGGGAATTGTTGGAGCAGATCGCCAAGGACGCCGATGTGAGCACCCGGCTTGTCGCTTCACTTGAAAAACATCCGCATTCGGAACTTGAGGATTGGCTGGCCGAGTTTCACCCGGATCTTAGCCTTTCATCGCAGGCATACCTCAAAAGTCTCAAACGGGTCTTGTTCGCAATCGCTGCGCATGGGAGTGCGGTTATTGTCGGCCGGGGCAGCAACTTCTTCCTTCCCGCGGATAAAAGGATTGGTTTGTGCTTCGTCGCTCCGCTGGATGTGCGCATACAGAATACGATGAAAGAACTTGGCCTCGCTGAAAAAGAGGCACGCGAGCATATTTCCAAACTGGAAGCGGAGCACCGGCGGCTGGTGAAAAAATACTTTCAGGCGGATATACGGGATTCCGCTCACTACCACCTGGTCGTCAATACGGCGCTGGTCAAACCGGAAACCATCGTGAATATCGTGAAGATGATGGTGTTGGAAGAAAAGTAGTTGGGTTATGCCATTGTTTCACCAGTTAGATCACAAATGACGGCGCACAGCCAAGCCGGCAAACTTAATTAACATTAACAACCAAAAAAAGGAGACAACTATGATTCATCTCGATATTGATTCGGAAGAAAAGGAAGATTTGAAAGAATTCCTGCAAAGCTGCCTCGATTCGCTCGAAGTCGAGGTCGCGCATACCGACCACTATGCTTTCCGGGACAAGCTGAAACAGAAAGAACGAGTTCTCCAGAAAGTGTTGGAAAAACTGCAGCAGGGCGCGAATCGTTAACGGCAGGAACGGCGGACGAGTCCCCAAAACCGAAATTGATTCAAGCAACATGAAGCGCATCGCGGTATTAACGAGCGGTGGTGACGCGCCGGGCATGAACGCTGCAATCCGGGCGGTTGTCAGGACTGGGATTGACAAGGGGTGGGAAGTCTTGGGCGTTCGCCAAGGTTACGCGGGTCTCATTGCCGGCAACATGGTGCCATTGGGAGCTCGGGACGTCAGCAATATCATCCAAAGTGGCGGCACAATTTTGGGCAGCGCCCGCTGTCCGGAAATCAAGACGGACGAAGGGCGGATGAAAGCGCGTCGATCCCTATCTGCGCATGAGATCGAGGGTCTGGTGATAATCGGAGGCAATGGATCCCAAGCCGGTGCCAACGAGCTATCCCGCCTGGGCATTCCGGTGATCGGGGTTGCCTCGACCATTGACAACGATCTGTATGGATCCGATCCCGCCATTGGCGTTGACACTGCCCTCAATATTGCCTTGGAAGCCATCGACCGGTTGAAAGTGACCGCCTCAGCCCATCAACGGGCTTTTCTCGTCGAGGTCATGGGCCGTGAATGTGGTTACCTCGCCCTCATGGCGGGTATCTGCGGTGGAGCCGAAGCGATCGTTATCCCGGAGGTGGAGACGAATCCCGAAGACTTGGCGGCAGAGCTGCGGTCTGCCTATGAGCGCGCCAAATCTCATGCATTAGTGGTTGTTGCCGAAGGCGCTCGATACAACACCGCCGAATTGACGCGCTATTTCCAAGAACACCGGCAACGCCTGGGCTTCGAATTGCGCGTGACGACCTTGGGCCATGTGCAACGGGGCGGCGTGCCGGGCGCCAGTGACCGATTGTTGGCAACCCGCTTGGGAGCAGCGGCGACAGAACATTTGGCCAAGGGAGAACACGGGTTGCTGGTGGGGATGATCAAGGGCGAAATTAAGGCAACACCTTTAAGCGAGGTGGTCGCCAAAAAGAAGGTGTTGGATCTTTGCCTGATGGAACTGGCACATATTTTAGCAAAATGAGCCCAACCAGGTTGTAACTGTCTTTCCCGTGACCGTTTTCGCAGAACAATCTTCCGGTTGAGAGATTAATTGGCCGGTTCCCTTAAAAAGCCTGACTTTAATCGGGAAACTCATTTATCATCAACAACCATCGCAGTTATCGCTCCCGTTCTCTATTCGTTATAGAACAGCGTGCAGAAAACAATAATGGATGCCTCCTCCCTTCTGGGCAAGACATTCGGCTCGGCGGGTGCGACTAAAGTGCTCATGTGCGTTGTCACCAACTTCAGGTCCGGATGTTTCTCCAGGAACTCGTTGATCTGTTCTTCGAGGGCCGTTACCGGCGACTTGCCGGAGGGCAGCAAATGGAGAACGACTTCAAACATTTTTGCTTTCATTCGCTCTTGGTGTAATCCGGCACTCTGTTGGTTACAAGGTCAAATTTTAGGGAAAGTAATTGAATAGCAACTCACCTTGGCACATTGCCGCGTTGCTGACCGATGGCGACGGTTTCTTACGCGATTCCCATACTAAAGTATCATAGAACCCACCGCCACCAGGGTGCTAATGTTTGTTAAAGCCGGGTTGTGCTGAACTGCTCATGCCGGCAGCAAACTTGAGTACATGCAAAACATTACTTTGATCTCGGTCGTTGACGACGATCAATCCGTTGTCGAAGGCATCGTCAGTCTGATGGAGTCAGTCGGCTACGCCGCCACGGGATTTGCTTCGGCGGAAGACTTTCTGAACTCCCCCCTGTCGCGCCGCACGGCATGTCTGATCCTGGACGTGCGCATGCCCGGAATGGGAGGCTTTGAGTTGCAACGCCGGTTGGCGGCCATGAATGACCGCACGCCGATCATTTTCATCACGGCGCATGGTGATCACGACATTTCTGCGGAAGCATTGCAACGTGGAGCCGTGGCGTTCCTGCGCAAGCCGTTCAATCAGGAATCCATTCTCGATGCGGTGCGTTCAGTGCTGGCACAGCGGGGAGGACCAACTGAGCATGAAAGACCAGGGTAACTCCAAATGCAACTGACGGGGCTAACAGATTCAAAAATATGAACACTAACAAAGGACTACGGGCGGAAAAGGCGGAGGCGAAGAACGAGTCGCATCAAGCTTCCGAGTTGAATTATCGCCGGCTGTTTGAAGCGGCGAGCCGGCTTGCGGCGATTGTCGAATCGTCGGACGACGCCATAATCGGCGAAGATCTGGACGGCGTAGTCACCAGTTGGAACAAAGGCGCGGAAAAGATTTTCGGCTACATCGCGAGCGAAATGGTGGGGACTTCCATCATGCGGCTGGTTCCCGCCGACTGGCAGAATGAGGCCAATCAAATTCTGGACCGGCTCAAGAGCGGTCAAAGCGTAGACCACTTTGAGACGTTGATACAAACCAAGGACGGACGGCTGATTGATGCTTCGGTCACGGCATCACCGATCAAGGATGCCACCGGCAAGGCCATCGGCGCGGCGAAAGTAGTGCGTGACATCACCGAGCGCAAACGGGCGGAAGACGAATTGCGCTGGAAGACCGCATTCCTGGAAGCGCAAGTGGACTCGGCACTGGACGGAATTTTGGTGGTGGACAAACAGGGCAAAATAATTCTCCAAAACCAGCGGTTCATCGACTTGCTTCACGTTCCCAAACAGATCATTGAAGACAATGATCTCCCCAAGCTGCTACAACACATCGCTGACCAGGTAAAAAACTCGGAACCGTTTCTCGAAAGGGCGAAACAACTTCGCGCCCATCCGGACGAGGTAATCCGCGAGGAGGTTGAATTGGTTGATGGAACGATTTTGGATCGCTACTCGTCGCCCGTCCGGGACAAAGCTGGAAAAGATTACGGGCGAATCTGGACATACCGTGACGTCACCGAACGCCGCAAATTAGAGGCCCAATTCCGCCAGTCCCAAAAAATGGAGGGTATCGGCCAGTTGGCCGGCGGTGTGGCGCATGACTTCAACAACATTCTGGCGACGATTCAAATGAATGCCGACTTGTTGAAGATTGACGACAATATTACTCCAGCGCAATTGGAGATCGCCAAAGAGATTGGCGACACCGCCCAGCGCGCCGCGGCGCTCACCCGCCAATTGCTTTTGTTCAGCCGGAAACAATCGATGCAATTGCGCGATCTGGATTTGACCCAATCCATCAACGACATGACCAAAATGTTGCGGCGCACCCTCGGTGAAGAAATTCAACTGCAGTTCAAATTTGCCATGCAGTCGTTGTTCATACACGCCGACGCAGGCATGCTGGATCAAGTGCTGCTGAACCTCGCGGTAAATGCCCGCGACGCCATGCCCAAAGGCGGCAGGCTGACCATTGAAACTTCCGCCGTGGAGTTTAATGAAACCACGGCGATACAAATTCCCCAGGCCAGGCCCGGTTCATTCATCTGCTTGAGCGTGAACGATACCGGCAACGGCATCCCGCCGGAAATTCTTCCCCGGATTTTCGAGCCATTCTTCACCACCAAGGAAGTCGGCAAAGGCACCGGCCTGGGATTGGCGACGGTTTTCGGCATCGTTCAACAGCACCAGGGTTGGATCAATGTTTACAGCGAAGCCGGGCGCGGGACGACCTTCCGGATTTATCTTCCGCGTCTGGCCACGCTGTCCGAGCAAGAACCGGAGGATTCCGTATTGACCACCCTGCGTGGCGGGAATGAAACTATTTTGCTCGTTGAAGATTATTCATCCCTGCACGCTTCCACGCGCAAATTCCTGTCGCAACTGGGCTACCGCGTGCTCGCAGCCACCAACGGTGTCGAAGCCTTGGACATTTGGAAACAACACCGCGCTGAAATCCGTCTATTGCTGACCGATCTGGTGTTGCCGGGCGGAATAACCGGGAAGGATTTGGGCCGGCGGCTGTTGAAGGAGAATCCAAAATTGAAAGTGATCTACACCAGCGGCTACAGCGCCGAGGTCGTCGGTCGGGATTTTCCATTGGCGGAAGGCGTCAACTTTCTTGACAAGCCGTTCCAGGCGCAAAAACTCGCGCAAACCATCCGTGACCGCTTGGATACCAAACCACAGGGTATCATGCCACCGTTCCTAAAGACATGACTATCGGCGGCCAACAGCCTGACAGCGGCGTTCGGCAAGCCGAACCATCATCATCACGCGGAGATTCTGCCAACGTTCATCTTGCCGGGATCCTCGTCCGGTTGTGTGCGGCCATAATAAGCAGGGCGCCCGTTGGTTATGAAGACGAGACGGGATTCCTTTTGGAGTAAAGTTCGTTTCAAACTGAGTCGCTGAAGCTGGTGGATTTGAATCATTCGATGCCATCAACTGTTGAGATATTGAAAACAAGGCCGGGATTTGTTATGCTAGAGTAAATTAGAAGAATTACGCAAATTTTTTGATTTTGAACGAACGATCATCCCCTTTCAGTCGCCACCACGATTTTTCACCCAAGCCGCCGGTCAACGAAAACACGCTCAAATCCTGGCAGGTGCAGATTGAGCGCAAGACTTTTGTCTGCACGCTCAAGGAAAACCTGCGTGGACGGCTTCTACGCATTACCGGTGACGCTGGTGGTCGCCACGACACCATCATTATTCCGTCAACCGGTTTGTGAGAATTCAAAAAGCTATCGGACGATATGATCAAGGCGTCGAACGAACTGCCCCCGAAAAGCATGCCTCCGCGCTGAATCGCAGCCACCCGCTGCGCTGAAGGCCTGCACGCTGGTGGACAAGGCGCTTGCAAACGGGCAGATCACGCCCCGGCAGCACGAACAGATTGCTCTCGCGGTGGCTGAGATCAACAGTTGCAGCTACAGCCTTTCGATTCACTACACTTTCGGCCACGAACGGTGAAAATCGTCAAGTTCAACGCGAATATCCGTTCGGGATTCGAAAAGACTTTGATCCAAGCCAATGGTGGTTCTAAACCATCCGGGTAGCCCGATCCATACCAAGTGATTATAGAACCCACCACGGTTGCGCTGCTAAGTTTCCTGCCGAAATAAATAGCACAATTAACATAGAACACGTCGTAAAAATAAAAACGGAGCAACGACTATGACAACAGCATTGAAAACTATGACACCAGGACTGAAAACAGGCCGAATCATGTCAGATGGATTTCAATCTGACGACACACCTACGCAAGCCGATGTGATGCTGTTGTATGAGGATATGGGTACCGGGCTCCGGGCCTTTCAGTGTTTTCAGTATTTGGACCAAATACTGGATCGCAGGAGAATTAATACCGACCTTCACTGGACGCTCTGGAAGCTCGGCTTGTTCAACACCACAGAATTCTACGATCAGGCTGTGCTTGCCGCTGTCAGGGCTGAAGTGATCGTAATGTCACTGCATGGTGATCGCAGTCTGGAATCCGCAATTGAAAGCTGGCTGACGGCCTGGGTCAACCAGCGTGGTGACAAGGAATGCGCGCTGGGTGTCTTGTTTGATGACGACAAGCGTGAAATGGATTCGGTAAAGGATACGCTTTTACGATTGCAGCAAGCCACAAAACAAGGCGCGGTGGAGTTATTCAGCGGGTTCATGTCTTCGAGAGTCGTTGAAGAAGACTCACATAGGATACAAGGCCCGGGAAGCATGACGCCGCCGTCTTTCGCGTCTCTTACTGTTCTGGAAGAATCAAATTCTTGCCGCCATTGGGGCATTAACGAATAACCCACACTGCAACAGCAGCATAAATTTTATAAGACGAAAGACATTGGATTGGCTGAAACCGAAGAATGTACTGAACCATGGAAACAATAGATGAAGCCGCCGAACAAGCACACGGCGCCATTGCACGAGAGCGCATGGTGACAGACTTAAGAACGCTTGCCCGCGACGCCGAGGACCTGTTGAAGGCCACGGCGGGTGACGTAAGCGAGAAAGCGAAAGAGGCGCGGACGCGTCTCGGAGCTGCTCTGGAACGGGCCAAATCCACCTGCCAGGACGCGCAGGAACAAACAATCGCGACAGCGAAAGCCGCGGCGAAGAAGGCCGACACGGTCATTCGCGATCATCCCTACGAATCCATCGGCGTGGCCTTTGGGGTCGGCTTGTTAATCGGAGTGCTCGTCACGCGCAAGTAAACGTCATGGACGAAACCGCAATCCATACAGACGGCTGGTTTGATTCGCTTCGCCGCACCGGCGAGTCGTTGCTGGCGCTGATTCGCAGCCGGTTTGAACTGTTCGCCTTTGAATTACAGGAGGAGAAGCTCCGGTTGATCAGCCTGCTCTTGTGGCTGGGCACCGCCATGACTCTGGGCGCAGCCGGGTTGCTGATTGGCATGGGCACTTTGGCCGTGTGGTTGTGGAATAGTGCCGGTTATGCGGGGTTGATCATGCTCACGCTGGCGGCGCTGGTCGCAGCGGCGGGAATTTTGTTGAGTATTCGTCGTCAGATCAAAAGCGGTCCGCTGCCATTTGCCGGGACTGTCGCGGAATTTAGAAAGGACAGCGAATGTTTGCGAAAAGACTGAACGACCTGACAGAACGCAAATGGCTCATTGTCCTGGAAGCCGATTTGCACCGCAGTCTGGTCGAGTTGGAATGCGCCAATCTGCGCGCCCGGCTCGATTCAGCATGCACGGGCATTCGATCGAGGAGTCCGTGGCTCCTTGCCGGTGGCGCGGTGACCGGCTTGGTGGCCGCGCGGCACTGGCGTGGGCTGGCGCGCTGGGCTCCAGCGGCGTTGGCGGCGTGGCGCTGGGTGCAAGGATGGAAATAAACGGGAAAATATTTGGCCGCGATTTTGGCCGGCTTCAGACACTAAAAACAAAGAAAGAGAAAGGAAATTCCATGGCACGCAGAGATACAAACACCAAACAGCAAACCTTCAACATCATCGCTCCTGGCGCAATGAGTGTGATGCTGGCCGGTGACTTCACGTACTGGCAGGAGAAGGCAATCCCCATGCAAAAGCAAGCGGGCGGATATGAAATGGGAGATCCGATACCAAGTGATTATAGAACCCACCCCGTTGCGCTGCTAAGATTTCTACCGAAGTAAAAAGCACAATTAACTAGAACACTTAAAAAACACAAACGAAACGACAACTATGAAATCAACATTGAATAGAAACCAATCCATATCAGACCCGAAAGCTGTGATCGCGGTTTATAACACCCACCCAGAAGCCGAAGCGGCGGTGAAGGAACTCCAGAGGGGAGGCTTCGACATGAAGAAACTGTCGGTCGTCGGCAAAGACTATCACACGGACGAACAGGTGGTGGGCTACTACAACGCGGGAGATCGAATGAAGTATTGGGGGAAAATGGGCGCATTATGGGGCGGATTGTGGGGCTTGCTGTTTGGGGCCGCGTTCTTTTGGGTGCCGGGCGTCGGGCCGCTGCTCATCGCCGGGCCGCTGTCAGCCGCATTCGTCGCCGCGTTGGAGAGTGCGGTCGTGGTCGGTGGTCTGAGCGCTCTTGGCGCTGCCCTCTACAGCATTGGCATACCCAAAGACAGTGTTTTGAGATACGAAACCGCAATCAAGGTGAACAAGTATCTCCTGATGGCCCACGGAACAACCGCCGAGGTTGCGAAGGCGAAAGATATTCTCAAGACAACGAAACCAGCCGCATTGGATGAACATGTTTTGGGAACCGCCGCGCCGGCGATGGCGTGTTGATGGAGAAACCGGCGGAACAAAAGCATCGAAGAAAGGCGGTTCAATATGAACGTGAACACAGAAATCAAGCGAGAGATGGGATGGTCAATCGTGCTGAGTGTGCTGATGATCGTGGCAGGTGTTCTGGCGATCATCGTCCCGCCGGCCTCCGGTATCGCCGTAACAATATTGGTTGGTTGGCTGCTGGTGCTTAGAGGTGCCGCCCATATTGTTTACGCCTGGCACACGCGCCACTGGGGCGGGCTTTTGTGGGAAATACTTCTTAGTATCATCTACATCGTCGTTGGCGGTTACCTGTTGATGCATCCCATGGCGGGTCTCGCGTCTTTGACGGTCGTGCTGGCCTTGTACCTGCTTTTGGAATCGGTCCTGGAGTTCATTTTGTCATTCCAACTCCGTCCGATGCCCGGTTCCGGCTGGCTGCTGTTCGATGGGATTATCACCCTCATTCTCGCAATCATGATCTGGCGGACATGGCCAGCCAGCACCATGTGGGTGATCGGTACACTGGTGGGCATCAGTATGATCCTTAGCGGGGTTGCCCGATTGATGATCTCCCTGGCCGCGCGTCGCTTGGCAAAGAGTCTGTCAGTCAGAAACCCGTGAACCGGAGCAAGATAACTGAACACATCACTGAAAGGAGACATATCAATGAATAAGATCGATATTCTGCTGGTCGGAATTCCCCCCGAGATGATTCACAATTGGGGATGGTTCCTGGTATTCGGCATTGGATTGATGATGGTGGGGATTGCCGCCGTTATTCGGTCCGTGAAAGCGACAGTGATCTCGATGTCGTTCTTCGGCTGGCTGCTCCTGATTGCGGCCGGCATGGAGACAGCGCAGGCTTTCCTGGTTGGCAAGTGGGAGCAAGGCCTCTTCCTGCATTTGCTGGCTGCGGTGCTATTCGGAATTTCCGGCGCACTGTTTGTAACGAGGCCGGTGGTCAGCGCCGAGGTTGTGACCCCTTTGATGGCCCTGTTCTTCCTAATGTCCGGGCTGTTTCAACTGGTCAGCTCGCTGATGATTCACCTGCCGGGCTGGGGCTGGCACGCGCTGGACGGAATCATCACCTTTGTGCTGGGGGTTTTCGTCCTGGCGGAATGGCCAGCGTCAGCGCTGTGGGTGATCGGCCTTTTCGTCGGCATTGATCTGGCGTTTTACGGCTGTGCCTGGGTCACGCTGGCGCTTTACCTGCACCAGATGTGAGAGGCTGGGCAAGGTTGGCCGTTACAGTTTCAGTTACTAAAGCAAACAATCGAACCAAAAATATAATAATGAAAACACCGACAATCCCACATGAGAAAAAGAGTCGAGCGACGACCGCTGACAAGGCAGCTCCATCAAGATCCAAAAGGCTGTCGAAGAGAAGCATGGTCAAAGTCCTCGCTCCAAAGACCGGGGTGATCGCCAGGCATGTTCCGTTACTGCTCGAGCGGTTTCCGAACCCCGATAAAAGGCGTATTTGCCTTGGACTCTATGCTCCCGATGCACAGGCAGTGTTCGTGGCCGGCTCCTTCAACGGGTGGCAGCCATCCACCACGCCTTTGCAAAAACAAGCCGGTGGCCGTTGGGAGGTGGAATTGATGATCGAGTCAGGTCGGCATGAATACAGGTTCGTTGTTGATGGCCGGTGGACTGACGATCCGCTATCGTCGGCTTACGTATCGAATCCGTTCGGCAGTCTGAATTGCGTTCTGGTGGCAGTTCCCCAAGCCTAAGTCCGTGATATGCATACACTGAACGCCATCTCACGGGAACAAGTTTCTAGCAAGTTGAGCATAGGCGCCATCTCTCTCAGCCCAATCCGGGTAATGAACAGGACCAGTCTCGCCAAGCTAAGTCGTTCGACGCTTTGTGACAAAATCAATGGTCATGACTCACCGCATTCTTGCCACGTGAACGAAGAACGCCCAAATGAGGTGGCCTTGGTGATTGACGGCGAAGTTCAAATCCGCCGTTTGCTAAAGATAAGTTTGGAGGCGAATGGTTACCGGGTAATCGAGGCGGCCAACGGCGAGTTTGGACTGGTCCAAGCGGCGCAACGACGGCCGGATGTGGTAATCTTGGAGTTGGGTTTGCCGGACATGGATGGCGTAAGCGTACTGAAGCGGCTGCGGGAATGGAGCAGCGTGCCGGTCGTCGTGTTATCGGTGCGGGACCGGGAAGAGGATAAGGTCGCAGCGCTCGATTATGGCGCGGATGATTACTTGACCAAGCCCTTCGGCAACGGTGAGTTGCTGGCGCGGCTTCGCGTGGCGCAAAGGCATTCGCAGCCCGCGCCGGATACACCGGCTTTTCAATGCGGACACTTGGAAGTGGATCTGGTTGCGCGCGTGGTCAGAGTGAAAGGCAAGCCGGTAAAGTTGACGGGGACCGAATATGCGCTTTTGCGATTATTTGTGCGGCACGCCGGCAAGGTGCTTACACACCGACAGATTTTGAAGGAGGTTTGGGGACCAACTTGCCAGGAACACACGCATTATTTGCGCGTTCACGTGGCGCACTTGCGCGAAAAAATCGAGGAAAAAGCGTCGCAACCAGAACTGCTCATCACGGAGCCAGGAATTGGTTATCGGCTTACAAATAACTGCAATGCAATTCACGGAGCGAACAGAGACTATGAAGCCAACTCCAATACGTGCTTTGAACACGATGATCTGATCGCGAGGTGAAAATATGTGTACACTGCTCTACCTTATGTTTCTTGCCTACCTTGTTCCCCTCTTGTTTTTCATGGGCTTGGTCCGGCGGACAAAGTCCTGGGCCTTGATACGCAGGGCTTGGACGCTCCAGTTACCGGTAACTGCGGTTGTCGTGTCGCAAGCGACAAATACGCTTCCCCCCAGAAGGTGTGCTTTCCAAAAGAAAAGGTCGTTAAGGATGGCTGAATTGATTTCTCCGTTGCTGCCCGGAAAGATCGGCGGGCGGGCAGTACATGGTTGGATTAACCACTCCGCCGATTGAGAAAGGATCAAGAAATGAACGCATTAATACGTTGGGAATCCAAAGAAATGGATGCCCTGCAGAATCGCCTGGCCAGGTTCTTTGGCCTGGTACCCACCGTGACCAATGGAGGTCATGAATTGATGACCCTGGCCGAATGGGCGCCGTCGGTGGACATCAGCGAAGACGACAAAGAATGGCTCCTCAAAGCTGACCTTCCCGAGGTGAAAAAGGAAGACGTGAAGGTGACTGTCGAGAATGGTGTGCTGGCTGTTGCGGGCGACCGCCACTTTGAGAAGGAGGAGAAGGACAAGAAGTATCACCGCATCGAGCGGTCGTATGGCAACTTCCTCCGGAGCTTCACGCTGCCCGAGGGAACCGATGGTGCCAAAGTCCGTGCGGAGTTCAAAGACGGCGTGCTAAAGGTTCATCTGCCGAAGGATGAAAAGGCGAAAGCGAAAGCAAAAGCCATCGATGTGAAGGTGGCCTGAGCACTGAAAAGAGCAGCATGACTCATCAATCGAACAAAACCAATAAAAGAAAGGCATGTAAGTATGAAAAGCAACATAAAGAAAAGTGACACGGAATTAAAGAAAGACGTGTTCGCCGAGCTCGAATATGAGCCCAGCGTACGTGTCGGAGACATCGGAATTTTGGTGAAGGATGGAGCTGTGACCCTCAATGGCTACGCCAGCAGCTATGGCGAGAAATGGGATGCTGTACGGGCGGCCAAACGAGTCGCTGGGGTGAAGGCAATTGCTGACGACATCGAAGTCAAACTGCCGGATTCCCAGCGCCACACCGACGGAGACATCGCCGCCGCGGCAGCAAATCAAATCAACTGGTCCACGACGATTCAGACCGGAACCGTGGAAGTGACGGTTCGTGAAGGCTGGATCACACTGGAGGGCGAGGTGGAGTGGTGGTTTCAGAAGGACGCCGCCGAAAACGCCGTGCGGTATCTGGCGGGCGTCAAAGGGGTGACTAATCTGATCACGATCAAACCCAAAGTGGCGCCAGTAGAGGTCGCAACGGCCATTAAATCGGCCTTTGAGCGAAGTGCCGTGCTGGATGCCAATAAGATCCAAGTGGAGACTTCCGGAAACAAGGTGACACTCCGCGGCAAAGTTCGGAGCTACGCCGAGAAGGATGAGGCCGAACGGGCCGCTTGGGCCGCCCAAGGTGTTTGGTCGGTGGACAATAAGCTCAAAGTGGATTGGTTTGCGAGTTTTGCAGAGTAGCGCTCGATTCACCGCCCTCAATGAGGAGGAATTCGAGTACAAAGCTACTTAACGAGGCAAGATCAAATTGAAACCATTCAACATCAAAGCAGGCTAAAATACCCTCGCAGCGGCAGTTCTCGAATTGCCGCTGCAAGGCGAGTGGGGGACAAAAGAAGGTTAATATGAAAGCAGATCCGACAACGACGCAGGCATCCGAGTTTCTTCACCGCACTGATTTCGAGTTGGCACTCGCGGCAAAAGACGCAATCGAGTTGCTTGCCCCGGCTCCGAAGGGGGCCGTTAGAGTGACAGTTCGGGACGGCTGGGTCAGCCTGGCGGGCAAGGCGGAAGATGGCTCCCAAAAGGGCGCTGCTGAAATCGTAGTCCGGAACTTGCCAAGAGTCAGAGGAGTACACAATTTGATTACGATCCCATCGCAATCCAATCTGAGCCTACCGGTGCTTTCAGGAAAGAACGGCGTTTGCTATGAACGAGCACAAAGGCCAATTTAGGCAAAGCCTTCCCGGCAAGCCCCGTCTGCTCTTTGTTGTTCAAAAGCATCAGGGGCGAAATCTTCATTACGATTTCCGGCTTGAGGTGGATGGCGCATTGAAGTCGTGGGCAGTGCCCAAAGGACCTTCATTAAATGCTGCTGTCAAACGGCTTGCGGTGGCGGTGGAGGATCATCCTCTGGAATACGAGGATTTCGAGGGCAATATTCCCGAAGGCCAGGATGGAGCGGGACCTGTCATGGTCTGGGATCAGGGCACTTATACTACCGAGGGTTCGAATATTGTTGCAGCAAGCCTCGAAAACGGCGAATTGAAGTTCGTTCTGCACGGCCAGAAGCTTCGCGATTCGTGGGTGCTCGTTCGCACCCGGAACAACAACTGGCTTCTAATCAAGCATCGTGACGCTTTCGCGTCGAGTGAAGATATTACCAGGCTTAAACCACGATCAGTCCTCAGCCGCCGGTCACTTTCCGAGATTACGAGAGGACAAGAATCCGTCCGAATGCCAGTGGAGGAAACGTGAGAAATAAGACCACATCATTTGAATAATAAGGAAACAGTAACATGAAAGCCCTCATTTATCACGGTCCGGGTAAGAAGAAGCTGGAAGACATGCCGAAGCCCTCGCTACGAGAAGCGACCGATGCCGTGGTGCGGATGACCAAGACCACCATCTGCGGCACGGATCTGCACATTCTCAAGGGAGACGTGGCCACCGTCGCGGCCGGTCGCATTCTGGGTCACGAAGGGATCGGGGTCATCGAGGAGACCGGATCCGGTGTCAGCCGCTTTCGCAAAGGCGACCGCGTCCTGATCTCGTGCATCACCGCGTGCGGGAAGTGTGAGTGTTGCCGGCGTGGCATGCCCTCTCACTGCGAGCAGGGCGGCTGGATTTTGGGCAACACGATTGACGGCACGCAAGCCGAGTTCGTCCGGATTCCTTTTGCTGACACAAGTCTTTATCCCATTCCCAACACTGCGGACGAGGACGCGATGGTGATGCTCAGCGACATCCTGCCGACCGGCTATGAGTGCGGCGTGCTCAACGGCGCCGTCAAACCGGGAGATACGGTGGCCATCATCGGTGCCGGACCCGTCGGCCTGTCGGCGCTGCTGACGACGCAATTCTATGCCCCGGCGAACATCATCGTTGTCGATCTCGACGACAACCGCCTCAAGGTCGCCAGGCAGTTCGGGGCGACTGCAATAATCAACAGCACCAATGGGAAGGCCGTTGAAAAAGTCATGGCCATGACTGCCGGCAAAGGAGTGGAGGTCGCCATCGAAGCGGTTGGCGTGGCGGCCACCTTTGGTATTTGTCAGGAAATTGTCGGTGCCGGCGGCCGTATCGCCAACATCGGCGTGCATGGGGCAAGCGTGACCTTGCATCTCGAAAAACTCTGGTCGCAAAACATCACCATTACGACGCGGCTTGTGGACGCAGTGACCACGCCGCTGTTGCTCAAGTCGGTCCTGGCCGGCAAGCTCAAGCCAAAGCAACTCATCACGCATTATTTCACGCTCGATGACGTCATGAATGCCTATGATACCTTCGGCAATGCCGGGAGGGAACGCGCCTTGAAGGTTATCCTGAGCGCCACAACTTCCCCATGAGGCAATGAACACCGATTCCTCCAAACCGCAAGGTGTCAGCAGGCTCCAGGTCCGCGGCCTTCGCAAGAGTTACGAAGGACATGAAGTGCTTAAGGGCATTAATTTTAAGGTCAACCCCGGCGAAATTTTCGTCATCATGGGACCGAGCAGCGGAGGCAAGACGGTGCTGCTCAGGCAGCTCATCGGCTTGGAAAAGCCAGACCGGGAGGAAGCCTTAATAGAAGGCGAGCCGATTCAGCCGCCTGAGATCTCAATCCTCAATCCCCTTCCGCGTGGCGATGGTTTTCCAGTCCGGTGCTCTGCTGACCTCAATGACCGGCGGAGAAAATGTCGGTTTCCACCCCCCCAAAAAAACACTAATTATGAAAACCACATCGAACTCACCAGAAGTTAAAACGAATCCCGTCCAAGGACGTTCACCGCAGGAAAGCCGCCCTGACAGTCACGAGGTGACGAAACCGGGACGACCAGCATTGAACATACAACAGATTTTGGTGCCAACCGACTTCTCAGAGTACTCAAAGAAAGCTTTGAAATACGCTGCGTCTGTTGCTGAACGGTATGGCGCTAAAATTACGTTACTACATGTCGCCGAACCGTCGAGCTCCTATCCGTTCGCTGGTTACCCATTCGTTGCGGAACCCGAGGAAATCATGCCCCCGATCAGAGCCGCGGTCGATCAAGCCTGTGAGAAGGAAAATATTAACCCTCGGCTCATTCGGGAAACGCTGGTCAAGGTGGGGATACCGTATCAGGAAATTGCAAACACGGCCGAGATTCTGAAGACCGACTTAATTGTTATCGCCACCCATGGTCGCACCGGGCTCGCGCATGTTTTGCTTGGCAGCACGACCGAACACTTGATCCGGCATGCTCCTTGTCCGGTCCTGGTAGTACGTGAGAAAGAACGTGAATGCGGCTCCGCGTAATCAGGACGCTGTATGGCAAATTGTGGCGAGAGTAGAGAAACAATCAACGAATGAAAGACTTGGTTTATGAAAACTGACTTGGAATTGAAAAAGGACATATTAGCTGAGCTCGCATATGAGCCCAGCATCAACGCCGCAGACATCGGTGTTTCAGTGAAGCAAGGGGGGGTATTGCTCAATGGCTCGGTGAGCAGTTATGCCGCGAAACTGGCGGCGGCGCACGCGGCCAAACGGGTTGCCGGGGTGAAGGGTGTGGCGGATGAAATTGCCGTTCATCTGCCTGATTCCTCCCGCCGCACCGATGACGAAATTGCTGCTGCCGCGGCCAAATCGATAGACTGGACTCTCGCGGTTCCGGCCGGGGCCGTCACGGTAATGGTCCGCGATGGCTGGCTTACTTTGGAAGGCGTAGTCGAGTGGGCGCACCAGAGGGACGCCGCTGAAGAAGCGGTGCAGCGTTTGCCAGGGATCAAAGGGATTAACAATTTCATCATAATTAGACCGAAGCAACCGACACCCTCGGACGTAAACAAGGCAATTACGGCAGCTTTTGAGCGGCACGCCCTGCTCGACGCCCAGAAGATCACGGCGGAGACTTCTGGAAGCAAGGTGGTGCTCCGCGGCACACTTGGCAGTTGTCTCGAGCGTGAGGAAGCCGAGCGCGCCGCCCGGTCTGCACCCGGCGTGTCCGAAGTCGAGAATAACATCGTTATTCATATCTGGTGATTAGGACAATGAACTTTATTGCGTTGAAAATGCTGGTGGGTGACCGGGCTAAATATATCGGTATCATTATTGGACTGACGTTTGCATCTCTGCTGATCACCCAACAATCGGCAATTTTTGTCGGCATCATGACGCGCACGTTCAGCTTTCTCACCGACGTCGGCCTCCCGGACATTTGGGTCGTGGACCCGCAAGTGCAATACATCGAGGACATCAAGCCACTTCAAGACACACAAGTCCTTCGCGTTCGCGGCGTCCGAGGTGTCCAATGGGCGGTGCCCATGTATAAGGGATCGTTGCAGGCGCGCCTGCCCGATGGCACCTTCCAGACCTGTGTCGTCATCGGACTCGATGACGAGACGTTGATCGGCGGCCCGCCAGAAATGATCGATGGGAATCTCTCCGACTTGCGGCGAAGTGATGGTGTCATCGTGGATATTGCCGGTGCAAGCGGCAAACTCGCGAAAGTTCTGCCAAACGGCCAGCGTGTGCCCTTGAAGATTGGTGACACGTTAGAACTGAACGACCACCGCGGCGTTGTGGTCGGCATCTGCCGGATCACCCAGACCTTTCAAGCCAACCCGGTGATTTACACCACTTACTCACGTGCCACGACTTTTGCGCCACAGGAGCGCAAGCTGTTGTCGTTCGTCGCGGCGAAGGCCAAGCCGGGCCAGGATTTGAACCGCCTCTGCAAGCGCATTAGCCAGGTGACCGGGCTCAAAGCATACACTCGTGACGAGTTCAAGAAGCTGACGTTCATCTACTTCCTTAAATACACCGGCATGCCGATCAACTTTCTTACAGCGGTGGCGCTCGGATTCATCGTCGGTATCACCATCGCGGGCCAGACGTTTTACAACTTCACCCTCGATAACCTGCGATACTTCGGAACGCTGAAAGCCATGGGGACAACCAACCCCGTGCTGCTGCGGATGATCCTCCTGCAGGCATTGATGGTGGGCGGAATCGGTTACGGTTTGGGGGTGGGCGCCGCCTCCGCCTGGGGTTTGCTGTTGAGTGGGCGCACCCAGATCGCTTTCCGGTTGCCCTGGCAACTATTGCTGATCAGTGCAGCAGCGGTGATGTTCATCTGTTTGTCCTCAGCTGCGATCAGCATTCGCAAAGTAATGAAGTTGGAACCGGGCGTCGTGTTCCGCAGCTAACCAGAAGAAGTTTGACTCATGGCCACCACTATTCAAGAGATCAACAATGAGAACGGCGTCGCGGTGCGCTGTCACAGCGTGACCAAGACTTACGGCCAGGGGACTGCCGCTGTGCAAGCGCTGCGTGGTGTCGATCTGGAAGTCCGCACCGGCGAGTTGCTCATGTTGGTCGGCCCATCCGGCTGCGGCAAAACAACCCTTATCTCGGTGATTGCCGGTGTACTCGGTCGCGATGGAGGTGATTGTTCTGTATTCGATCATGATTACAAACAGATGGCAGAAGTTGACACGACTCGTTTTCGGGGCCGGAATATCGGTTTTGTCTTTCAAGCATTCAACCTGATTCCAACCCTCACCGCCGCCGAGAATGTCGCCGCGCCGCTGATGATCAACGGCACGAAGCGCCATGCCTCCGTCACCCAAGCCAGCGAAGTTTTGGAGAAGGTTGGCTTTGACCGCCGCATGATGCTCTCGTTTCCGCAAGATTTGTCCGGAGGCCAGCAGCAGCGCGTCGCCATCGCACGGGCGCTGGTTCATAACCCGAAACTGATCGTTTGCGACGAACCGACCAGCGCGCTCGACGGCGAAACCGGCCACATGGTCATGGAACTGATGCGGCGGCTCGCGCTCGGCAAAGACCGGGCGTTGGTGGTGGTGACGCACGATGCCCGCATCTTCCAATTCGCCGACCGGATTGCCCGGATGGAGGATGGCCGCATCACCCAAGTTGAAAATCCACCGTCCCGCGCGGATTCATCAACCAACATTTCATAGGAGAAAATTATGTTTCGCAAATATATCTTACCCTTGCTTGCTTTGGTGGGTGTCGGCGTTGGCGTTCTCGCCGCAGTGCGCAGCGCCCAAGTTACCCCGCCAGCACTTCCTGTCTCTGACGCGCCTCAGCCTCCTTATCAAACCTTCGTCGCCGGTGCTGGTATTATTGAAGCGAACACGGAAAACATCGCCATCGGCACGCAAATCGCCGGCATTGTCTCAAAGATCTATGTTCAAATTGGCAGCAACGTGAAAGCCGGTGATCCATTGTTCACGATTGATGACCGCGCCCAGCGCGCCCTTGTTACTTCACGTCAGGCCGCTGCCCAAGCGGCAGAGGCTCAACTCGCCGATGCAAAGTATGAACTCAATCTGGCTGAAACCCTCGCCGCCCAAAAGATCACCAGCATCGAGGAAAGAGACCGGGATCGCATCGCCGTCCAAAAGGCCGAAGCGGAGTTGGCCCAGGCTCGCGCCGATTTGAAATCTGCCGAAACGGATTTGGACCGCCTTACCGTCCGCGCGCCGGTGGACGGCCAAGTGTTGCAACTTAAAGTGCGACTCGGCGAATTTGCGCCCACTGGGGTGCTGGCACAGCCGCTGATTCTATTTGGGAGCGTATCGCCATTACATGTGCGGGTGGATGTGGATGAAAACGATGCCTGGCGTGTGCGCGCTGGTGCGCCCGCAGTCGGCTTTCTTCGCGGCAACAAGGAAATCACCACGCCGCTCAACTTCGTCCGATTCGAACCATATGTCATACCGAAGCAATCGCTTACTGGCGATAGCACCGAGCGCGTCGATACACGCGTTTTACAGGTGATCTACAGTTTCGAGCGCGGTGACTTGCCGATGTTCGCAGGCCAGCAGGTGGATGTTTTTATCAATGCGGCCGAACAACCGCAAAATTGGGGCAAGACCAACCAAACCCTTTTGACAAAATAGATAACATGAACTCGAATTCAAAAGCCTATTCACGCTTTATTTTGATTTGTTCCTCAATATTCATTATGAATCCATCCAGCCCCATTCAAGGGCAACATAATTGGCCTGTCAAAAAAGTCAGCGCCAAAACGCCGGGAATAAATATTGGATTGAGCGCTCGGCCGGATATAGACATTCAGGCGGACATTGAGAATTCTGAAAATTGTTATGATTGACGTTGAAGATTATATCAAAAAGCAGATCGCCGTTTTCCAAGCCAACGAAGCCCTGGAAAAACGCCTGGAAAATTGCGAGCAACGGCCCGGGCGGGGCAAGGAGGGCGACCTGTTCTATGGACCCTACTTGACCGTTTCCCGCGAGAAGGGCGCTGGCGGGAACGCGGTTGCCAAACTGGTCGGAAGCCGATTGGGCTGGCAGGTGTTCGACAACGAAATCGTGGGTGAAATCGCAAAACAGGCGCACATTCGCCGCCAATTAATCGAGAGCTTGGACGAGCGTGATCAGGCAACGATTCAGGACATTATTGGCCAATTGCTGAACCCCCAGGAAATCGGCACGTCCGGCTACCTGGTCTATTTGAAACAGGTAGTGCTCACGCTTGGTCATCAGGGAGATGTGGTCATTGTCGGCCACGCAGCGCGGTTCGTTTTGCCCAGTCAATTCGGTTTGAGTGTGCGGATGGTTGCACCGATTGACGTACGCATCCGGCGGACCGCCGACAAGGCACGCTTGAGTCTGAAGGCCGCCCGGGTTGAGGTCGAAAGAATCGATCGCGAGCGAGTGAAGTCGGTCCGTCGCCATTTTGGCCACGATGTGACTGACCCTTTGAACCACGACTTGATCATCAACACCGCCGCGATGAACGTTGAGGCGGCAGCCGAGGTTGTCATAACGGCACTTCAGCGAAAGCTGGGTGTGCAGATCAAAGGGAACGGCCAGAAATAGTAAAGGGACAAATCCCGCACAATCGTATGTTCCTGCGCGGTGCCGGTTTTCTGCCGCAAGTTGAGCGGGACTGCTGATAAATATGACAAATCAGTCTCCAGTTTTTTTGTCGGCTCTGTCGGATACAACGGTGATGGGCCGCCTTTACGCCTATTTTTCCGGTCACGAGTCGTCCACCGGAACGCGGCTCGTGCTCATCGTGGCCCTGGCCGTCCTGGTGCATCTGACGGTCAAGGCCATCCGGCATATCAGCGAATGGCTCATCCACAAAAGCCACGCGCAGAAAAGCCCGCTCGACTTCGTCACGCAACAGCCGAAATTCATCACGCTTATCCAGCTTGTCGCCAACGGCGTGATATTCGTCATGTATTTTTTTGCGATTGGACTGGTGCTGGAGGAATTGGGAGTGAACCTGACGGGTTATCTAGCGAGCGCCTCCATTATCGCGCTGGCCATCAGCTTCGGCTCGCAAGGGCTGGTGCAGGACGTGGTTATCAGCCTGACACTGATTTTTTCGGACACGATGGACGTGGGTGACATGGTGGAGATTGCAGGCACTGTTGTCGTCATGGGCCGGGTGGAGGAAATCGGCCTGCGTTTCACAACGCTCCGCAATTTTTACAACCAGATTGTGTTCATTCCCAACCGCACCATCGCCAACGTCAGCCGGTTTCCGCACGGCGGGGTGTTTGCATATGCGGACATCCAGATTCCGACGGGCGTGGATAGGGACAAGGCCGTCCAGGCCATTGGGAACACCGCCAGGGGCATGTGGGCGCAATTCGGTGCAATCATTTTGAGCGAGCCGGTCATCGGCCCGGTGGAAACGGCGCCGGGCGGCGGATGGGATTTTGTCCGTGTCCATTTCAAAATCTGGCCGGGACAGGGGAATTTGATTGAAACAACTTTCCGCCAGCAGATGGTCAGCGCCATGAAAACCTTCAGTCCAAATTACGCCGAGTGGCAGGTGCCGGTGACCTATCGCGCCATGACTGCTGCCAAAATGTGAAGCCGCGTTTGGCATCAAGTTCCGGTGAACCGCCCGGCTGAAATGGTTCTAAATCCAATTGCAGGAAATTTCCGTCAAGCTGCGCGGCTGGATTTTCGACGTGCTGAAACATTGTGCGGTGGCTTTGCGAATCGTTGCAGACGGCCCCTGTTTCACGCCGGTAACAGCGTCTGGCGTTTGCCGGCAATCCTAGGGTACATATCATAGTTGATCGGCCATTCCATCCGGGCGGCCGACCCCATACCAAGTGATTATAGAACCCACCACGTTTACGCTGCTATGTTTCCTCTCGAAGTAAAGAGCACAACCAACCTGGGCTGAAACTTGGCCGTTGCCGACAAAGCGCGCTTGAGTATGGAGGCCGCCCGGGTTGAAGTCGAAAGAATCGATCGGGAGCGAGTGAAGTCGGTCCATCGCCATTTTGGCCGCGATGTGACTGACCCGTTGAGCCACGACTTGATCATCAACACCGCCGCGCTCAACGTCGAGGCGCAGCAGAGGTGGTCATAACGGCACTTCAGCGAAAGCTGGGGGTGCAGATCAAAGAGAGTGGACCATGAACGAACCTGAATTGTCACAAAGAAAACATGACCGCGACGATGAAAAGAAGCGCCAGGAGCAAAGTCGGCGTCAGCTTGGTTTCGGCATCAGCTACTTGATCACGAGCCTGATTGTCTTGTGGCTGTTCCAGCAGTTCGTCTTCACTCCTCGCACAGAAATTCCTTACAGCGAGTTCAAGAAGAAACTGGTTGATGCTCAAATCGTACAGGTAATCATAGGCGAAAGGGGCATCATTGGTGAGATGAAAAATCCCAAACCGGGCGGATCTTCTCCGACCGTCCCATTCAATACCGTACCTGCGCCTGCCGGCGACCCCAAGCTGATTGAAGAGTTACAAAACGCAAATGTCACTTACCGCTTCGACCGCCCACCGAACCCCCTGGGTGGCATTTTGCTAAACCTTCTGCCGCTCGTGCTACTCGGCGGTTTTTGGTACATGGCCTACCGGCGGGCGGGCGGGTCCGCCGGCGGAGGACTGGGCGGCATCTTTGGAGTCGGCAAGAGCAAAGCGATCGAGGTCAAACCCGAGGATGTGACGGTCACATACAAAGATGTGGGCGGGGCGGATGAAGCCATTACCGAGCTCCAAGAGATCATTCAGTTTCTGAAGGCGCCAGAGCTATTCGCCCAACTAGGTGGACATATTCCGAAGGGAGTATTGCTGGTCGGCCCGCCGGGCACCGGCAAGACGCTGCTGGCCAAAGCCACGGCCGGCGAGGCCCAAGTCGCGTTCTTCGAGACCAGTGGCTCCGAGTTTGTCGAGATGTTCGTTGGCGTGGGCGCCGCACGCGTGCGCGACCTGTTCGAGCAGGCGCGCAAGGCGGCGCCTGCGATCGTTTTTATTGACGAGATTGATGCCATTGGTCAGAGCCGGGGAGGCGTGATGCGCCTGGGCAGCAATGACGAGCGTGAGCAGACCCTCAACCAGTTGCTGGCCGAGATTGACGGCTTCAAAACCGACGTTAGCGCTCCAGTGATCATCATGGCTGCCACCAACCGTCCGGAGGTGCTCGACCCGGCACTTCTGCGCGCGGGCCGCTTTGACCGCCAGATCGCCATCGGCAACCCAGACCTCATTGGCCGTGTTCAAATCCTGAAGATTCACAGTAAAAACGTAAAGCTTGCGGCAGACTTTGACCTGGAGCGGGCCGCCCGAATGACAGCCGGTTTCAACGGCGCTGATCTGGCGAATGCCATGAATGAAGCGGCATTACTCGCTGCCCGGCACAAGGCTGAGGCAGTCACGTTGAATGATTTCGAGGCTGCTATCGAACGGGTGATTGCAGGTTCCGAGAAAAAAAGCCGGGTGATGAACGAGCAGGAACGAACCACGGTTGCCTACCATGAGTCTGGCCACGCACTGGTGGCTGAGCTGGTGCCGCATGGCGAACCGGTCAGCAAGATCAGCATCGTTCCACACAGCCGTGGCGCCTTGGGCTACACCATGCAAATGCCAACCGAAGACCGCTTTCTGCTCACGATCGCCGAACTGCAGGACCAGCTCGCTGTTATGTTGGGCGGACGTGCCGGCGAAATGGTGGAGTTCGGGACCATCACCACCGGCGCCAGTGACGACATCATGCGGGCGACTGAACTGGCCCGCCGCATGGTTACCGAATTTGGCATGAGCGAAAAGCTCGGCTCGGTGCGCTACGCAGGTCAACAACTCCAATACCTGGGAGGGTCTGTCGAAGACAACAGCCAGATCAGTCCGGAGACCCGTCAATTGATTGACAGCGAAGTCCAGCGTTTCGTGACCGAACAATACCAGCGTGCGCAGGAATTGTTGAAGAAGCATCACCCGGCCCTGAAGACGCTGGCCCAGCAACTGTTGAAGCAGGAGACAGTGAGCGGGAGTGTCGTGAAAGAGGCACTGGAGAATAGTCCAAGCCCAGGAACTCCTGCAGATGGCACTCGCCAAAATTAGACAATAGCCGGCGGTATCGCAGTTGAAGGCCATGAAGCAAAAATTCAAAAACACGATTGTTGATGAAACCTTGATCGCTGCCGACCAAGCGACGAAGGCCATTATGCGAGCGGACGCAGGTTTGGAAGAACGGAGGAAAATAGCATGCCAGGCGTAATTCCATTATCGGACGCATCTCGACGGCCCAGGAGTTTCCCCGTCGTCACCGTGGCAATCATCGTCGTGAACGTGGTCGTCTTCGTGATGGAACTGGTGGGCGGTGACGTATTTGTAATGCAGTGGTCGGAGACTCCCGCCACGATTGTCGCCGGCCACCATTGGATCACCATCCTGACGGCGATGTTCATGCATGCCGGCTGGATGCACATTATAGGCAACATGGTATTCTTCTGGGCATTTGGCCCGGAAATCGAAGACGCGATGGGGCCACTAAAGTACCTGGCGTTTTACCTGTTCAGCGGTCTGGCGGCTTCGCTGGCGCAAATCGCACTTATGCCACATTCGACCATTCCTAATCTCGGCGCCAGCGGCGCGATCGCGGGTGTGATGGGCGCCTTTCTAGTCACCTACCCTCATGATCAGATACGCGCGCTGCTTATGTTCGGCTGGTCAACCCGCATTACTTTTATTCCCGCAGCGCTCTTGATCGGACTCTGGTTTCTGATTCAGCTCTTCGATCAGGTCGGCGCCGTGGCAGATGTTGAAACGGGTGGAGGTGTCGCTTATATGGCTCACGTTGGCGGCTTCATCTTTGGAGCGGTTACCGGACGAATCTTTGAGGGTTTCCGGCGCATAGATGAATAGGATAATTATGATCCAACAACCATCAAATTTCTGGGGCATACCGCAGGCGGATTTGCTGGTTCAGCTTGAATCTCAACGGGACGGATTGGGCAGTGAAGAGGCGAGGCAGCGGCTGATCAATTACGGGGCCAATCTGCTCAAGCCGCCGAAACGTTCCGGTACGGCGTTGCTTCTTGCCCAGTTTAAAAACCCCATTGTCCTCACGCTTATTTTTGCTGCCGGGTTGTCTTTTTTCCTTCAAGACAACACGGATGGCATTATTATTCTTTTTATCGTTCTGGTCAGCGGCCTCTTGGGGTTCTGGCAGGAACGGGGCGCCGTCGATGCCGTCGAAAAGCTCCTGGCCATAATCCGCATTAAAACTACCGTTCTTCGTGATAAAAATCCTACAGACATATCCTTGGAAGATGTCGTTCCGGGAGACATCGTTATTTTGAATGCCGGAGATGCCATCCCCGCAGACAGCCTGATATTAGAAGCAAAAGATCTCTTTGTGGATGAAGCAACCCTGACGGGTGAAACCTACCCCGCCGAGAAGGATGCCGGTATATTGCCGGCGGAAACACCCCTCAGCAGACGCAGCAACTGCCTTTTTATGGGAACCCATGTAATCAGCGGCGCTGCCAGGGCCGTTGTGGTTTTCACCGGGAGGCAGGGAGAATTCGGCAAAATATCGGAAAGGCTGAAGCTAAGAAAACCGGAGACCGAATTTGAACAAGGCATCCGTCAATTCGGGTATCTATTGCTGAGAGTGACGTTAATCCTGGTTTCCCTGATTTTTGCCGTTAATGTTTATTTCCACCGGCCCGTGTTGGATTCGTTACTTTTTTCCCTGGCTCTGGCGGTGGGGCTGACTCCCCAATTATTGCCTGCCATCATCAGCGTCAATCTAGCTCATGGCGCCAAGAATATGGCAGCGCAAAAGGTCATTGTGAAGCGGCTTGCCGCTATCGAGAATTTCGGCAGCATGGATGTTCTCTGCTCGGACAAGACGGGAACCCTTACCGAAGGAAAGGCATATCTGCATTCGGCCTTGGATACGGAAGGCAATCCCAGCGACCGGGCTTTCCTCCATGCGTACCTAAATGCCTTCTTTGAAACAGGCTTCTCCAATCCTATTGATGAAGCGATCCGTGCTTACAGACAGCCGGATATTGCCGGATACAAAAAGGCAGATGAGGTCCCTTATGACTTCATTCGTAAACGGTTGAGCATTCTGATCTTAAAGGATGGCAGGTATTTAATGGTCACTAAGGGCACTCTTCCCAATGTGCTTGCCGTTTGTTCAACGGCGGAGACTCCTTCGGGCAGTAAAGTTGAGATGACTTCAGTAAGTCAGCAGATCCAGCAGAGATATGAGACGCTCAGCAACCAGGGCTTTCGCCTCTTGGGAATCGCTTATCGGGACAGAGGTACGGAGTCTTCCCTCAATAAGGATCATGAGGAAGATATGACTTTTCTCGGATTTCTGGTTTTTGTCGACCCGCCGAAAACGGGGATCGCCGAAACGATTACAGACATCAACAAGCTCGGTGTTTCTCTGAAGATTATTTCCGGCGATAACGCCCTCGTCGCCGCCAAGGTGAGCAAGGATGTAGGGATGCGGGACGCGAAGATCGTTACCGGGGGTGAGCTCCGGGAAATAAGTGATGAGGCTCTCTTGGTGAAGGTAAGGGAGACGGACGTCTTCGCAGAGGTGGAACCCAATCAGAAAGAGCGTTTGATCATTGCATTGCGGAAGGCAGGGCATGTCGTGGGATATATGGGGGACGGAATCAATGACGCGTCCGCGCTCCACGCCGCGGATGTGGGCATTTCCGTGAATACCGCGGTTGATGTAGCCAAAGAGTCTGCGGACATTGTGCTCCTGGAAAAAGATCTGGCTGTCTTAATACAAGGTGTGCGAGAGGGAAGAACAACATTTGCCAACACAATAAAATATATCTTTATGGCGACCAGCGCCAATTTCGGGAACATGTTCAGCATGGCCGGCGCATCGCTCTTTCTTCCCTTTCTCCCCCTCCTGCCCAAACAGATCCTGCTAACCAATCTGATGACGGATTTTCCGGCAATGACCATTGCTACCGATCATGTGGACGCTGACATGGTGGATCAACCCAGAAGGTGGAACATCGCTTTTATCAGGAAATTCATGATTACCTTCGGCCTGGTAAGTTCGGTTTTTGATTATCTCACCTTCGGGGTCCTCTTGCTGATCCTCCATGCCACACCCGACCAGTTCAGAACGGGGTGGTTTATGGAATCTGTGATTTCAGCCTCAGTCATCGTGCTGGTGATCCGCAGCAGAAGGCCTTTTTATAAAAGCCGGCCCCGAAAATATCTATTTGTCGCTACAATGGGCGTCGTTCTTGTCACGTTTATCCTCCCCTTCATGCCTGTGAGAGGAATCTTCGGATTTACACCTTTGCCTGCATCTTTTGTCACAATGATGGGTCTTATTGTAGCACTCTATATTTTAATGACGGAGTGGGTTAAGAAAATATTTTATCAAAAAGTGAATCTTTAGGAATCCCAGTATATTGATCATGAAATTCGGTGTTTTAGCACTCGACTACGATGGAACCATCGCGACGGACGGAACGCTCGATTCTGACGTGCGGGTCGCCATCGGGGAAGCACGCGCACACGGGATTGCAGTCGTTCTCGTTACTGGTCGCATTCTATCTGAGTTGCGAATGGTTGCGGGGAATCTTGGGTTTGTGGACGCCGTGGTAGCGGAAAACGGTGCAGTTCTCGCCTTCCCAAACGGTTACTCGCGGTTGCTCGGCCATCCACCACCGCCGGTTTTTCTCGATGAACTTCGTCGTCGCGGGATCGAGTTCGCAGCGGGCCAGTGCGTCGTGGAAACTGACGCGGCAGCCGCTCCGCGGATTCTCGCAGTGATCAGAGAGTTGGAGCTGCCGCTGGTGTTGGTGTTTAACCGTGACCGCCTGATGGTGCTCCCACAGGCGATCAGTAAAGGCACCGGGTTACGCAAAGTGCTCACCGCACTGCGCCTCTCGGTGCACAACGTGATCGCGATAGGGGACGCGGAGAACGACCATGACCTCCTCGCGGCTTGCGAAGTTTCCGTGGCTGTTGGCTGGGGTAGTCAAGCCCTCCAGAGGATCGCAGATGAAGTTCTCCACGGGAATGGTCCGAGTGCCGTGGCCGCCTACATTCGGAGCGCAGAGAGGAAGATTCGGTTGCCCCCTGATCGCAAAGGCCGGCACCGCGTGAACCTGGGTACTACGGAGGACGGGCATCCGCTAGCGCTTGCGATACGCGGTCGTAACGTCCTTGTCGCAGGAGACCCGCAATCCGGCAAATCTTGGGTCACGGGGCTTTACTGCGAGCAGCTTATTCTCGACGGCTACTGCGTGTGCGTTATTGATCCCGAAGGGGACTACTGTACGCTGGAGTCTCTGCCTGGAGTGATGCTGTTCGGAGGTGGCCATCTGCCACCCGGGCTCGACGATTTGGTTCGCGGGCTGCAACATCCAGATATGAGCGTAGTCGTTGATCTATCACACGTGCCATACAAAGAGAAGGTTGATTACCTCTACTCACTCCTGCCAACGCTGGCCAGACTCAGGCGCACCACGGGATTGCCACACCGGATCGTTGTCGATGAGGCCCATTATTTTCTTCATAAGCCCGACGCAGGGCGGTTACTGGATCTTGACTTGGGCGCATACACGCTTGTCACATATCGTTTGTTCGACCTCCACCCCGATGTTAGGAAGGCCATTGAAGCCGTCATTGTCACTCGTACCACCGACCCCTATGAGGTCCAAGCAGTACTGGCAATGATCGGCAATGAAAATAATGAGGCTGAATGGAAGCCAGTTCTCGAAGGACTGGCCACCAACGAGGCTGCTCTTCTACCGGGGATCGAAGAGGCCGGAGGAAAACTGCGGCAATTTAAGCTTTTGCCCAGACTGACTTCACATGTCCGTCACAGGTCCAAGTACTTGGATGTCCCAATGATTGAGGGCCAATCATTTGTATTCACTTCTGATGGCAATCCTGTTGGAGCCCCGGTTCAGACATTGAAGGAGTTTGTCTCATCATTGGCGAATTGCCCGCCCAAGGTGCTTGATGGGCACGCGCGTCGAGGTGATTTCTCGCGATGGATTGCTGACGTGTTCCACGATCACCCTCTCGCATTGGATATTCGAAAAGTGGAGCAGCGATATAGGCTGGGTTGCATACACGATATCCGTGACGCGCTGGCCAAGCCAATCCGAGATCGCTACGAACTCACCTCCTAAATGTTTTGAGAAACTTCAAATTTGCTGCATATCAAACGAGATTCATCCACCTCAAGTCCGCTTGGGTTTCGCTGGGCTGAAGCAGTAACCGCCCCAGCAGCCGCATAAATTGTTGTTGGTCCTCTCTCACCTTCCAAAGCATCTTGTTGGTTGTCGTATCCCAAGCCTCCACGTAAGCGCGGCGTCCATCGTCGTTCGGTGCGGTATAGCGCATCCTGCGTATGTGACAGGCTCAACCTTGGGGGAGCCTTACGTTGGGCGCGGGCAATACCCGGCACAAACACAGCCAACAAAACCAAAGTTGTGATGAGATGGCGCATGGTTTGTTGCAGGGTAACGAGTCACGCCGGACGCGCAATGTCAACCGTGAATGCGGAATCCAAAACGGCCAGTCGGCTCCATGCGGCGTCAGGCATCATCATCGAATCCACTTGCCAAAGTTGTTCAACAAGTCTTGGGAGTAAAGCGAACCAAAACCCAGCCGCTCACACTCGGTGGCAAAATCATAATACGCTCTGATGAATCGCCGGTTCCCATCTTCGGAAGACAAGGTGATGTCAGCAATCGTGCCCAGCCCCAACCACAGAAACTTGTCCGTCGTGACGAGTTGATGAAACTTCTGCCGGTCGAACTTCGTGGCTGAACGATAAAGCTCGCTCAGCTTTGCGATGTAGCTGGCCTGTGTGTAATAGTCCTCGCTCAACAACAACGACTCAATCTCGTCCAAACAAGCAGTGAGTTTATCTTGTGTATTGGATGAATCCATGACCAACGTGCCATGCTGCCTAACCAGATCAAGCAGGTTGAGCAGCCTGAGATTCAGTTTTAACGCGATTTTCATGTCTTCCCCCACCAAGAACACCGTCCAGACCCTTGTCCGCACCGCCGTCGAATCCTACGCGGAAGGCTTCAAAACCCGGCACGAAGCCGAGGTGGACGATCCTCACGGCGTCATCAACATGAAGGTGCATAACGTGTTTATCGAAGCCCTCGGTAAAGACATCCAGTTTTATACCGCCCTCGTCCGTTCACTCGACAGTTCCCTCGGTAATATGCTCGAAGCCCTTGCCATCAATATCGCCCGGTTGTCGTTCCGGGTGAAAAGGGAAGTGGCTGGACCGCTGTCTGCCAACCAGACCCGTTACATTGCCGAATTGCTGGAGGCTTACAAACGCCACAGCCGAAAGCCAACATCAGTCGATTATCTGCCCCTGCGCGATGACCGGCCAGCAGTGTCCACTGGGACGACGATCCGGCATGACAGTGATTATTACCTGATCGACCCGGCCAACAATGCCCACTACCTGATCGAATTGAAAATCGGGGTGACATGACTTCACTTTTTCGGGCCACTTGATGTGTTAGTCTGGGCCAACAGAAAGGACCAGACAATGAAAGGCAAACGGTATACGACGGAAGACAAGATCCGCATCCTACGGGAA
>Ga0326728_10002555_pt1 | contig 59887 bp, 53 predicted proteins | sample MB3enrmetagenome_FD_207602 | JGI IMG/M metagenome (GOLD analysis project Ga0326728, IMG submission 207602) | Lab enriched peat soil microbial communities from McLean, Ithaca, NY, United States - MB31MN | ecosystem: Environmental > Terrestrial > Soil > Wetlands > Peat | place: USA: New York... | reverse complement strand
CAAGATCGTGGGCGCAATCGGCTTCGACGTGCCGAGCGGCGCCATTCTCACCTTCCGCGCCAAGGCAGTGGTCATGTGCATGGGCGGCGGCTCGTACAAGCCATCCGGGTTCCCCACGGCGGGCAACACGTTTGACGGCGAGTACATCGGCTACAACATGGGGCTGCCGATCATCGGCAAGGAGTTCGACGACTTCCACATGGCCGTCTCGTATGCGGCGGGCAATGCCTTCCTGTCGAACTCGTGGGAGTATCTCGAAAGCCTGTGGCTGTGCGGCGGAGACATCACGTCGAAGAACGCGATTCAGTCGGCCGACCAGAAGGGCAAGATTCTGATTCAGGGGCGCATTCTGAAGGCTCTGAACGGTCTTGCTGTCAACGACGGCACAGCGATGACCGACCTGACGAAGGGCGATGCCACGCGGCGCGGGGCTACGGTGTCGGGCAATCCGGCTGACCCGCGCGTGGGCAAACGCAACTCGCCGACGCCGGTGGAAGACATTGTGGGCTCGGCTGCGGGTATGTGCCTGCACATGACTTCGGGCATCTTCTGCGGACTCGACGACCTGGTGGGTTCGACGGGCGTGCCGGGGTTTTACGTGGCCGGTGACGGCGCTAACGCTTCGGCGGTGACGGGCGCGGCTTATCCGCATGGAGTCGGGTTCACGTCGAACTTTGCTTCCGTGCAGGGATGGCGCGCGGGCCAGGCCGCGGCAAAGTATGCGGCCGGCGCGCAGTTGGGCTCGGTATCGGCTGAGAAGATCGCCCAACTGAAGAAGCAGATTCTTGCGCCCATGAACGTGAAGACAGGTCTCGATCCCAACTGGGCGCGCGACGTGCTGCACTCCATCATGGTGCCGTACTGGATTCACATTGTGAAGTCGGAGGCTTCGCTCAAAGGCGCGCTGGCCCAGGTGGAGATGCTGCGCGACGAAGTGGTTCCCAAGCTCGCCGCCGCCAGCCCGCACGATCTGCGCCTCTGCCACGAGATGAAGCACAAGGTGCTGAGCGCGGAGATGAAGCTGCGCGCGGGCCTCGAACGCAAGGAGAGCCGCGGCTTCCACTACCGCTCGGACTTCCCCTTCCGCGACGACAAGAATTATCTCGCTTATATTTCGCTGCGCAAGGGCAAGGACGGCAAGATGGAGACCGGAAAGGTCGAAGTCAAAGATGCCTGGAAGGGCGACCTGACTCAGGAATATACGAAGCGGTATGGATGGCGTTTCCCCGGCGAAGCCAAAGCCAAGGGACTTCCGGAAGAGACTGCCCCGGCAGCGGGCGCACAACCCTGGGCGCAGAAGGGATAACGACGAGATGAGTGTACAGAGATACGACCTGAATGCCTGCATCGGCTGCCGCATCTGCAACGATATCTGCCCCATGGACGTCTTCCGCTTCGACGAGGCGCTGAACAAGAGCGTGATTGCGTACGTGGAGAACTGCCAGAGCTGCGGCCAGTGCTACGTGAACTGCCCCGGCCACTCGCTGGTGCTTTCGAACTACAACATAGGCTTTGCGCTCAACTCGGTGCGCGCGGCGAATACGGCGTACAGCAAGCCCGCGGCGGTGGCGGCTACGCTGCCGGTGGGTGTGTAAGAGGTGGTGATTCCCCGGTCTCTTGGGAGACCTAGCATTAGGCCAGCCATGTTTCATGCAGAAAGAAGAGAGGACACAGCTTTGGTTTGCAATGGCACTCCGCTACCGGGTCGTTCTGGTTACAGGTAGATACAAGCTTGACATTTTGCAGTACCCAGCAGTCAACTCAACCATCGGAGGAAAGGCTATGAGCGCTGCGAATGTCGTTCTACACATCGAAATACCGCTCTCATGGAAGATCGTACTGGTCAAGGGGCAGCTCTTTGCTTGGCACAGGAAGCCACGTCTGAATGTCCAACAGAGAGATGTCATAGCCGGACCGCAAGTTTACCGATGGGTTCTCAAGGATAAGACTCACAAGATTACAGCAGTTTACATTGGTGAAACGGAGAGATTCGAAGTTCGTCTCAAGTCGTATTGCATCACAAATGCAACGGCACCGACCAAGACAAAACGCATCCGGCAAGAACTGAAGCGCTGCGAAGATGAAGGCGGGTCGGTTGAACTTCAGTTTCTCGACTTAGAGTCGGGTCAATTCACGATGAACGGCACTTTCATCAACCGCTTCTCATTGCCACAGCATAGTGCAAGAATACTCATGGAGAGCATTGCCGTTTTTTTGGCAGAAGCGGAAGGATATATAGTCCTGAACCATTCCCGTCCTAACGTTATAAAAAAGGATATTGTCAAGATCTTCAACAAGAGCAGCGACAAGCGCAAGCTTCTGGATTCGGTATTGCACTCGATGAAGAAAAATGACCAAAGCAGCTGAACATGAAGCGAGAGTGACGAATCAGGGAGGGGGCAGAAAAGATGGAATGGGATGCTGAACCGACAATTGAGGACGAGATTAAATACAACGATGAATTAAGCCCAACTCAGAAGAAGTTGTTGCTAAAGCAAGAGAAAATCAAATCTTTTCGCTTGATCTCCGGTGCAGTGCTATATCTAGTCTTTGTAGGCGTCGTGGCGATGCTGTTCAAAGGATGGCTTCGTCCAATGGTAATGTTTGTACTAATTTGGGCAGGCATTATCGGGTATACGTTGCTGGAGGAAAAGGAGCAGCGGATACAAGCAGCATTGGAAGAAGAATATAGGAATCAGCAGGAACTAAAAGAGGTTAGCGGCCGAAAAAAGGCACGTCGTATACCGGGCTAACGGCGGGTGGCGGGCTGGTAGCCCGGTCATACGTGACGAAGCAGTGCGCGCGTTCCTCGCATTTTTGCGATGAGCGGGCGGATGTGGTTTCAACTTCCTCAATTACGCCGCAGGCTTGCGCATCCGCTCTTCGAACTGCTCGATCTCGACCGAGCCTTCGGGGAACTCGGCGGTGATTTTCAGATTGCCGCCCATGGCCTCGATATAGTTGCGCAACGTGGAAAGGTACATGTCGGTGCGCTTTTCCATGGTCGAGACCGCACCCTGATTTACCTTGAGGGTTTTAGCGAGTTTGACCTGCGTGAGCTTGCGAGCCTGACGCAGTTGATGAAGGGTCATGACCTCGGCGGCGGCCTTTACCTTGCCGCGAATCTTCTCTTCGACCTCGGGCGCGTGCTTGCGGCGAATCTCGCTCCACTTTGTTGCCATATCAATCTCCAATCTCTTTCAGGTGCCGTCCGTAGATGGCTTCGGCCCGGCGGATCGCGCCGTCATACCAGTTCGGGTCGCCGCTCTTGTCGCCGCCCAGAATCAGGTATGCGCTGCGGCGTGGATCGAAGGCGTACAGAATCCGCCACGGGCGCCCGCAGTGCTGAATTCGCAGCTCTTTCAGGTTGGTATAGCGCGAACCCTTCAGCGTGTCGGCGTAGGGGCGGCCCAATCGCGGGCCATATTCGACCAGCATGTCCACCGCTGTGTCGATGCTTTGGCTCTCGTCCTCATCGAGCGAGCCATACCACCGGGCGAACTCGTCGCTTACCTCGACGTCCCAGGCCATAAGAAATTATCACTCGCAATAGATATCACGTCAAGTTGATATCTGAAGATTGGGTTTGCGTCCTTACCCTGCCCCCAGCCGCTCCAGATACTCCGACGGAGAGATCACCGTCACGCCCCGCCGCGCGCTCCGGGGAAAGTGCTTGAGGTTGCCGGTGACGAGCCACGCACCTGAGGCATGAGCCAGGGCGAGAAACGGCGCATCTTTTGGGTCGGGCAGATCTAGCGGCCAGGGTGCGGGTTCAGGCAGTTGCCGGCTGGTGCGAATCAGAAAGTCCAGCCACTGCGGCGGAAAGTTGTAGCGCGCGAACTTGGGCCGCGAAGTTACTTCGTAGTACTCGGCAATCACCGAAGGACAGGTGGAGAGCCGGATGTTTCCCTCGATTGCCCACTCCGTGACCAGCAGCGCGGGCGGGCTGTTCGGCTTGAGTCCCGCCGAAACGATCACGTTGGTATCGAACACCGCGAACTGCATCAGGCGGTCTTTCTTCTGCGCTCGACCGGCCGCTCGTCGCGGGCCGCCTGGATCTCCTGTTCGATCTCTTCTTCGGTGATCGGAAACTTCTTCGCCAGCCGCCAGCTTTCTCTCAGGCTTGCCCGCGCGATCGTACGCTGCAAGTCCATCTCCTCGGCGGCGATATCGCCCATCACCGGCACCAGAAAATACGCAGGGCCCTGTTGTCCGGCGAGCAGAATGGTCTCGCCCGGCGGGACTTTTTCGAGAGCCTTCGCTCCCCGTGTGCGGAACTCGCGCAACGAAACCTGACGCATGGCAGCCTCCAGAAGCTTAGTGTAGCCAATTTGGCTACGCTCGGCAAATGGGGTGTCTGGAGGGCGGGGTGGTTGTGGTTTCCCACCCAACGCGAGGCGTTCGATGGGGCATAGAGGGTCTGTGGTTGGGTGAGAAGGGCAGGTTGAGTGTCGATCTTTCCCAGGTGCCCAAAAGCGAGGCACCTGGGGCAGCCGGCGTCAGTGGCGCGATTCGCAACGGTAACGATTTGCCGCTAGAACTGCCTTGCCCACTCGATGATGGAGCGGACGGTGATTCCGGCGGGCCCTTTGGCGATCCAGGGCTGGGCGGTTTCTACCCAGGCTACTCCGGCGATGTCGAGGTGGATCCAGGGCGTGTCTTCGGCGAAGACGTGGAGGAACTCGGCGGCTGTTGAGGCTCCGCCGTAGCGTCCGCCGGTGTTCTTGATATCGCCGATGTCGCTCTTGATCATGTCCGCGTACTCGTCGCCGAGAGGGAGACGCCAGAACTTTTCGCCGGTGATCTCGAGGGCCTGCTGGAATTTGGCGCAGGTGGCTTCGTCGTTGGCGAAGAGGCCGGCGTTGATCATGCCGAGAGCGACCATGCATGCGCCGGTGAGGGTGGCGGCGTCGATGAGGTGGGTTGCGCCGAGACTGCGCGCGTAGACGAGGCCGTCGGCGAGGACTAAGCGGCCTTCGGCGTCGGTGTTGATGATCTCGATGGTTTTGCCGGGCTTGTCTTCAGCGGTGGGCATGGCCGTGCGCACATCGCCGGGCTTCTGGGCGCGGCCGTCGGGCATGTTCTCAGTGGCGCAGATGACGGCGATGGCGCGGACCGGCGCCTTGAGCAGTGCAAGAGCGCGGATAGCGGCGAGCATGGATGCGCCGCCGGCCATGTCGTACTTCATCTTTTCCATGCCGTCGCCGGGCTTGAGCGAGATGCCGCCCGAGTCAAAGGTGATGCCCTTGCCAACGAGGCCTAGGATGGGGCCGTCGGTGACGCCAACGGGCGAGTAGCGGACGACGATGAGTGCGGGGGGCTCGACCGAGCCTTGGGCGACGCCGAGGAATGCGCCCATCTTCAGCTCTTCGAGTTTTTCGGTGGAGTGGACCTCGCACTGGAGGCCGATTTCGGCGGCCATGGCTGAGGCGCGGCGGCCGAGTTCAGTGGGGGTGAGGACGTTGCCGGGCTCGTTGATGAGCGAGCGGGCGAAGTTCTGGCTCTCGCCGACGATGACGCCTTCGCGGAAGGCGGTTTCAATGGCGGCGCGGTCGGCGTCTGGGGGAGCGGCGATGGTGAGCGACTCGATGCTCTGGTCTTTGCGGTCGGACTTGTAGGTGTCGGGATCGAAGTCGCCTACCAGTGCGCCTTCTACGGCGGCGCGTGCGCCCCCTGCGGGGGGCAGACTTTCGGACAAGGGGAGTGCTACTGCCAACTCGCGAATGGCGCGGGGCTTGAGGTAGCGGACGGCAGCGCCGGAGGCCTTGCGGAGGTCGTGGATGGTGGCTTTGGCCTGCTTGCCGAGGCCTACGAGGAGCAGGCGCTTTGCACTGAGTCCGGCAGGGGTGTGGACGAGCACAATCTCATTGGCGGCGGCCTTGAACTCGCCGGTGGCGAGGACGGATTGGGCGGCGGCGAGGACGGCTTCGTCGGTGGTGAGCAGCGCGGGGATGGGCTTTACGCCCGGGCCTTTTTCGGTCTGGGTGTCGGCGGCGAAGACGGCGAGGAGTTCGGTTTCGATTCCGGAGAGGGGGGCAAAGGTGAGTTCGGTCCGCATGTGACTATTGTTTCATTTCCGCGCCGGGGAGTGGAATGCGGCCGGTGCCAGCCGTACGCCGGGTTGTTTACAATCGCGGCGAGGAGATAGCCATGCAAGAGACGCACGCCGACTCGACTTTCCACGACCGCGCCGTGATTCGGGAGCTGATTCAGAACTGGGTGGTGTGGCGGGATTCGGCGCAGTGGGACGAGTTCCGCAAGGTGTGGCACGAGGAAGGGCGGATGGTGGCGAGCTGGAAGCAGGCTCCGTATGAGGAGTTCATCGCAGCGAGCCATGCGGGCATGGAGCGAGGCAACGTGATTCTGCACATGCTGGGCGGGAGCGCCATTCAGGTGGCGGGAGCGCGGGCGGTTTCGATGACCAAGATCGCGATTACGCAGAGAGCGGCGCTGGATGGCGTAATGGCCGATGTGAACTGTCTGGCGCGGCACTACGACTTCTGGGAGAAGAAGGCGGACCGGAGCGGAGTGGTTCGGTGGGGGTTGCTGCTGCGGGAGACGATCTTCGACAAGGCGACGCTGGCGGCGGCCGACCCGAGCGAGCGGCTGGTGATCGACAGAACGCTGTTCAACCAGTTCCCGGCGGAGTATGCGGCGCTGGCGTACTTGCAGGAGAAGGCCGGGTATCCGGTGCGGCGGGATATGGCGCATGGATGGCGCGGTCCTACAGTGGAGGCGCTATATCGGCGGGGAGCGGCGTGGCTGGATGGAAGGCTGGCGAAGGCTGGGGATGCGGTGTGATCTGAATAGGGGTTCGTATCCCCTCGGGGGTTAAAGCCTCGACGATCTGCCGCTTCTGAACGCTCCCGGTACGTTGACTCTTGGGCAATCTGTCTCAATTTTCCGCAACCTTGCTCCAAGGAGCCTGAAGGAGGCACAAAAAAGGGGTACGAGGCCAAAGCCCGTACCCCTTTTTTGCACAATCGTTCGAGGCGCGGCGCATCCGGATATGGCCGCGCGCCGATCTTTTTACTTGCCGGGTTTGGCTGGTTGGTTGGCGATGACCAGTGCCACAATCTTGTTGTAGGTGGCGGCAGGGACGATGTTCTTGGTCTTCAACTGTGTCTTGCTGGCATAGGGACGCCCTGCGATGATCTTCTGGGCATACGCGTCACCGACGCCGGGAAGGGCCTTGAGCTGATCAGCGGTGGCTGTATTGAGATCCACAAGCTTAGCGGCCGCCGCTTGAGGAGCAGGTTTGGGGGCGGGCTTGGTCTGCGCGACGATGGCAGGGAGGACACCGAACAGGAAAGAGGCGGCCAGGGCTACGAGGGTGGCGGTAAGACGAGTTGCTTTCATGCGTATCTCCTTGTAGGTCTTGACATCAAGTGTCTGGGGTTGGTCAAACAAAGTTATGCGACGATGCCGAATTTCCATTGGAGAGGATGACACCGGTGCTTTTGATGTTTGAGAAAGCTTCTTGCGAATCCGGGAGCGTTAGCTCTTGTTGCCTCCAAACAGGCTGGTTGCCGCGCCAAGCAGGCTGCTGAGTCCGCCGGACTCTGGGGCCGCGGGTTGATCCCCTGCACCCTCGCCCGCGCCGAGCAGAGAGCCTAACATGCCTTGAAACTCCGACGGAACTTTGGACATGATGTATTCAGTCACGACTTGTTCTGCTTGCTGGGCCTGATCCGGGCTCAGTCCCACTTTTTGTTGCAGCAAATCTGCAATCATGCTCATAGCTGGTTCCTCATCCTTTGCGTGAACTCTTCGGTTCGGGCGCGAGGGTGCAACTGGTTTCCACCGCCCGAACCCGCGGGATTGTTGAAGGCTGCTGTGCGCAAACTGATGGGTTGAGCTGCCTGCGGCCCAACCCATCTGTTGACGCAATGTCAGGAAATCACTTGCTGCAGGACTGGCCCCCATTCGCATGGGCGCCCTTGGCCTTTGCCTGATCCTCGCTCATGTACGCACCGGCTTTTGTCTTGCCGTAGTACGTGGTGCCAAAGCAGTGATAGACATTGGACGCGGTATTGAGCCAAACCAGACCCGGTCCGCCGCCAGCCGCGGGAGCGGTCGCGGCAGTTGCCGGCTTCGAAGCGGGAGCCGGTGTAGCGGGCTTGGCCGCAGGGGCGGGAGCTGTTGCGGCAGCGGGTGCCGGAGTGGTCTTAGCAGCGGGAGCTGGAGTGGTCTTAGCAGCGGGAGCCGGAGTGGTCTTCGCAGCCGGGGCGGGTGTGGTCTTTGCAGGAGTTGTCGCAGCTGCTTTGGGGGCGCCCCACCAGGTCTTGAGACCCTTGTGACCGGTGCAGGCACCCAGCTTGACTGTTCCCTTGAAATACGTCCCGTCATTGCACAGGCCGGTCGAACCGGCGGGTGCACCAGCGGGGGCCTGGGCCATGCAGATTTGGGAAATCAACAAAGCGGCAAGGACCGCGCAAAGGCTAACAACTTTCTTCATTGAACGTCCTCCTATCGGTGCCGATGATGCCCGGCAAACCGAAGGAAAACATCATTTCACGGGAACTTGGAGCATGTCCAGCAATTCTTCAAAAGTTCATCTCCCAGACTTTACGCGCGAGTTGTGCGGCACTGGCGTGGGATTTCGGGACTGGAAAAATGGCGAAAGGGCCTTCCGACGTTGCAGCCCGGCGCCTGGAGGCGTGGACTTTGTTGGCTACTCACGCCGGTTCCACTTTTGGCAATGCAAGATGGTTCATGTACGGCTAGATTGAGTGAACCAAAAATGGAGAGGGTAGATCCCAATAAGGATGCGGACCTTTCGACGTTAGTGAATGAGGAGAGAATTATGGGCTTGCTCGAAGAATTGGCTGGAGCCGTGGTTGCGGTAGAAGGTGCCAAGAAGCTTGATCCGAATGCGGGAATCGTCACGGAGGGCATTGCTGCCGTGGTTGGCTTTGAAGGCACGGAGGATGTGACTGAGCTCATCGAGAAAAAAGAAGAAGGCGAGAAACAGGATCAAGGCTGAAGCTTGAGCCGTTAATCGCGCGCGCATGGAAGAGTGGGAGGTCTAGTCCCTACCTGCGGTCGATGGCCCTTGGGAGGGGGGCTGTGACTACATTTGAAATCCATGTTCGGCCAGCTTCTGTTTCTTGCCGGCTTCCGTAGTTTCCATTCCATTTCTCATTCGATCTTTGGTGCGGGGGCGTGCAGCTATGGCTGTGGCGGCGCGGGCTTGCGAATCGATGCGCCCTGGCCGGGGACCGGCGCAGGCTCTGGGTCTTTGGGCGGGGCAGCCATGGCCGGGTCCCAGTAGAGCATGCGGCTGCAACTGTCGCAGTTGAGCAGTTGGCCCTCGCGGAGCTGGATCCAAACCTGGGGTCGCACGCCCATGCGGCAAGCGGGGCACTGCTGAATTTCGACGCGTGCGATTGCGATTCCGCGCCCCTGGACGAGGCGGTCGAAGCGCTGGAGCAACTCCGGTTCGATGAGCCGGCGCACTTCGTCTCGGCCCTGGGCGAGGTTAGCAATGTGTGCGCGGATCTCCGCCTGGCTGACGGCGACGCTGGCGCGGACGGTTTCAAGGGAGGCGGCGAGGAGGGCGGCCTGCTCGTGGGCCTGGGCTAGCTTGGCTTCTTCCACTTCCGTTCGTTCGAGGCTTGCGAAGGCCTCGTTTTCGAAGCGATCGATCTCCGCGCCGGAGAATTGGAGTTCGTGTTCGATGGCGGCGGCCTGCTCCGTCTTGGTGACGCTGTCGAGCTGGTCGCGGAAGTGTGCGGTTTTCTTGCGGTGGGCGGCGATGTCTTTCTCAAGTTTGGCGCGGAGAGATTCCTCCTTTTGGAGGGCCGCAGCAGCTGCGGCCGACTGCTGCTGGACTGCCTTGAGTGCGGCTTCGGCGCGGGCGATCTCTACGGGAAGCGCGCTCATTTCTTTGTCAAGCCGGGCGCGCTCCAGCTCCAGAGTCTGGAGCCGGACGAGGTTCTCGATCATTTCCTGCATGGGGGAAGCATAAGGCATTGGGGAGTGCGTTAGAAAGGATAGCGGTTACAAGCGCTGCAATATCCTGGATTTCTGCCGGCGCAAGGGCGGGAGAAAATTGCGACAATAAGAGCAAATGGAAGACAGGGGGCCCAAACAGCCGTTCTTGCGGAGGCACCGCTGGATCACGTGGATGGCGGCTGCGCTGCTGGTGGCGATTGCGGCGGCCGGTATCGCGGTGAGCGTAGCGGTCCGGCGGGCCGAGCCCTTTCTGCGCGTGCTGATTGTGGACCAGCTGGCCCAGCGGTTTCATGCCCGCGTGGAGCTGGACAGCTTTCACTTTTCGATCTCGAACGGTCTGTGGGCAGAGGGCAAGGGGCTGCGTATCTGGCCGCCGGCGGAAGCGGCGGGGATGGCGGTCTCGGCCGGCATTGGCGCGCCTCGGCCGCTGATCGCGCTGGCAGAGTTCCGGTTTCACGCGCCGCTCAGATATGTGCCGGGGAAGCCGATTTCGATCGATCGCATCGAGCTGCGCGGCCTCGATATCGACATGCCGCCGGGCTCGCACTTTACCCACCAGCCCGGTGAGCCGGGCGCATCCAAGCCAGCGGCTACGGGCCCCTTGAGGTTTGAGATCGGCAGCATGACCTGCGCCGGCGCCGAGCTGACCCTTGAGACGAGCAAGCCAGGCAAGCTGCCGCTAACGTTCGCTATCCAGACCCTGAACGTGACGCACATCGACGAGGGCGGCCGGATGAATTTCGATGCCGTGCTGTCGATTCCCAAGCCGAAGGGGCTGCTGAGCACGCACGGCGCTCTTGGGCCCTGGGAGAGCCAGGATCCGGGCTCGACGCCCGTGTCCGGCAGCTATCGGCTCGCAAACGCCGACCTTTCAGTGTTCAAGGGCGTTGCGGGCACTCTCAGTTCGACGGGCGGGTACCTGGGTACTCTGCGCGAGCTGGTTGTGGACGGCGAAACCGACACGCCGAACTTCTCGCTCACGCACTTTGGAGCCGCCGAGGCACTGCATACCGGCTTCCACGCATTTGTGGATGGGACCAACGGCGACACGCGGCTGGAGCCGGTTCATGCCACGCTGGGCCAATCGAAATTTGTGGCCAGCGGCCAGGTGGCGAGGGTTGCAGCCGTGGACGACGCCGGGGTTTTGAGGCCGGTGGGCCACAAGATCGATCTCGATGTACGGGTGGACGCGGGCCGCATCGAGGACTTTCTGCGGCTCACGAGCCGCGGCGGCGATCCGCTGCTTACGGGCGCGTTGCAGTTGCAGACAACGCTCGATCTGCCACCGGGCCACGATTCGGTAGAGCATCGGCTGAACCTGAAGGGCAGGTTCGAGCTGAGCGGCGCGCGGTTCTCGAATGCGAAGGTGCAGCAGCGCATCGCCGAGCTGAGCCTGCGAGGACAGGGCAAGGCGAACGAACTGAAGTCCACGCCGGCCGAAGACGTGCGATCGACGATGAAGAGCGACTTTACGCTGGCGGGCGGCGTCCTTCAACTTCCCGCCCTGGTCTACATGGTTCCCGGGGCTGAGATCGATCTTCAGGGCGCATACGCTCTTGAGGCGGGGACACTGGACTTCGATGGCGCAGCGAATTTGCAGGCCACGGTTTCGCAGATTGTGGGCGGGTGGAAGGGCAAGCTTCTGAAACCCGCCGATTCTTTCTTCAAAAAGGGGGGCGCAGGGACGCGGATCGGTGTGCATATCAGCGGCACCCGCGAGGATCCGCATTTCGGCGTCGATCTCTGATCTGGCGGAGCAGGTTTCGCAAGAGTTGTAACGAGGTTTTTGGGCTACTGGGCGCCGGAAGGGCCTTTGGTGCGCGGCGATTCCCAGGCGGAGTTGGAGGAGGGCAGCAGCTTGCCGCCGGCATCGAGCAGACGCTCGAATTCGGCGGCGGGGATGGGGCGGCTGAAGAGGTAACCCTGATAGGTGTGGCAGCCCATGCCAGAGAGACAAGCGCGCTGCTCGGCGGTCTCGACGCCCTCGGCGACGACAGGCACGCCGAGGGCGTGGCTGAGGGAGATGATGGTCTGCGCGATGGCGGCGCTGCCGGGCTCGGTGAGGATGTCGCTCACGAAGGAGCGGTCAATTTTAAGCTGGCCGAGGGGGAGCCGGCGGAGATAGGCGAGCGAGGAATAACCGGTGCCGAAGTCGTCGAGCGAGAAGGAGATGCCCTCGATTTTGAGCGCGGTCATCTTGGCGATGGTGTCTTCGATGTTCTCCGCCAGCATGGACTCAGTGAGTTCGAGCTTGAGGCGGTGGGGATCCGCGCCGGCGGCCCTGACCACGGCGAGCACAGACTGCACGAAATCCTGCTGGCGGAGTTGGAGGGCGCTGATGTTGACCGATACGGAGAGATTTCTTTCAGGGTGGGCGGCCGACCACTGGGCGATCTGGCGGCAGGCGGTCTGGAGCACCCAGTTTCCGATGGGCAGAATGAGGCGGGTCTGTTCAGCGATGGGAATGAATCTGTCTGGAGGGAGTGTGCCGAGCTGGGGATGCTGCCAGCGGATAAGCGCTTCGGCCCCGACGATACGTCCGCGCTCGACCTGCGGCTGGTAGAGCAGGGCGAACTGCTCGTCCTGGAGGGCGCGGTGCAGGTCTTCCTCGATGGAGGCGCGGGCATTGATGGCGTCCTGCAGGTCGGGCGAGAAGATGCGGAAGGTGTTGCGTCCGGCGTCTTTTGCCTGGTGCATGGCGATGTCGGCCTGCTGGAAGAGTTCACGATTTGACCTGGGGCTGGAGTTGGCCAGCGTAATTCCGACGCTGCAAGTGCAGATGGTGTCGTGCCCCTCGATCGGGATGGGCGCCTCAACCGCGGCATTGATCTTCAAGGCGACCGTGCGCACCTGTTCGGCGGCGGTCTCGCGGCTGGAGTCTAGTCCGTCGAGGAGAACGAGAAACTCGTCGCCCCCGGCTCGGGCCACTATATCGCTGGTGCGTACGGTGTCGCTAAGGCGATGAGCGACGACGCGGAGGAGGGCGTCGCCGGCTGCGTGGCCAAGGGCGTTGTTGATGGTCTGGAAGTTGTCGAGGTCGATGGCAAGCAGGGCAATGTGGCGGTTGTCGCCGGCGCAGGCGTCGAGGTACTGGGTGAGCCGCTCATCGAGCAGGCGGCGGTTGGCGAGGCCGGTGAGGGGGTCAAAGTAGGAGAGCTGGTGGATCTCGTGCTCGGCGCGTTTTGCGTCGGAGATGTCGCGGAGAATGGAGAGAACGCAGGGCTCGTCCTGAACCACGATGGGGGTTGTGGAGATGAGCACGTGAATTGTCTCGCCGTTCTTCTTGCGGAACTCGGCGGGAAAGTTGACCAGGTTTTCTCCGCGTCTCTGGATAGCGATCGCGTCAGCCTGCCTGTCGGGATCTTTCCAGAGGCCGAGTTTTTCGCCGGTGCTGCCGACGATCTCTTCGCGTGTCCAGCCGGTGAGGTTGCTGTAGGCCTGGCTGGCATCGACGAAGCTCCAGTCGCAGGTTTTCATGATGACGATGGCGTCGAGGCTGGCCTGGAAGACGGTGCGATAGCGAGTCTCGCTGGCGCGCAGGGCCTCTTCGGCGAGGTGCTTTTCGGTGATGTCGCGAATGGCGATAAAGATACAATTTCGCCCATCGATATCGACGATGGCGCCGGACATGGTGGTCTGGAAGATCTCGCCGCTTTTACGGCGCAGGCGAACGGCGCGATCGGAGAAGCTGCCGTGATCGCGGAGCAGGCCGGTGAGCAGGACACGGTCGCGATCGTCAGCCCAGAAGTTGAAACATCCGGCCTGCCTTCCGACGACATCGGCGCGCGTGTAACCCGTAACCTGGGTGATTCTGTCGTTGACGTCGAGGATGGTTCTGGTTTCCAGATCGGTGATGGTGATGGCGTCAAAGATGGTATGGAAGGCGGCGTGGTATCTGGTCTCACTGGCCTTGAGGGCGGCTTCCTTCTGGCGGAGCTCGGTTACATCGCGCAGGGTGGCATGGGCGCAGAGGACTCCGTCGACGTCCATGACCGAGGCGGAGAAGAGGCCGCGGAAGAGCTCGCCGTTCTTGCGCCGCAAGGCGACCTCGATCTCGCGGAACTGCCCATCCCGGGCCAGGATGTCGAGCAGCATCTGCCGATCCGCAGGGTCGGAAAACAAATTCAGGTCCGGGAAGCTGCGCCCGATCATCTCCTCGCGGTCCCAGCCAGTGAGGCGGACGAAGGCCTGGTTCACTTCGATGTAGCGGCCGTCTTCAAGCAGGAAGATAACGATGCCATCCTGGCTGGTCTCAAAGGCAGTGCGGTAGCGCAGATCGCTGGCGAGCAGCGCGGTCTCTGCCTCCAGTTGAGCTGTGATGTCGCGGGCGGAGACGATTGCGCCAGTGATGAGGCCGGAGTCGTCGCGGATGGGACTGAAGTTGAAGACGCCGCTCCATGTTTCTCCGGTGTCGGTGCGGCGATGGTTATAGATTTCTCCGGAGCCGGATTCTCCGCGGAGGGCGCGCGCGGCGGGCCACTGGGCTGGGGGCAGGGGTTCGCCGCCGAGGGGTGAGATTTCAATAAGGGGGCGAAGAGCGGCAACATCGCGAAGGGTGGCGTCGTTCTTCTTAATCCGGTTGAAGATGGCGAAGGCGGGGTTGAAGTGGGTGATGTTGCCACTTGCATCGGTGATAAAGATGGCTTCCGTCATACTGCTGACGGCGGCAGCGAAGCGACGACTGGATTCGGCCTGGGCGGCGATCCACTCGTGTTGAATGAGCCGCTTCTGGTTGCGGCGGAAGAAGTAACCGACCAGAATGATGAAGATCGATGTGGCAACGAAGAGCGCAACCTGAACCAGGACGGTAGCACTCGGCGTTCCTGCCAGCAACATGGGCCGGAAGACCAGCCAGACGGCGAATGCAAAGAAGAAGAGCGCGGTGAGCAGTGCGGCCGCCAGATCGGCGAAGACCGCGACCGCCAGACCGGCGGAATAGGCCAGGGCGAATCCCGGGATGGCTATGTGCGTCCATGTAACCAGGAGATGGCGCACTAGTCCAACCGCCAGCGCCGCCACAAGTGCAATGGCGAGCCTGGAGCCCCAGATCGTCAGATGGGGAGATACTTTGCGCGACATGGATCCGATGCACCGGTGCTACTTCTGGTTGAAGAAATAGACGTCACGGTTCAATGGTTTGCACTGCGGTCCGTGACGGTCCTCGCAGGGGGGCTGTTTCCTTGCGCATGATCCGGGGAAAGGACGCAGGCCCGTGGTGCTTTGTGTGATTATCCTCCGGCTGCCGAAGGTGCAGAAAGTGGAGCAGAGCGCCAGCAGGAAAACTTCCCCCTGCAAGCGAGACCGGGGAACAACATCCAAATTACGGCAGCAATTGCAATCTCGAATCACTATTCTGCGATTCTCCCCTCATTATTCATCGCTGGCAGCGCGAGCGGCATTCGCCCAAAGTATAAGGACTTGCCACGAAAGTTGTATGAATGGGGGCCGGTGCGGACCGGGACGAGCCGAGGGGTTTGGGCCGGTGTAGCGCGAACTGCTTGCGGTGCTGCGGGGCAGAGGAGGGGGGCTCAGAGGCCCGGTCGCAAGACTGATCGAGTCTGGTCGCCCATGGGGGTCTTTGTCGCGGAAGTGGAGTAGACGCCGCGGAGACGGCCGTCCCCGGCGTTTGCGGCCGTAATTCGTTTGGCGGCGGTACGGCGAGGGTTTTGAAAGTGTGGTTGGAGATCGCTTGAGCCACTCATTGCGGAGGCAGACGATCGTTTCTTTTTTCGGACTGCCGAACTGCCTCAAGCGCGGTCGGCGCCCAGGCGTGGAAGCGGGTCATGCAGTGGACGCAGCGCACCGGGAAGAAGCCCAGGAGAAATAGCGGAAGATCCCAAAGCCGTGGACGTGAGAATCGAAGAAACCTATCATGGGAGCAATGCGGACACTGGCTGCGGCGAGTGAACATTCGAGATACCTCGGGGGCCCAGAGACGATCCGAATGTTGTGGCGATCCCAAATCTCCAGACAGCTCTTTGCGTACAAGCGATTCGGGAAGCAGTTTCGATGACTGGAGTCACGATACCGACGATTTATTGTGATAACAAACTTATTGTACGGCTTTAGAGGAGCGGATTGGATTGCAGAACCGGAAAACCTAGAGAAAACTAAATTGTCACCAAACTGCGACTCGATCAGAGGTTCTTCTGAGCTGTCCGAAGCCCGGTGTGGACCGGGAGCAGGGAGTAATATTCTATATTCGAATATGATAAACTCCTTATATGCCAGACACGCTACACCGCTTCAAAGCCGATATCTTCCAGGCGCTGGGCCATCCCACGCGGATTGCCATTCTCGAACTGCTCGGTGAAGGTGAGCTGTCGGCGGGGGCGCTGATCGAGAAGCTGGGCATTGAGCAGTCGAACGCCTCGCAGCACCTGGCCGTTTTGCGCGCCAAGCAGGTGGTGGTGAACCGCAAGGCCGGCAACCAGGTGTTTTATTCGCTTCGCGATCCGATTCTTTCAGAAGTTTTGCGGCTGATGCGCTCGTACTTCCAGTCGCAGTTGCGGCAGACGAGCGGGCTTCTGGACGAGATCGCAATCTCCCAGGGAGGTAATTAGTTGAGCATCATAGAGTTTCGAACGCCCCGTTCGGGGGAGTGTCTGCGGGGTTACACAACCAGGAAGTTCATGCAGGACTCGATCGCGGGCGTGACGGTGGGCCTGGTGGCCTTGCCTATGGCGATGGCGTTCGGCATCGCGTCCGGAGTTCCACCGCAGGCGGGCCTCTACACGGCGGTAGTGGCGGGATTTTTGATCTCGGCGCTGGGCGGCTCGCGCACCCAGATCGGCGGTCCGACGGGCGCGTTTGTGGTGATCGTGGCCGGAATTGTGGCCAAGTTCGGGCTCGGCGGATTGGCCCTGGTGGGCATGATGGCCGGAGTGATGCTGCTGGCGATGGGCCTGACCGGGCTGGGCACGGCGGTGAAATATATTCCCCGGCCGATTACGACCGGGTTTACGAATGGGATCGCGATTCTGATCGCATCGACGGAGATCAAGGACTTCTTCGGGCTGACGACTCCGGCGGTTCCGAGTGAATTCGCGGGCCGGATGCGGGTGCTGTTTGAGAGCGCCGCCACGGTGCGGTGGCAGACGGTCGCGGTCTCGGCGACGGCGCTGGCTATCATCCTGTTCTGGCCGCGCATCACGCGCCGGGTTCCGGGGTCGATTGTGGCGCTGCTGGTGACGACGGTGGGCGCGGCGCTGCTTCGCCTGCCGGTGGAGACGATCGGGACGCGGTTCGGGGGGATACCCCAGGGGTTTCCGCACTTCGCGTTTCCGTCGCTGCACTCGGAACACATTGTTCCGCTGCTGCCCTCGGCGTTTACGGTGGCGCTGCTGGCCGCTGTTGAGAGCCTGCTGTCGGCGGTGGTGGCGGACGGCATGAGCGGCGACCATCACGACTCGAACGTGGAGCTTGTGGCGCAGGGCGTGGCCAACATCTTCTCTCCGATGTTTGGCGGGATTCCGGCGACGGGCGCGATTGCGCGCACGGCTACGAACATCCGCTGCGGCGCCAAGACGCCGGTGGCCGGGATGATTCACGCGCTGACTTTGCTGGTGATTCTGCTGGTGGCCGCGCCGCTGGCGCGGTTTATCCCGCTGGCCACGCTGGCCGCGGTGCTGTTTGTGGTGGCCTACAACATGGGCGAGTGGCGGGATATCGGCCGCATTGTGCGGCTTTCCGGCACCGACATCTCAGTCTGGCTGGTAACGTTCGCGCTTACGGTGTTTGCCGACCTGACGGTGGCGGTGGGCGTGGGCATGGCGCTGGCGGCGCTGCTCTATATCTATCGCGTGGCGGAGACGACGACGGTTGCGCCAGTGACTCGCGAGTACCTGCGCGACGGGCAGGCGCATATTTTGCAGGACAAGGACATCCCGGCCAACGTGACAATTCTGCGCATTCACGGGCCGTTCCTGTTTGGCACCACGGAGAAGCTGGCCGAGGCAACTCCACACATGCGACAGCTGGGCAACGTGGTGATTCTGCGGTTACGCAACATGACGGCGCTGGATGCTACGGGGATGCTGGCGTTGGAGCGCTTTCGTGAGCGGCTCGCGAAGGCGGGCAAGGCGCTGCTGCTGTGCGGCGCGCGCGATCAGCCGGCGCAGTTGCTTGCCCGCTCGGAGTTTATTGAGCGGCTGGGCGCGGAGAACCTGTGCCCGCACGTACAGGGAGCGCTGGCCCGGGCGCGGGAGCTTCAGGGCGGCTTTGCGGGCATCGGCAAGGAGATGGCCGAGGAGCTGAAGCGCAGCCCGATGTAGGCGCCGCCTACCAGGCGAGCAACTCCTCACCGGAGTTGTGGGAGAGAAAAGTGACCGGAGCGGCTTCCGGGCTGGATGCGCCGAAGCACTGGATGGACTCGGGGCCATTTTGGCGGGCGAGTGCGAGGGCCTGCTCGGCCTCGCGCAGCACGACGACGGGCGAACGGCCCTGGCTTTGCGCGATGCCGAAGCAGGCCGATAGCCGGACACTCTCGTTGCCGACGTGGAAGGGCGAGGCGAAGACCTCCAGCTGGATGCGCTCGGCGAGCATGTTGGCGTTGGCGAGCGCGCACCCGGGCAGTGCCACGAGAAACTCGTCCTTGCCGGGACGGCCCATGAGGTCGTAGCTGCGGAGCAGGCGCGAGGTGCGTGTGGCGACCTGGCAGAGCAGCTCGTCGCAGGTATTGACGCCGAGCCGGGAGTTCCAGTGGCCGAAGTCATCCACGTCAAACAGAAGGACGGAGAGCGTGCCGCCGGCGCGCTGGACGCGGTCCGTCTCCTGAAATAGGGCGGCGAGGATGGCCTCGCGGTTGAGCGCGCCGGTGAGGCGGTCGTGGCGGGCGTCGCGCATGGCGGCTTCGCGCAGGGTTTCGAGCTCATGCTCAAGGCGGCGGACCCTGAGGGTGCGGGCGACGCGCACCTCCCAGTAAGCGCCGGCGGCACCGCGGGGCACGAGGTCGTCGATGACGCCCTCGGCGAGGCGATCGATCCACTCGGGGGAGACATGGTCGCCAGCGAGCAGGATGGGAAAAGGGCTGCCCTCGGAACGCGCGGCGGCGAGGAACTGATCTGTGCCCATCTCAGGCAGCGCGGTGTCGAGGATGGCGAGATTGGGGGGATCGGTCCTGGTGAGCGCGGCCAGTGCAGCCGGGGCGGAGAAGACGACTTCGGCGCGTGCATTGAAACCGGCAGCGATGGACTCGACTCGGCCGAGCAGGTCGGGGTCTGCGGAGGCGATCAGGAAGGTAAGAGGTTTAAGACCGTGAATCCTTAGAGGGACCATGCTGGATTGATCGGCCAAGGTTAGAAAACGTTTAGGATTGGGCGGAAGAAAATGAGAAGCCCACAATGACCGTTGGTCACTGTGGGCTGTGTCTTAGGTAATTGGAAAGGGTGTGTACGAAATTGGGTCAGTCGACGAAGTCCACGCGTGGGGCTATGGAGATGATGCCGCGTTCGTGGCCCATGTCGAGGAGTTTGCGGATGGCTTCGCGGCCGTCGGCCCCGTAGTCCAGGGTTCGTTCGTTGACGTACATGCTGACGAAGCGGCTGGCGAGGCGGGTATCGAGGTCGCGGGCGAACTGCATGGCGTACTCGAGGGCGGCTTCGCGGTTATCGAGGCCGTGCTGGATGGAGTCGCGCAGGGCTTTGGAGATGATCTTGTGTTTTTCCGGGCCGAGGGAGCGGCGGATGGCGTTGCCGCCGAGGGGCAGGATCATGCCGGTGGTCTCGCGCCACCAGACGCCAAGATCGACGATCTTGACGAGTCCGGCGGTGGAGTAGGTGAGCTGTCCCTCGTGGATGATGAGTCCGGCCTCGTACTTTCCGGCCAGGACCTCGGGGATGATCTGGTCGAAGGGGACGACCTCTGTCTCGATCTCGGGCATGAAGATTTTAAGGGCGAGATAGGCAGTGGTCATGGTTCCGGGAACGGCGACCTTGATGCGCTTGAGGTCGTCGTTGGTCAGCTTGGACTTGGAGATGACCATGGGGCCGTAGCCCTCGCCGACGCTTCCGCCGCAGCCCATGAGGGTGTAGCTGTCCTGAACGTAGGGGTAGGCATGGAAGCTGATGGCGCTGACGTCGTAGAAGGCCTCGTTCTGGGCGCGCAGGTTGAGGGTCTCGATGTCGGTGAGGGTGTGGGAGAACTTGTAGCCCGGGACCCGGATCTTGTTGGTGGCCAGCCCGTAGAACATGAAGGCGTCGTCGGAGTCGGGGCTGTGAGCAATGGAGATCTCGATGATGGGGGAAGTCGGTGGCTGGGGGTCGCTCACGGTGGCTTGGTTCCTTTCAGGGCTGGTAAGAGGTTATTTTACCTTGTCCTGGGGAAAATTGCGCTGGATGAGAGCGCCGGGCGCAGGCAAGTACAGTGGTATCAGCAGCTTTGGGCGCGTTGCGGGCGAGGAGGGCCCGCGCTATGCTTCGTGGTCGAAGTCGTGTGCCGAGTCGATGCGGGAGGGGGGTTCGCGGTGCAATTTCTTGTGATGGACCCAGATGTGACGCGCCGCCGCCGCCGCCGCTATGAGCAGCGCAGCGAGCGATACGAGCAGACACAGGATAAGCCAACGCATAGGGGCGAACTCGGCAAGGATAACAGGGTGGACCCGTCTCCGGTCACGCCTTTTCGAGGGCTGCCGCGAGCCAGGCCAAGTAGGCGGGAGAGCCGGATTCGGGGCTGAGGACGAGGAACTCAGGGGTCTGGTAGCTGTGGAGCTGGTGGAGGCGGGTTTCGAGGGCGGCGATCAGGGCGGCCGAGGTCTTGATGAGCAGAAGGGACTCGGCGGAGTCCTCGACTGCGCCCTGCCAGCGGTATATGGAGCGGACGCCGGGCAGGAGGGTGGAGCAGGCGGCCAGGCGCTCCTCGACGAGGGTGCGGCCGAGGCGGGCGGCCTCCTCGGGGGTGGCGGTGGTGGTGAGGACGAGGCGCGCAAAGGTGTTTGGTTCGGTCATCGATCCTGGCTCCCGGATTGTACGGCTTCACTCTACATCGAAAGGCGGGCGGGTTTCGCGATTGGCCTGCGGGCGGACGGCCATTAGCCATGGCCTGCCGAAGGGCAGGGCGAGGAGCAGGAACAGCGCCAGAGCGGCCAGTTCCCCGCAGGCGAGGTACCAGGGCCAGGGGCCGAAGAGGCTGAGCAGCGAGGCGTTCCCGGGCTTGGCGCAGAGGTACATATAGTTGGTGTGGAAGCGCCAGTTGAAAACGCCTACCAGCATGGCCCAGAGGTTGACGGCGGCAAGAGAGCGCAGCGCGGAGCCGGGGCGCGGCCAGGCGCGGCCGGACCAGACCAGATAGAGCACCGAGGCCACCACCAGGCCGTGGTCGACGAAGAATTGCACGGTAGCCAGCGAGGGGAACGGTTCCCAGAGATCGGGGGTGAGCAGGGCCATCGAGGAGCCGGCCAGAGCCGGGTAGTAGGCCAGATCGAAGAGGAAGGCGCTACCGGTGAAAAGAGCGAGCAGGGTGAGGACGAGCGTAGCCTGGCAGAGCTCGAGGGGGAGATGGCCTGGAAAGCTGAGCTGGCCTAGGCGGAGCTGGTAGCCGTAACAGGCGATGGTATCGGCGGCGAGCAGCGCACCGATGCCCAGGCGCAAGGCGCGGGAACGGGCGAAGTAGCGGCGATCGAGGGCGGCCAGCGCGGCGGCGAGCAGGAGTACGGCAGCCAGCAGGGCGAGATGCTGCGGCCAGCTCAGAAAGGGCCGATTGGGGAGCGGTGTGGCGTCAGACAGGAGCATGGATGCGGTTCCAGCTTACTCCGGCGGGTGGGGATGAGCGAGTCCGGGTTGCGTCTTGGGGGTGCTGGGTCCGGGCGGCTACCATATCCCATGCTCTTTTCGATCCGCAAGTTTCGATCGAACCTTGTCATGCTGGTGATCGGCATGGCCCTGCCGGTCGTCGCCCAGCCGGCCCAGCAGACACCCAACCCGACGCCGCAAGCGGCGGCCAACGGGGCTACGCCGCAGAAGCGGCCGCCTGCGGCCAGCGATTCGATTTCGCCGGTGCCGACGCGGCACGATATTCTGCGCGGGGCTTATGGCCCTTACCGGGCGAACAATCATCTGCTCGGCTACCATCTGACGGTCCGCGTCGATCCGGAGAAGAAGTTCATCTCGGGGAAGAACACGATCCGCTTCAGGATGCTGGCCGATGGGACGCGTATCCAGATGGATCTGACCGACAAGCTCGAAGTGGACAAGATAATGATGGGCTCGACAGCGCTCAAATATACGCGCGACTCGGGTGCGGTGTTTATCGACTTTCCCCAGATGCTGCGGGCGGGCAAAGAGTACGCAATCGATTTTTACTACTCGGGGCATCCGCCGGAGACGGGGCGGTTCGGGGTGTTCACTTTCAAGACCGATACGAGCGGCCACCCGTGGATCACAACGGCGTGCGAAGGGACGGGCGCGAGCATCTGGTGGCCGAACAAGGACCAGTGGCGGGACGAGCCGGAGACGATGGATTTGAGCGTCGAAGTTCCGAACGGGCTTGTGGATGTGTCGAACGGGCGGTTTGTGGCAAAGACCGATCTTGGAGACGGCTACACGCGCTGGGACTGGCACGTGAGTTACCCGATCAACAACTACGACGTTGCGCTGAACATTGGGAACTACGTGCACTGGGGCGAGAAGCACGGCTCGCTCGACATGGATTACTACGTGCTGCCCGAGGATCTCGAAAAGGCGAAGCTGCAGTTTGCGCAGGCTCCGGGAATGATCGACGCCTACGAGCACTACTTTGGCGAGTATCCGTTTGTGCGCGATGGGTACAAGCTGGTCGAGGTTCCGTACCTGGGCATGGAGCACCAGACGGCGGTGGCTTACGGCAACGGATTTGAGAACGGGTACATGGGCCGGGACTGGGCCGAAGTGGGCATCAGTTTGAAGTTCGACTTCATCATCATCCACGAGAGCGGGCACGAGTGGTTCGGCAATTCAGTCTCGGCTGCCGACCCGGCGGACATGTGGATTCATGAGGGCTGGACGACGTATCTCGAAGGGCTCTACGTCGAGTACCGGTGGGGCAAGGACGATGGGATCAGGTATTTGAACGGGCTTAAGGGGAAGATTTACAACCTGCGGCCGATTGTGGCCGAGCGGGGCGTGAACGCCGATCCGACCGAGGACCAGTACTTCAAGAGCGCGCTGATGCTGAACACGCTGCGGAGCGTGATTGATGACGACGCGAAGTGGTTCGCGCTGATTCATGACTTTTATCAGCGGTACAAGTACAAGACCATACTGACCGAAGACGTGATCGGGTTCTTCAACCAGCGCACGGGGATGAATCTGACGCCGGTGTTCAACGAGTATCTGCGCCACGCGAAGATTCCGCGACTGGAGCTGCTGTTCGATGCGCCGAAGGGGAAGGTCCGCTATAAGTGGGAGGCCGAGGAGCCGGGGTTTGCGATGCCGGTGCGCGTGGGAAGGGCGGGTGCGTGGCAGACGATCCGGCCGACGGCGGAGTGGCAGGAGATGGAGAGTTCGCTTGGGAAGGATGAGTTCGGGGTGGATGCGGACCTCTATTATGTGGATGTGAATAAGCAGTAGACGGACTGCGAACGGTGAATCTCTATTGCGTTCTCAATAGGCGATCGAGGACGATTCGATCCATCCCCGGTAAAACAGGAATACCATCGTCATTTGTCAGAAAGGCCGTAGCTCCGCCCAGCTTTGCCGCGGCCAGTTGAATCGAGTCAGGAATCCTGGCGCCCGATGCGGCCCGAATTCGCGCTGCCTCGTCGGCGATCTCGGCAGAGATAGGAAGCAGCTTCAGATTTGGCGCGTTGAGTAGTATTCCGGAGTATTTGGCGGCTAGAGCCATGTCACCTTTGCGATAGGGCTGCACAAGCACCTCGCTCAAAGTCAAAGCCGACGTGACAACGGAAAAGCTGCCCGCTTCCATCGATTGAAAGAAAGTTCGCACCAGCGGAAGATACCTGGGATGCCGTTCGATGAAATAGATCAGCGGAGCTGTATCAAGGCCAACGATCGTGCCGGCGAGACGATTCAGCCATTCCATGAGGCGCGCTCTTGATTGACGTATTCCTGCGCGTCGATGCCTTCCCAGATCTCCTTGCCGAGGCCGCAGAGTTCCATGATGCTGTGCTCGAGCTCGGCTGTAGGTCCCTGGGTGGCCTGTGCCGTCAGCTCTGCAATCAGGCGCAACTGTTCTTCACGGCTGAGGGTGGCAACCGCCTTGAGCGCAACTTTGTAAGAAGCAGTCGCCATAAAGTTCTCCGGACTTCTATGATAGCTCAGTTCGATATGGGCTGGAAGTGTCAGGTGCTGTGAGCACGGACCTCCTGCGGGATCACACCTCTTCATTAGGTGGAGCGGTCCTAACGATGTATTTCTCTACGAATCGAACGATGCCCAGAATGATCAGGCAATCTGCCAGCCCGATGGGCATCAAAGCAACACCGGGAATCCATCCGCTCGGCCATTGAATGCGAAGGACCAGGGGAATATGAAGCAACGACACTAGAACGATGATTCCCCAAAACCAGATGCGCTTTCGCAAATCCCATCGGACTCTGATGGCGAGCAAGATCGATCCTAATACCATAGCGACCGAAAGTGCTAAATCGTCTTTATCGAACCAGTAGAAAATAAGCATCACGGGCAGCACAGCGAGCCCAATGATGAGGCCGGAGTAGTCGGTCGGCTTCTTTTCTTTTGGTTCCTCTAATTGCTCGAACATAATTCATCCCGGCAAATCGCTGACAGCAGTTTAACGCCTTCCGATCCGTGGACTATCATCAACCTGTGCAAACGGAGACCAAACTAGGCGACATTCTTGCCAACGCAATCACGCACGGCGTCGGTGCGTGCTTGCCGTGGCGGGCGCGGTGTACCTGATCGCCCAATCCACGCGGGGAGATGCGTGGCGCGTGGCAAGCTGCTCCATCTTTGCCGTGACTCTGGTTCTGGTTTACCTCTGCTCCACGCTCTACCACTCGCTCGTCCGCACCGGGGCGCGGCATGTGTTTCAGGTTCTCGATCACTCGGCGATCTACCTGCTGATCGCCGGAACCTATACACCGTTTACGCTGGTCTCGCTGCGTGGGCCGGTGGGCTGGTCGCTCTTCGGTTTTGTATGGGCGCTGGCCATCGCCGGAGTCGTATTCAAGAGCCTGGCGCTCGGCCGCTTCGCTGTGCTGTCGGTGTTGGTGTACCTGTTTCAGGGATGGGTCGTGGTCTTCGCGGTGCATCCGCTGTTCCGGGCCCTCGGCTGGCATGGGATGATGCGACTGGGCGCGGGGGGACTGGCTTACACACTGGGCATCGTGTTCTTTGCAATGGATCGCCTGCGCTACTTCCATTCTGTGTGGCATATCTTTGTGCCGGCCGGCAGCGTGGCGCACTACTTCGCGATTTTGTTCTATGTGGTCCCGCCGCACGGGTGAGACTTTTATCGGCGGGCTTTTCGTCTCATCAATTAGAGACCCAGGAATTAGCCTGCATTGAAGCCGTCCCGGTGGGGGAGCGTTGTTGTATCAACGGGTTCCCATGGGAGCGCAGAGCAGAGTGATCAGATTGAAAACAAGCGACACCGGGAGAGGACAAAAATGAGAAGGACATTTTCGATCTTAGCGGCATCTTTGGCATTTGTTTTGGTAATGGCGACTTCGGCGATGGGGCAGGGCGCTGCTGGCGGCGGGTCGGCGGCAAAGAATCCGCACATCAAGAGCGTTACGGCTATCGGGGAGGTCTTCGGAGACGGAGAGAAGTACGTCGCCGTGGCGGTTGAGTACGACAAGGCCATCGACCAGTCGAAGCTTTCGGCGGCGGCATTTTCCGTGACTGGCAGGACGATCACCAAGGTCTATGCGAATACGGCCGCTGCCAGGGCGGCCAAGGGCGTAAGCGGACCTTACGTCGTCATCGAGCTGTCGGCCGACGATAAGGCCGCGGCTGTTTATGGCGGCGGCATGGGCGGTCCGGGTGGACCTGGTGGACCTGGCGGCCCCGGTGGTCCCGGTGCGCAAGGTGGTCCTGGTGGACCTGGTGGCCCTGGAGCTGGCCCTGGTGGCCCCGGAGCGCAAGGCGGCCCTGGCGCAGGCGGCCCGCCAATGGGCATGGGGGGCGGCGCTCCGCGCAAGCCGGCGAAGGTTACAGTTGCGCAGGTTGGAGAGGTTACGACTACAGCGGGCGAGAAGTATCCGGGAGATGCGGCGGCTGTTGAGAACGACAAGACGATCAACCTGATTGCCGACGAGTTCAAGCAGTTTGAGTTCAAGGACGAGGTGACGGGCAAGACTTTGCCTTACAACCTCTTCCTGCCCAAGAACTACGACCCGAGTAAGAAGTATCCGCTGGTGCTGTTTATGCACGACGCGAGCGTAACCGGCCAGGGAACCACGCGGACCCTGACGCAGGGGATCGGCGCGACGATCTGGGCGAGCCCGGCGGATCAGGCCAAGCACCCGTCGATTGTGGTTGCGCCGGCGTTTGGCGCGGGGTTTGGCACGGAAGGCGAAGTGGGCGACGTTACAGCCGATACCGTGGTGCACCTGGTGAACTCGGTTGCCAGCAAATACAGCGTGGACAAGAACCGGATGTATACCACCGGCCAGTCGTTTGGTTGCATGTTGTCGCTGGCGATCATGATCAAGTATCCCGACCTGTTTGCGGCCTCGATGCTGGTGGCCGGGCAGCGCGACGCGCAGGCGACCTCGGTGCTGGTTCACAACAAGATGTGGATCATCGTGGCCGAGGGCGACACGCGGGCGTTTCCGGGTATGAACGCATCGGTGGAAGTGTGGGAGAAGGAAGGGGCGAAGATCAGCAAGGCCACGTGGAACGCGCGCGAGAGCGACGCCGAGTTGTCGGCCGCAGCGCAGAAGATGATCGCCGAGGGCAACAACATCAAGTACGCGACGTTCCTCAAGGGCACGGTGTTTCCTCCGGGCAAAGAGGGCGGCATGGAGCACATGGCCACGTGGCCGGTGGCTTACCGGATCACGGCGGTAAGGGACTGGCTGTTTGCGCAGTCGAAGTCGCCGGCGGCGAAGTAAGGGAGTTCGACTACATCTGAAGGCTGCTCGAATCCGTTAGTAATTTCGTCCCCGTCGATACCTCTGCCAGCGTATCGACGGGGTTTTACTTTTCAACATCCCGGGTGTCCATCGTTCGCCAACAGCCTCGCTCTCCGCATGGGGTATATATTTCTTAAAGGCTCCACCCAAGGCATTGGGCGAGCGGAGACATTATGAGCTCAGCAATCAAGTTTGGAACATCCGGGTGGCGGGCCATTGTGGCCGATGAGTTTACCGTGGCGAACATTCGGCGGGCCATTGGCGGAATTGCCGCTTATGTGAAGACCCAGCCTGCGCCGCATCGGGTGCTGGTGGGGCGCGATCCGCGGTTTCTGGGCGAGAGCTTTGTGGATGAGGCGGCGCGGGTGTTGGCAGGCGCGGGCATTGCGCCCATCGTGATTCCCGAGGCCGCGCCCACGCCGGCTATCGCCTATGCAGTGACGCAGCACAAGACTTCGGGCGCGATCAACTTTACGGCCTCGCACAATCCGCCGGAGTATAACGGCATCAAGTTTTCGACCCACGACGGCGCTCCGGCGCTTCCCGAGGTGACGAAGCAGATTGAGGCGGCGATTGTGGCGAACGATGCCGCGCTGGCCGAAATTCCCAGGGCCGCGCCGCCGGCCGGGGGCTTTGAGACCGTCGATGTGAAGGCGGCGTTTCTGAAGCGGCTCGGCGAACTGGTCGATTTGAAGGCGATTGCGAAGTCGGGCATCAAGGTTGTCGTCGACCCCTTCTGGGGCGCGGGGCGCGGGTACGCCTCAGACCTGCTGCGCGAGGCTGGCGTGCCGGTCGAGACGGTTCACGACTACCGGGACGTTCTCTTTGGCGGGCACGCGCCGGAGCCGGACGATCACCTGCTGGGCGACGCGAAGAAGAAGATGAAGGAGTTTGGCGCATCGCTGGCGATTGCGCAGGACGGCGATGCCGACCGCTTCGGCATTGTGGATGCGGACGGCACCTTCATTCAGCCTAACTACATCATCGCGCTGCTGTTCGACTACCTGGTGGAGACGCGCGGGTGGAAGAACGGCGTGGCGAAGAGCGTCGCGACGACAAACCTGGTGAACGCGCTGGCCGACTTCCACAAAGTTCAGCTCTACGAGACGCCGGTGGGTTTCAAGTACATCGGCGAGCTGATTATTGCGGACAAGATCGCGATTGGCGGCGAGGAGTCTGCCGGGCTGACGATCCGGGGCCACGTGCCGGAGAAGGACGGCGTGGTGGCCGGATTGCTGGTTGCGGAGATGGTTGCCGTGCGCGGCACGAGTATTGGCGAACAGTTGAAGAAACTGTTTGCCAAGGTTGGTTCCTACTATCCAGTTCGCGACAACTTCCGCTTGACCCCGGAGCGGAAGGCGGCTTTCACTGAGAGATTGAAGTCCGATCCGAAGGACCTGGGCGGTCGCAAGGTGCGTGAGGTTGTGCGCACCGACGGGCTGAAGCTGGTGCTTGAGGACGGGTCGTGGGTGTGTTATCGGCTGAGTGGAACCGAGCCGGTGGTTCGAGCCTACGTGGAGGCGCGCAGCGAGGCCGATATGGAAGCTCTGCGCGGGGCGGCGGAGAAGTTTGTGGTTGGGGATTGAGAAGTATCCCTCAGGGGCTAAAGCCCGCCAATTTTATTGGACTTCTACGTACGGGCTAAAGCCCGTACCCTTCATGAACTGGCTGGCCAAGGGTTTTCAACAGGCTCCAAGGGCCGCGAAGGTGCAGGGTTTGTATGGCACAGGTAAGGACAAGCCGGGAGAAGCCGCCGGTGGTTGCGCCGCCGATGAGCCGGCGCGAGCGGGCGGCCGATCTGGCGCAGCGGTGGTGGCGTCCGGCCGGCACCGTTGTTGCTATCTTGCTGGCGCTGCTGCTCACCTGGCATGTGGTGTACGGCCCGCATGGCATCTCGGTATGGCAGAAGGAGCGGGCGCAGGACCGCGCTCTGCGGGCCGAGATTGAGAAGCTGAAGAATGAGAACGCGGAGCTGGCCTGGCACAACCAGCAGCTCAACTCCGACCCCGATGCGATTGAGCGCGAGGCGCGCGAGAAGCTGCACTATGCCAAGCCGGGCGAGGTGATCTATACGCTTCCCGCGCCGGCCGGCGGGGCGCGCGCGCCGGAGACGAAGTAGATTCTCGGCCGCAGGCTGCGCGATCCTCGAATTCACACTTGAAATTGAGCGTATGGGCGCGCCTGCGGTTTGCGCGCGCTTAGAAATCAACGTGCGCGCGCACCGAGCCCACCCATGCCGGTCCGCGGTCGCGGTTGTAGCCGGGGTCGGCAATGTGCTGGACGTCGAGGGCGTAGTAGAGCCCGCGCCACGCGTGGAGATTGTAGTAGCCTTCGACGATGTTCTCGCGTCCGTAGTTGAGGTTGCCGTCGCCGAGCAGGAAGCCGAGGCCGCCGTTTTTGAGATAGGCCTGGTGGTCGCGCTTGATGGCGTTCGACACAAAGGCCAGACCGATCTTGTCGTTGGGCCTTTTCTGGCGGGCGAGATTATAGTCTCCGCCCAGCTCGACGGTCTGCTCCACTTCCGTGTAGACGTAGGACTCGGTTGCGCCGTCGTTCCAGCCGAAGCGGCCGAAGAAGCGCAGGTGCTCTGTGGCTTCCTGCTCGGTGTTGAGGCCCATGCCGTACTTTAACGCGCCAAAGTGTTCGTGCAGCAGGATGTCAGGGCGGGTGGCTCCGTACTGGAGCGTGTCGGAGCCGTTCAGAAAATCCTTCACCGCCTCACGGTAGCTGCCCATGTGGGCGCGATTGTCGTAGAAGAGCAGGCGCGTTACGCCAGAGCGGCCGGGCACAAAGCCGTGGCGGAGTTCAAACTCGGTGTTGTTGCCGTGGGCGCGGCTGATGGCCCAGTCCATGTCGATGCCGTTGGCGACAGTGGGCATGGCGAAGAGGCCGTAACGAATGGACCAGTTGCGGTCGTCGTACTCGGCCATTGCGCCGACGGTGTAGCCGCGGGTATCGGCGGCGTAGTCCCATGCGCCGTTGTTGTCCACCGTCCAGTTCATGAACTGGAGGTGGGAGTCCGAGCCGATGGAGTTGGCGTCGAAGAAGTCGGGCACGGTCATCTTGCCGATGCGGAACTCGATGCGGCGAACGGGTGTCTTGTCGGCGACCGAGAAGGGGCCGGAGTCCTGGCTGGTTGTTTCGTCAGTGAGGCCGATGACCTGGTGGATCTCGTAGCGGGCAAGATACGGCTTGGTGCTTAGCGTGGGGTTGCGCACCACGTCCAGATTGGTGAACCCTGCCAGACCCAGCGCCTGGCTCAACCCGCGTCCGCCGGAGGATTCGATGTCGAGGATCAGGTCGTTCTGGTAGCGGATTGACTTCCATGGACGCACGGCCATGAAGAGCGTGCCCAGCAGCGAGGTCTTGTATTCGGCGCTGTTGCGGAAGCTGTTGGGGCCCTCGTAGCGCTGGTGAAAGGGCAGGCGGCCCTGGAAGATGATGTTGGTCTGGCCGGAGACCCAGAAGCGCGCTCCTTCCGGGTGCGGGAGCATGGTGATGGGCGCCGTGTCAGGCGGCTCGGCGGGGCCGGCGGCAGCGCCGGAACTGGCTGCCGAGGTCTCAGCGGCAGGCCCCCCGGGCAGCTCGAAGGAGGCCCGCACCACAGCCGCCGGTCGAGGCGCATCGGGGAGATTCAAAGGGGATTGAGCTCCAGCAATCGCGGCCCATGGCAGCAGCGCGCCAGCGGCGACGAGCCAGGGGAGGGAAGAGAGCGAGTTGGCGAGGCGGAAGCGCATAATAGGGAAGAACGATACCCCCTCCCCCTAGATACCATACCCGGGGAGGGTAGTCAAGGAGACTCGATGTCCAGCCAGGAACGGGAGAAGGTCAAGCTGCTGCAGCGGCTGCGCAAGGTGCGCGGACAACTCGACGCCGTGGAGCGCACGCTGAACGGCGATGCCGACTGCGGCGATCAGCTGATGCTGCTGGCCGCTGTGCGCGGGGGCGTGAACGCGTTGATGGCTGAGGTTCTGGAGACGCATATTCGTTTCCACCTGGCCGACGGGGCAAAAGAGCAGATTGCGCCGGAATTGGCCGAGGATCTGATCGACCTGGTGCATGCCTATCTGAAGTAGCGGAACGAACGGTCGAACCTTTCTCAGAGTATCGGCCGGGGGGCGCGGCGGAATGTTACGCGTTGTTGAAGATTTATCTGAGGCAGGGCGCGCGGACCTGCCGCGATAGAATCTGTGCAACTCATCCTCAGGATCAGGTTCGCCTTATGAGAATTGGGACGGCGCGACTTCTTTTGCCAGCGTTCCTCATACTATCCGCTTTCTCGCCAGCGCGAGGTCACGCTCAACAGGCAGATCCCTCTGCGGCCTATCCCAAACGGCTGCCATACAGTTTTGGAAATCTGGTTTGGTGGAGCGATGACGATCTGCGAGCGATACTGAAGAAGCGGATTCCCGGGCTCGGTGACGAGATTCAAACCGACAGCGCCTCATTGGGGAGGGTCAGGACTGTGCTGACGGCGCTGCTGAAAGAGAAGGGTGTAACTGCCGAGGTGCAAAGCGAAGAGCCTTCCTATTCGTCCTTTGGAGCGGCGCGCGACCCGGAGGCTCCACTACCGTCAATCGAATTCAGCATGCTGCGCCCTGCGGTGATTGTAGAAAAGATCGAGTTTGAAGCTGCGCCAGAGGACGTTCTTCCTGACCTGACCTCATATTTTCGGGGAGAAGAAGGAAAGCCCTACAGCGCCTTTGGAGACTGGTTCATCCGATCGCACGCGAAAGAAATTCTGCGCGCGCGCGGCTATCTGGACGGAAGAGCCGGGATCTTTCACTCAGGACCGAAGACCGACGGCGATCGTTTTCTGGTAACTCAAACCGTACGGATCGACGCAGGGGCGAAGTACCATGTTTCAGCGATCACGGTTGGCGGTGGGCGTCTGCTTGCCGGTAAAGATCTTTCCTCACTTTACGAAATGCAACCTGGCGACGTGCCGGGTCCGTACCCTCTAGGGCGTCTGATCGGGCAGCTGCAGGCGTTCTACAAGCATTATGGATACGCGGATGTGCAGGTCACCAACGACATCGCTCTCGATCGCGAACACGCGTTGGTGGCTTATGACGTTGAAGTGAATTCCGGTTCTGTGTACCACCTGAAGGAGTTGAAGATCGAAAAGCTCAATTCCGCCCAGGAATTGCGAGTACGAGAGTTGTTTGCAGTCAAGGAAGGCGAGGCATTTCGCGAAGATGCAATTCAGGAACTCTACCGGCAGATCGCCGATGAACCGCTGCTGAAAGGCTGGAGTTTCGGCTACTCCCCGGCGATGGACAAGAAGAACGCCGAGGTGAACCTTACGCTGAGTTTCTTTCTGAAAGACAAGAGTGGTGACAGCGTAACGATCCAGTAGCGGCAAAGCCGATCGACTTCGCAGGATCAATTGCAGGCGCGATGTGGGGCTCTGTTAACGCCGCCGCCGGAAGATGCGATCCAGCGCGCCGGTGCTGGCGATGCCCATCCGTTGAGTGATGCCGATGTAGAGCGCGCCATAAGGCGCGAGCACGGCGATGCCGGCCAGCACTGGATTGTGGAAGGGCAGAATGAGCTTGACGCCGACGGCGGCGAGCGCCGAGGCGATGGCTACCGACCACAGCTTGAAGATGCGCGCGCGGCTTCCCTCGACCGAGCCTATTTTGCCGTGCAGGCCGCGGCGGAGCAGGAGAAACTCAACCCAGCCGGCGATGCCTGCCGAGAGGGTGAGGCCTGCCGCTCCCCAGCGCGGGCTGATGCCGAGCAGATGGGGAAGCGGGATGGCGCAGAGGTAGCCGAGTGCGAGCGTGAGTGAGACGCGAACGATGGCGAAGCGAAGCGGGGTGCGTGTGTCGCGCAGGGCGTAGAAGGCCGAGGAGTAGAGGCGGCCGGAAGTGGATGCAAGCAGCCCGACGGCCGAGCCCGCGAGCACCGCCCAGACAAACATTACGTCGTCGTGCTGGAAGTGGCCGGTGCGGTAGATGGTGGAGATGACCACGTCGCCGAGCAGGACGAAGGCCACGGCCGAGGGGATGACGAAGTAGGCGATCTGCTCGAGGCCGGAGGTGAGGCGGCGGCGCAGAGCCTGCGCGATCTCGGCTTCGGTGCCTAGCTGCGACGACATGGCGGGCAGCTCGGCGGCGGAAACCGCCATGCCGAACAGACCCACGGGCAGGGTGTAGAGCGTTTGCGCGTAACCGAGGGCAGAGACCGCGCCGGTGCCGAGAAAGCTGCCCAGCCAGGCGTCGATGTAGGCCGAGATCTGCACCACTCCGCGGCTCAGGAATACGGGGAAGAAGTTCTTGACGACGGTGCGTACGTGCTCGCCGGCGTGGAACTTGAGCTTGAGCGGCCACAGATAGCGCAGAACCGTGGGCAACTGCACGGCAAACTGCAGAGCGCTGCCCACCACCGAGCCCATGGCCAGCAGCACGGCCAGGCGCTCTTCGGTATGATGGCGGCCCGCGCCGAGCAGGGTGGCGATCATGGCGATGTTCCAGACCACGGGCGCTGCATAGGAGAGGAAGAAGCGGCGATGGCTGTTCAGGATTCCCAGGCACCACGCGGAGAAGACAAGGAGCCCCGCGCCGGGAAAGAGGATCTGGACAAGAGTGATGGTGAGCTGGCGTTTGTCGCCGTGGAAGCCGGGGGCGATGACGTCGATGAGCCAGGGAGTGGCCCAGATGCCGAGCGCGACCAGAACAGTGGTGACGACGAGCAGCAGCGCGAAGATGGCCTCGGCTAGTTCGGAGGCCTCGCGGTGGCGCTTCTCGGCGTTGAGCCGGGCGTAGACGGGAATGAAGGAGGCCGAGAGAACGCCCTCGCCAAAGAGGTTTTGCAGGAAGTTGGGGATGCGGAAGGCGGCGCGGAAGGCGTCTGCGGCGTCGGAGTTGCCGAAGTAGTGAGCGAAGACGCGGTCGCGGACCAGGCCGACGATGCGGCTGAGCAGGATGCCCGCGCCGACGGCTGTGGAGTGGGCACGGGAGGGCGCGGGTTTGTTCAGGTCTGCCAAAACTCGATTATAGAGTTTGACGATAAGCGGTGGGCGAGCGAGCGAGGCCTAGAGATACTCCTGCGCCATCTTCTGCCAGGTGGGCCAGTCGTGGGAGTTCTCCGACTCCCATATATGGAACTGGTGGGGGATCGCTTTCTCGGTGAGGATCTGGTCGAAGGCCTGATTGCCGGCCAGGCACTGGTCGTCGCGGCCGGTGACGAGCGTGTAGCTGCCCTGGCGGAACCGGTTGAGGTACCAGGGGTCAACGATGCGGGGAACGTAGTGCGTGGGCAGTTGCAGGTAACAGTCCTGGTCGTTGTAGCCGCTGAGGAAGCCGGAGAGATCGAAGACCCCTGACATGGAGACGAAGCCGGTGAAGACATCGGGATGGCGGAGCGCGGTATTGACGGCGTGATAGCCACCGAAGCTGCATCCGGCTGTGACCAGGCGCGACTCCATGTTTCTGCGCCGGATGAAGAGGACGACTTCCTGGCGGATGTACTCGTCATACTGCTTTTGGCGGGCGATGCGCAGGCGGGGGTGAGCCGCGCGGTTGTACCAGCTCTCCTTGTCGACCGAATCGACGCAGTAAAGCTGGAGCTGGCCGAGGTCGATCTTTTCGGCGAGCGCGGCAACCATGCCTCGGTCTTCAAAGTCGTAGAAGCGGCCGCCGGAGGTGGGGAAGACGACGACGGGCGTGCCGCCGTAGCCGAAGATGAGCAGTTCCATCTCGCGGCCCAGGCGAGAGGAACTCCAACGATGGTATTCGCGATTCACTTTTCGGGGTTCACTCGACCGGCGGGTGAGCGGATGCGCTACTGCGAGGCTCTTGCGCCGGGATTCTTTCTGAATGATAGCAGCGGGCTGTTGGGGGCTTTCCGCCTTGTGATACAAAGGCGGAGAGTGGAGGAAAGGGAAGATGGATCAGGCCCAAAGTGGGACGATGCGGCGAGTGTATCGGTACAAGTGGTGGCAGATGGTGTTGTATGCGTGCGTCGGCCTTGGCTTTGCCGGCGCTGGGCTGGCGATTCTCCTGACCAGTTCGCACTCCGACCGTTCTTCCGGAGATGCAGGGGCCTTGATCGGGGCGATCTTTCTGATTCCCGCCGTTTACATGGTCTCGCTTGCCCTTCGTTCCCGCGTCATGCTGGAAGGCGAGCGGATCACCGTGCGCGGAGCGTTTCGAGAGCGGTCTGCCGAGCGCGGCGAGATCGAGGGCTATCGCACCGTCAGCTCGCAGTACGGTTCCTTTCGGCAGTTGAAGCTGAAGGAGGGGCGGGGCAAGATTACCATCCAGTCCAGCTTCAATACAGACGACGACTACGAGGCCTGGATGCAGGATGTACCGGACCTGGATGAGCGTGACAAGAAACAACTGCTGGCAGAGATCGAGAGCCAGCCGGAGTTGGGCGCTACGCCGGAGGAGCGTCTGGGGGCGTTGAAGCGAGCCAAGTACGTGGCGATCGGAGTGACAGCTGTGGCGGTTGCCGCTGCGGCCGGTCTGAATTTTGCAGGAGCAAAGTGGGTAGAGCCCTGCGCGCTGGCAACGATGCTTGCGCCGGTGGTAGCGATATGGATGTGCACACGTCAGCCGCTGCTCTATTCACTCCTCAAGAAGAAGGCCGATCCGCGGGGCGAGATGTTTTTTGTGTTTATGGTTGCCGGAATTGGTCTGCTGATGCGGATGCGCGAGGTGGAGCTGCTGCGGCCGCAGTCGTTGCTAGCTGCCATGATCCTGGTGGGGCTGGTGCTGGCGGGGGCCTGCTGGGGGCCGGTAAGCCGCGGGGCCGGGCCGCGGGCGTTCATCGCCGCCGTGATCTTTGCAGGGATGCTTGCCTACGGCGGTGTGGCGGTGAGCGATGTGTTCTTTGATCACGCGAAGCCAACGGCATACACAGCCTCGGTTGTGGGCGGACACGTCTCTAGCGGAAAGACGACTACGTATTATCTGCGTCTGACTCCGTGGGGGCCGGTGCAGACAGAAGACGATGTGAGCGTGGCGGAGAGCGTGTATAGCGCGGCGCACATCGGCGACCAGGTGTGTCTGAGCCTTTCGCCGGGATGGCTCAAGGCGGCGTGGTTCCGGGTTGTGCCTTGCGAGGAGCCTACCGCAGGAGCCGTGCAATAAAAGCGGCTCGTGCGCGGGGGCGGCATTTTTCCCTTGACTGGAATTTGCGCGACCGCGTATACGGTTAGCTCCGGCTTCCCCTAGCTGAGCATTCCCCGCCGGAACGAGGAGCGAGGTCATGAAGAAACTTGTAAGTTGTCTGCTGGCGGGCGTGTGCGCGCTTGCCACCATGGGACTGAGCCAACAGGCGAAGGCCGAGTCGAGAGACGCGCAGGACATCTTTGCGCTGGAGGAGAACTTTGCGGCGGCGGTGAACGCCAAGGATCTGAACGGAATCATGAAGATCTACACGACAGGTCCGGAGTTGCTGGTCTACGACCTGAGCACACCGCGGCAGTTCATGGGCTTCGATGCCTACAAGAAGGACTGGCAGGACACGCTGGCCATGATGGGCAAGGACCTGAAGTTCGACATCGACGATGTGAGCGTGACGGCCGACGGCAAGCTGGCCTGGAGCCACAGCATTCAGCACATGACGTGGACCGGCGCGGACGGCAAGCCCGGCGAGCTGACGGTGAGAGTGACGGATTGCTTTCGCAAAATTGGCAGCACATGGTTCATCGTGCTGGAGCACGTATCGGTGCCGATCGATATGGCGACGGGCAAGCCGGATCTGATGTCGAAGCCGTAAAAGCAGGGACTAGGGACTAGGGACTAGAGGCTAGGGAACAGGGAACAGGTTCCCATGTGAATCTGTCTTCGCTGGCCTATGCGCTGCGCTTGCGGAAGACTACTTTGAGCTCGCGCCGCCACTGTTCTCCGAGGGCGACGAGTTCCCACTCCACTTCTGGGGAGAGATAGCGGAGCACCGTCTCGTTGGCGGGGTGAACTCTCAGGGCAGGCGCAACGAGGACTAGGCGGGGCGCACGCTCTGAGACTTCTACGGCTTCAAAGTAGCCCTGCCGCTCGAAGGCGGAACTCATTCTGCCGTTTGCCATCTCGCGGTCGGCGTTGAGGGCGCGCACGCGGATCCAATAGTCGAGGGCCTGGAGGGGCAGGTGCAGGTCTTCGTCTGCCTTGAGCTCCATGACGGTGAGCCGCCCATCGCGATCGAGCGTGAGCAGGTCGAGCAGGCCGCGGTCGCCGGTGGAGAGCGCGGGCACCTGCGTGTAGAAGATGTCGCGGCGCAGCGCGGGGAAGAGCTCCGCCATTTCGGCGCGCAACTGCGAGTCGAGCCACTGCTCGGGCTGAATGCGAAAGAGCGGGTCGGCGTGCGAGCCATCCGGATGGCGGCCGAGGAAGAGACGGCGTAAGAGCTCGCGGGCAAGATCCTCGCTCTCGTCGGTGAGCGTGGTCTCATTGGCGCCTGCGCCGAAGGTGATCTCCTCAACGCGGGCAAAGGAGCTGGCGCTTGCGCCGTGGCGCACGCGTGCAAACTCAAGGCCGTGCAGCAGCAGGCCGACCTCGGTGGCTGAGCGCGGACGCACTTCGATGCGCGCGCGCGCGCCCTCGGGGGCGAGTTCGAGCAGGCGATCGATGCCGTTGCGGCAGCGTTCGATGGCGGCCTCGGCGGAGTACGCATGAATGAGCCGCGAGGAGAGGTTGCCGGTATCGCGAAAGTCTACGGGGGCGAGTTCCTCGCTGCGTTCGTCGAGCGTGTAGAGCTGAAAGTTTGCGGCGGCGTGATTGAGCCAGGCCATGCGCTCGGCGGTGACGCGCCAGGCGCCGGCAGGAACGACCACTTTGAGTCCGCCAAAGTGGCGGCGGGCGTCGGCATGCTGGCGGCAGTAGTCGAGCCAGAGAATGCCGAGGGTGAGCGTGCCGTCGACGATCGCGGCGGACTCGGCAGAGCTAACGCCGATGATTGCATCGGCTCCGGTGCCATGCAGCAACCGGCCGCGCACGTATGCGGGTCCGAAGCTGTGCTCCAGATCCATGGCCGAGCGCATTCCATCCACTTTCGCGCCGATGAAGGCGCGCGTGAGTACGCGTTCGAGCTGCCTCATGTAGTTGCGGCGGGCCGTATCGCGAACGGTAGGCGTGCGGCGGTCGCTGGTGGGCACCAGTTCGATCATCTGCGGGCGTGTTGCGCCCATCTTGCGGGTAGCCAGGCGCAGGCACTGCGCGCGCTCCTCGACCGCGCTTACCGAGCGCATCAGGTTGCGCTCCTCGCTCCAGAACTGGACGAGGCAGCGGCCGTGGGACTCGCCAACGGAGTAGTGGGCCGTTCGCATGTCGAAGATCACCCGGCCGTCTTCAAGGACGGCTGCGGCCGGGTGATCGGCGAGATACGTTTCGATAGCGTGGGCCAACTGCTCGGCGGTCGGCTGCTCGGATGCGGCCGGCATTGTGCTTACCAGCCCTGCCGCTTGCGCAGAGTTGCGATGTGCGCGGTGTGGTGGCGGCCGTGCCAGGAGTACATGGCGAGCGCCCGGGTCAGCGTCTGGCGGCCCATCACAGGATGATAAAAGCCGAGATGGAAATCGTCTTCGCTCATCGCTTCGAGGAGCCCTGCCCAGCGGCTGTGCATGCCGTCGATCAAGGCCAGAGAGGTTTCTACCGGCGCGGCGCTGTCGGCCAGCTTTGCCCACGCGGCTTCGTCGTAGGGCTTGATGGTGGGCCAGTCCTCGGTGAGGGCGAGCTTGAAGCGGACGAAGCAGTTGATGTGGCTGTCCGCGATGTGATGGACAACCTGGCGCGAGGTCCAGCCCCCCTCGCGATACGGTGTATCGAGCTGCGCCTCGCTCAGCCCGGCCACCGCCTCGCGCAGCTTTGCCGGAAGTTGACGGATGGTCTCAATCAGCTCCTCGCGCTGGGCGGGAGTAACAACGGTGGGCGCCAGGAAACGCCCGATTGGATAACGAAGATCGTCCTGCTCTGACATGGCAACTCGATTCTGGCGCGGCGGCCTCTGCCGCGCCGGTTTATGCTCCGAATCCTAGCATGGAACCTGTAATGCGATGCGTGATGGAGCGAGTGGCCGGGGGTACCTTGGCCGAATGCGCTCGGACTGCGCGGCTGCCCGCCGATCCTGCCGCGGCGTAAACTGAGAAAGATGAACACTGTCGCGACTTCCCCCGCCCCGAACCACAAACGCTACTTCTATGATAAGTTTGCCATCACCGACCGGTTGCTTGAGCGGTGCCTGGGCGAGGCGCTCTCAGCCGGGGGCGATTACGCCGATCTCTACTTCGAGTCGGTGAGCGCGACCTCGCTGGGCGTGGACGAACAGATTGTGAAATCGGCGAGCCAGGGCGTCAGCGCGGGCTGCGGGATTCGCGTGGTGAGCGGCGAGCGGACCGGCTACGCGTACACGGACAACCTGAGCACGGAGCGGCTGCTGCATGCAGCGCGTACGGCCGCGCTGATTGCCTCCGGTCCGGCGAAACAGACGGTGCAGGGATTTGTCGAGACGCCGGCGGCCGATCTCTACCCGGTGCCGCTGGGCGGCTACTCGCTGGACCTTGCCGCGCGGCTCGATCTCATCCAGCGCGCCGACCGCGCCGCACGGGCGTTTGACTCGCGCATTGTGCAGGTGAGGGCGGGTTATTCCGAGGAGTTGCGGCGGATTTTAATTGTAGCTTCGGATGGCACCTATGCCTCCGACACGCAGCCGCTGGCAAGACTCAACATTTTTGTTATCGCGAAGGATGACGAAGTGACGACCAAGGGCTCGGCGGGAGGCGGTGGGCGCGCTGGGCTTGAACAATTCACGGGGAGCAAAAGCCCGGAGGAGTTGGCGCGGGAGGCGGCGCGTGGGGCGATTCTGCAACTGGGCGCGATTCCCGCTCCGGCGGGCGAGATGGAAGTGGTCCTAGCTCCGGGCTGGCCGGGGATTCTGCTGCACGAGGCGGTGGGCCACGGTCTTGAGGCGGATTTTAACCGCAAGGGGACTTCAGCGTTTAGCGACCGCGTGGGGCAAGTGGTGGCGAGCGCGAAAGTCACAGTTATCGACAATGGAACGATTGCCGGGCGGCGCGGTTCGCTGAACGTCGACGACGAGGGCTCGGCGACGCAGGAGACGGTGCTGATCGAGGGCGGCGTGCTGAAGGGATACTTATCGGATAAGCTCTCTGCGCGGCTGATGGGGATTGCGAACACCGGCTCGGGACGGCGGGAGAGCTATCAGTCGATTCCCATGCCGCGCATGACGAACACCTATATGATGGCCGGAGACGACAGCCCGGAAGACATTGTGAAGAGCGTGAAGAAGGGCCTCTACGCGGCGAACTTCGGCGGCGGGCAGGTGGATATCACGAATGGAAAGTTTGTGTTTTCGGCCTCGGAGGCTTACCTGATCGAAGACGGCAGGATTACCGCGCCGGTGCGCGACGCGACGCTGATCGGCAACGGGCCGGAGGCGCTGAAATATGTGTCGATGGTGGGCAGCGATCTGAAGCTGGACGAAGGTATCGGAACCTGCGGCAAGGACGGGCAGAGCGTGCCGGTGGGCGTGGGCATGCCTACCATCAAGCTGGATCGGATGACGGTGGGCGGGACGGGATAGCGAGACGATTGGCCAGCTGATTCCCGATCCAGTTCTCAATCGTCAACGTGGCATTGGAGAGCTGTTTTGCGAAGGATCCTCGCGGAAAGACGCACCGACAGCCGCCAGACTTCGTCGATCAGGCAGGGCCGAATTCCCGTTCATACATCTCCGCGAGGTTCTCCCATCGCTTGTGCCTCAGCGCATGTGGCCATGGTGCCAGAGCAGTAAGATACACGACCCCAAATTCGTGATGATCGCAGACCTTCTCCATCCCGAATCCTTCACATAGGCGTTTGCCCTGACGAGTAAAAGCGTTGGCACAGACCTCTCGAAAGAATATCCCTCGCTCCGCCAGCGACTCGATCCGCGAAAAGAATTCGTCTATCAGTTTTCCAAATCCGACCTGATGTTCGGGGAGAATTCCTATAAGGACAAAATACAAGTTATAGTGCCCGGGCACATCAAGAGTCTCAACGGTATCGAATAGGATCTCACTGTCCAACAGATCGCCAGACTTTGCTTTCGCAAATACCTCATCCCGTAGCGGCGCAAAATGCCAATAACCGACAATATGCTTTGGCCCATTGACTAACAATGCCCAGGAGTGAGGGTGGTGCACGAAAATTGACGCCCACTGCTTAGCGGTTCCCTCTCTTGAATCCGTCAGAGAATCGCCAATTAACCGCTTATCGAGTTCGATGAGTTTTGTCAGGAGCTTGACGCCGTTCCATTTCCAGGCGGAGACATCTTCAGGCCCGGCAATTGAAGTGGCAAACTGCCTCTGCCGTCGCTTCGCAAAAGCTTCAAACAGCTTTTCCGTCAGCTTGCCGAGTATAGCTCCTACGATAACCAGAAGGATTTGGGGCATAATGATCGAGCTACCTGTCAACTTGCGGAGTATTTGAGGGTGTAACCCGTCCCCTCAACCTACGCCACCCATTCAACACCCTATGAAACTTCAAGAAAACTGCCGAAGGGTGGAGCTCTTGGGAATCTTTGAAACTTTCCCAAAGCCTACCATACGAGTATGACTCTGATCCCTTGGTGCACTCTCTCTCTTCGCTGCGATTCAGGCGAGGAAGCTTCAGCGTCGGGACCTGCGGCAAGGACGGGCAGAGCGTGCCGGTGGGCGTGGGCATGCCGACGATCAAGCTGGACCGGATGACGGTGGGCGGGACGGGATAGCGGTATCAGCGCCACGGCCCGTCAGCGTGAAAGACTGATGGACTCGGGCACGATTTTGACTTGCCTCGCTGGTCTGGCCAATGGCATTCTAGTGCGACTACTAGTAGTAGTTCCGGCGATGGATCGCTTCCCCGAGAGACGCGCCGGCTGCGGAGGTTCCTTTCAATGCAAGTGCACACAACGGCATCGTGGCCGGCGCGCGACGATCGCCGGGCAGCGCTGGTCTGGCTCGGAATTTTCTGGATCATCGTAGGCGTGGGTTTCGGCTTCGATCTCCACAACTACTTCCATGAGCAGCCGCCCGTGCCCAGGATCGTCCACGTGCATGCCGTCGTTACCACGATCTGGCTGCTCATTGTCACCGCGCTGGTGCTGATGGTTGAAACCGGCAATGTGAAGCTGCACCGCCGGTTTGGCTGGTTTGTGGCCGGTTACGCCATTCTCGTCGTGGTGATCGCGCCGTGGTCCGAACTAAGCTGGCAGGCCCTGAACCTGCACACGCCCGGCTCCTTGCCGCCGGAGTTTCTTTCGATCGCATTCAGCGGCGTGATCTGCCTGGCTGTCTTGCTGCCCTGGGGAATTCGCCTGCGGCGAAATTCGGCCGCTCACCGGCGGGTTCTGATGCTCGCCGCGATATGCATCAGCGACGCGGGCTTTTCGCGAATGATGGGTCTGTTTGTTCCCGCGCCATCCACTTTTGTTGGCACCTACCTGTTCTACGAAGGTGGAACACTGTTCATTATCCTGCTGATGCTTCTCTGGGACTGGAAGGAGAACCGGGTGATGGCGCAGTTTCTTCAAGCGGCATGCCTGGTCATCGCCGTGGGACTGTCGTCGACCGGCCTCTACTTCAACGAGACCTGGAGGTTGGTTGCGCGGGGATGGCTGGAGAGCTGGGCGCGGCACATGTAAGTTTGGTTGAATCAGGCCCGAGTGCTCCAGGAATTTGGTATGAATCCGCAGGCAGACGGTCGGCATCTCATAAATAGTTGGTTAAACGCATAATCCAGGAGCCAAGCCGATGAGTACACCCCGTCAACCCTCGATCTTCATTCCCCATGGCGGAGGTCCGTGCTTTTTTATGGAGTGGACCTGGGGGCCGGCCGACACCTGGCACAAGACTGAGCAGTTTCTGCGCTCGCTGGCAGCCACGCTGCCTGCTCCGCCGAAGGCGATGATCGTTGTCAGCGGGCATTGGGAAGAGGAGAAGATCACGGCTGGCGCCGGCGCCGCGCCCGAGCTGTTCTTTGACTATTACGGCTTTCCCGAGCACACCTATCAGTTGACGTGGCCTGCTCCGGGCGATCCGGAGCTGGCTGCGCGTGTACATTCCCTGCTGGCGCAAGCGGGTTTGCCTTCGGCGCTCGAAAATGAGCGGGGATACGATCACGGTGTTTTCGTTCCGCTCAAGGTGGCCTTTCCTAACGCGGAGATTCCTGTGGTGCCGTTGTCGCTTGCGGCAAGCCTCGATGCGGAGCTGCACATGGCCGCTGGGCGGGCGCTTGCGCCGCTGCGCGATGAGGGCGTGTTGATTCTCGGGAGCGGCAACAGCTTCCACAATCTGCGCGCTTACTATCGCGAGGGAACCCAGGAGCGGGCGCGGGAGTTCGACCGCTGGCTGAAGGGAGCGATGGAATCGCCGGAGCCGGAGCGCACGGCGCGGCTGGCTCGCTGGCGGGAGGCGCCGTATGCCGAGTACTGCCATCCGCGCCCGGAGCACTTTATCCCACTGATGGTGACGGCGGGGGCAGGCGGCGAGGCGGCGGGCAAGTGCATCTTTACCGACGAGCCGATGCAGGCGGCGGTGAGCGCCTTTCGCTTCGACGGGTGAATGCGTGCCCGGTTCTGATAGTTTGTGGACATGTCCAAGGCCGCACCCATGGATGACGTTGTCGATCTTGAATCCCTAACCGCCGATGTGGTCGTGAAGGCCATGGAGGCAGGCGCAACCGACGCGGAGGCCGTGGCCGCCGAGGGCGATGAGTTTAGCGTCAACGTGCGCATGGGCGAGGTGGAGACGCTGACCGAGTCGGGATCGCGTGCGCTCGGGCTGCGGGTTTTTCTTGGGAACCGGTCGGCCTCGACCTCGACCAGCGACCTGACAGCGGAGGGCATTCGCCAGCTTGTCGAGGGCGCAGTGGCTCTGGCCCGGGTGACGGAAGAGGACCCCTTCAGCGGATTGGCGGAGCGCGGTGAGTTCGGCGCGGCCGCCGGCGATTTTCATCTTTATTACGACGATGTTTACTCGCTCTCCGGGCCGGAGCGCATCGAGTGGGCGCGGCGCTGTGAGGCGGCAGCTCTGAGTGCCGATCCGCGCATCACGAACTCCGACGGAGGAAGTTTCAGCGCCACAACGGGCCGCAAGGCAATGGCGAACTCGCGGGGATTTTCTGGGAGCGCTCGGACGAGTTACGCGGGAGTTTCTGCTGCGCCGCTGGCCAAAGATGAAGACGGCCAGATGCAGCGGGATGGCTGGTGGTCGAGCGCGCGGAGCTTCGCGCTGCTTGAATCGCCTGAGGCGGTAGGGGCAGAGGCGGCGCGGCGGACTTTGCGGCGGCTGGGCGCGCGGCGTGTGCCGACCCAGCGTGTGCCGATAGTTTTTTCGCCGGAGGTGTCGCGGTCGCTGGTTGGCTCGGTGTTTGAGGCGGCCAGCGGCGATGCCATCTGGCGGGGCGCGTCGTTTCTGGCCGGCAAGCTGGGCGAGGCGATTGCAGACAGCGCGATTACGATTGTCGACGACAATTTGATGCTGCTGGCGAATGGCGCGGGGGGCTTTGGTACTTCGGCTTTCGACGGCGAGGGACTGCCCTCGCTGCGGACGGTTGTTGTTGAACAAGGAGTGCTGCGCAACTATCTGCTCAATACGTATACGGCGCGCAAGCTGGGAATGAGGTCCACGCACAACGCCGCACGCGGGCTGGCCGGTGCGCCGGGGGTGGGGGCGGGGAATCTGTATCTTGAACCGGGCACGCTTACGCCGGAAGAGATCATCAAGGATGTGAAGGTCGGGCTTTATGTCACGAGCCTGATGGGCTTCGGAGTGAACACTGTGACGGGAGACTACTCGCGCGGCGCGACGGGATTGTGGATCGAGAACGGCGAGCTGACGCACGCGGTTGAGGAAGTTACGATCGCTGGAAATCTGGCGGATATGCTGAAGAATATCACTGCGATTGGGAACGATCTGGTGTTCCGCAGTTCGGTGGCTGCGCCGACGCTGCGGATCGATGGGATGACGGTGGCGGGGGCGTGAGAAAGACAGCAAGTCAGCAAGCTGGCGAGTCAGCAAGTCAGCGGGCGCAATGGTAGGCAAACGGCATGGGCGATGGGGAGCAAAATCGGTTGGAGTCTTCGGGTGATTCTGCATCGCGTCTTAGCTCGGAGATGGCTTTCGATCCCGCGGACCCAAAGGCCGCGCTGACGCAACTTCCGCGCACTGCCGCCGTCTTCGCCCTATATGGAGCCGATGCCAAGGACGAGCCTTACATCGGTCGCACGCCGAATCTGCGGGGACGGCTGGAGAGGCTCTTGCAGCCCTCGGCAAAGCATCCGCGAAGGTTGCAACTTGCTGGCCGGGTGCGGCGCATTGCATGGCGGCTCACCGGCTCGGAGTTTGAGTCCCTGCTTGCGCAGTTTTCTCTTCTCGAAGAAATCTATGGCGCAAAGGCTCTCGAACGGATGCATCTGCGCATGCCGGCCTTTGTGCGGTTCTTTGGGTCGAACGCTTATCCACGCATCGCCGTTACCAACCGGCCCGGAGTGCGCGACGCAGGCTGGGCCTACGGGCCGTTCCCGTCGCGGCTGGCCGCCGAGCGCTACTCGGACGAGTTGCTCAAGCTTTTCCTGCTGCGGCGCTGCGTTGACGAGCTGAACCCTGACCCGGGCCATCCGGGGTGCGTCTACTCCGAGATGAAGATGTGTCTTGCGCCCTGCTTCAAGGGCTGCACGGACGAGCGGTACGCGGAAGAGGCTGCTGCTGTCGAAGGTTTTCTGGCAACGCGCGGCGGGTGCAGGCTGGCGGTGCTTGAGGCCGAGCGCGACCGGGCCTCAGAGTCTCTCGACTTTGAACAGGCTGCGGCGCTGCATGCGCAGGTACAGAAGGTTGAGGTGGTGCGTGGGCTGGCGAGCGAGCTGGTGCGGCCTTTGAGCCAGATGCGCGCAGTGATTCTTCAGGCGTCGGCCCAGCCGGGTGAAGTCGCGGTCTTTCTCTTTGAGAACGGGCGATTGCGCGGGCCTGCCGTGTTCTCGACGCTGGGCATGAGAATCCAGAACGAGCAGTCTGGCTCCACATCGCTGTTTGCGCAGCCGATGGCGGTGGAGGCGGTGCCGGAAGTACAGGGATCAGGGATCAGGGATCAGGGATCAGAAGAACAGGGACTAGGGACTAGGGACGTAGGGACTGAAGTACAGGGACCAAGGGACCGAGGGACCGAGGGAACGGAAGTACCGGGACCAGGGAGCAGGGACTTAGGGGCGGAGGCCGCTCCGGCGCCGAAGCTGGCGCGTGGGGTGTTGGAGGGGCGGTTCGATGAGGTGATGGCTTTGCTCCAGGCGGATCGAAGTGGGCCGTCGGCCGCCGAACGGCAGGGGCACATGGCGCTGCTCAAGCGGTGGTACTATCGGCCCGAGGCCCGGCGCGTGGGCGAGATATTCTTCCCCGACGCGGAAGGGCATTGGCCGGTGAAGGCGATCTTGCGCGGCATTGGGCGGGTGGCGGCGCGCTCGCTGGGCGGCGTTGCCACCAGCCAGTAAGGCACGTCAATGGCAAAGCAAGGCGAAATTCGGATGCTATTGGCCGATGCGCGCAATCGGATCGGTCCGGGCCACGCCTATGGCGCCGCGATGCGAGTGCTGGAGAATCCCCGACTGGCCCGCCAGCTCATCGAGTGTTTGTGGGACGAGGACGAGGGCGTATCAGGCCGCGCCGCCGATGCGCTGGAGACCGTCGCCGCTGAGCTGCCCGCGATCGTAGCCCGGTATAAGGACGCCCTGCTGGGGCTGCTGGTCGAGGCCCGCTCGATCAAGCTGCGCTGGCATCTGGGGCTGGTCGTTACCGGCCTGAAGCTGACCCGGCCCGAGTGCCGCCGCGTCGCGGAGAGTCTCAACGGCTGGCTCGACGACCGCAGCTCGATTGTGAAGACCTGCGCCATGCAGGGGCTGGCCGAGCTGACCCGGCAGGACTCCTCGCTCAAGGACGAGGTTCTGGACCTGCTGCGAATTCTTACCCGCAGCGGGACTCCGGCGATGCGGGCCCGGGGACGCTTTCTCGTAGAGCGGCTGGAAAAGGGCAGGGACTTCGCCTGGGTGCGCGTGAAGCAGCAGGCCCGCAAGTCTCAAAGGCTGATACACTGACCGGGCGAAAGGAGGAATCCAACTTGGGTCCATCGAAAAATAAGATAGCGCGGCCTATCGGCATCCTCGTGCGCATTGTTGCTTGTGTGAACATTCTCCTGTGTGTCCTGAGCTGGTTTTCGTGGTATGAAGGCTCCGCGGTTACCTTCGGCTTTGCTGAGGAGGTATTTGGTACTTTACGCGGTGGAGGATTTCGGGCGGACACTCTGTGGCTGATGGTAACGAGTTTCCTTCTGTTTCTTGGGCTCATTTATTATCTCGCCATCTGGAAACGAAGCAGGACGGCAAAAGTGAATGCCGTATTCTGCGTGGTGGCTCTGGGAATGTTCTGTTTGACGGTTGTTCACCTGGTGCGGAGTGGGCTTCTTGATTTTAGTTGAGTCCTTCGCCGGGCAAAGCGGTAATCAATCGCCCTGATATACTGAACCTAAAGGAGTTCCGCGCTATGGTCGAACTTCTGCCATCCATACTTTCCGCGGACTTCGCCCATCTTGCCGACCAGGTAGCGGCGGCCGAGCGCGGCGGCGGCACTGTGGTTCATGTGGACGTGATGGACGGCCACTTTGTGCCCAACCTCACCATCGGGCCGCCGGTGGTCAAGTGCCTGCGCAAGGCGACCAAACTGCCCCTGGACTGCCACCTGATGATCGAGAACCCGAACGACTCGATCGCGGCCTTTGCCGATGCCGGGGCAGACTGGGTCAGCGTGCATTACGAGGCCTGCCCGCACCTGCACCGTTCGATCGAGATGATTCTGAAGGCTGGCATGAAGCCGGGAGTGGCCGTCAATCCCCACACCCGCTTGGAACTGCTCACAGAGGTTCTGCCCATGCTGCACCACGTTCTGATCATGAGCGTGAATCCGGGGTTTGGCGGGCAGGCGTTCATTCCGGCGTCGCTGGGGCGGATTCGACGGCTGGCCGAGCTGCGCCGCGAGATGGGGCTGACATTTAGAATCGAGGTAGATGGCGGCGTGGCTCACGATACGGTGGTCCAGGTCGTCCAAGCCGGTGCCGAGCTGCTGGTGGCCGGCAGCGCCGTATTTTCGGCCGCCGAGCCGGAGCGGGATGCCCGGGCGCTGCTTGCCGCGGCCCGCCGGGCGGCCAAAGAGGCGGCATAACTCACGGTCTCGCGGGCCAATGGGCCCCCCTGACAGGGTAAAATTCTGTATCGGACCGAGTATGTACCGAGCGGTGCCGCGCCCCCGGGCAGCGGTTCCCGCAACGAGGTGGTATGAGCCGTATTTTGAATAGGATCGCGTTTGTGGCCCTGGTGGGCGTGCTGCTTATGAGCCTGGCGGCCAACGCCGCGAGCAAAAAGAAGAAGGACTTTAACCTGGCCGCCAATCCGCTGGCCGGGGTGAACTCCAAGCAGCCCGACAAGGAGCTCTTTGACAAGGCCATGCTGGCCCTGAAGAAGGGCCGTTTCGACGTGGCCCGGCTCGATCTGCAAACCATGCTCAACACCTACCCCGAGTCCGAGTACCGCATGCGCGCCAAGCTGGCCGTGGGCGATAGCTGGTACAAGGAAGGCGGATCGGCGGCCATGACCCAGGCCGAGGCCGAGTACGAGGACTTCATCACCTTCTTCCCCGACGCGCCCGAGGCGGCCGAGGCCAAGATGAAGGTGGCCGACATCTACTACGCCCAGATGGAGAAGCCCGACCGCGACTTCAACAACGCCCAGCAGGCCGAACGCGTGTACCGGGAGATGATCAACATGTATCCGGACTCGAGCCTGCTCCCGCGCGCCAAGCAGAAGCTGCGCGACGTGCAGGAGGTTCTGGCCGAGCGCGAGGCGCAGATCGGCTTCTACTACGGGAGCCGCGAGAACTTTGTTGCCTCCATCGCCCGGCTGCAGACCGTGGCAGATACCTTCCCGCTCTATTCGAAGAGCGACCTGGTCTGGATCTCGATCGGCGACGCTTACGCCGGCGAGGCCCGGAACCTGCAGGCTATTCAGGGGCTCAATGGCGCCGTGAAAGAACGGCTGACAGCGATGTATCAGGACAAGGCCGCCGCCGCCTACTCCAAAGTGGTTACCCGCTACCCGATGGCGCCGCACGTTGAAGATGCGCGCGATCGGCTGGTAACGATGAACCGTCCGGTTCCGGAGCCGACCCAGGCCGCCATCGCCGAGAACGATGCCGAAGTGCGCAGCCAGCAGCCGCTGCGCTTTACCGACAAGTTCATGGACATCATCAAGCGCGGCCCCACGACGGTTGAGGCCGTGCATGTTGGCGACCCCAGCCTCGGCGACCCGAAGCGGACTCTGGCTCCGGATATCACCAAGGAGAACGTGAGCCTGTTCCAGGTGGCGAACAACGGCGGCAAGCCGGTTGCGCCGGCCGCTCCGGCGGCTGCCACCACCGTCAACGAGCCGCCGCGCAGCGACCGTCCCTCTGAGGCAGCGCCCATGGGTCTGGCCCCGGCGGGAGGCGGAAACAGCCTTGGCGTTGAAGTCGTAGCCGCTCCCAGCGGACAGGCTGCCGATCCCAATGCCGTGGTCAAGCCGGTTGGCCCGAACACTGCTGTTGTGCCGAATGCCGAGAAGCCCGCCCAGGCACCGATCCAGGCCAACGAGATTACGGCCCCGCCGCAACCCGGGCCCGCGCAGACGCCCAGCGCCAGCGGCAAGACCAAGAAGCCCAAGACCGACCTGAGCGACGAGTCCTCGAGCAAGAAGAAGAAGAAGACCGGGTTGGGTAAGCTGAACCCGTTCTAGGCGGACACGCAATTCGAGTCAAAAAAGCCGCGTCTACCGACGCGGCTTTTTGCTGGTGGGGTTCGTGGGACAACTGCGATCTGCCTGCATTGCGTGTATCGATCTGCTACCCTGAAAGATGAGTCCCTTCCGCTCGAAAACGCCTCATTCAGGCGGGTTTGGCGCACTTTTCGGGGACTCCTCCGAGACCCATGCCACACGATCTGCCCAAAGCTTACGACCCTACCGCCATTGAAGATCACTGGGCGGGATACTGGGTCCGCGAAAACCTCTTCGCCGTTGAAACTCCCGACCAAGACCAAGGCCTGGGCGGCCAGTCCTCCTTCACCATCCTGCTGCCGCCGCCCAACGTGACCGGGCGGCTGCACATGGGCCACATGCTCAACCAGACGGAGATGGACATTCTGACCCGCTGGCGGCGCATGAGTGGAAGGCTGTCGCTGTGGGTTCCCGGCACGGACCACGCCGGCATCGCCACACAGATGATGGTGGAGCGCCAACTGACCACTGAGGGCGTCAAGCGCCAGGATCTGGGCCGCGAAAAATTCGTCGAGCGGGTGTGGGAGTGGAAGCGCCACTACGGCGGCGCAATCCTTGAGCAAATGAAGCGCCTTGGCGCGTCGGTGGACTGGAGCCGCGAGTACTTCACCATGGACGAGCGGCTGTCTGTTGCGGTGCGAGAGGCCTTCGTGCGCCTCTACGAGCAGGGGCTCATCTATCGCGGCGCATACATCGTGAACTGGTGCCCACGCTGCCAGACGGCCATCAGCGACCTCGAAGTGGTGCACGACGAGCAGAAGGGGCATCTGTGGGAGATCAAGTACCCGGTTGTTGGCGCGGACGGAAAGGACTCCGGCGAGTTCATCACGGTTGCTACGACACGCCCCGAGACGACGCTCGGCGACACGGCCGTCGCCATCCATCCCGCGGACGAGCGCTACAAGCATCTGCACGGCAAAAAGCTGCGCCTGCCGCTGATGAACCGAGAGATTCCGATCGTGCTCGACGAGTGGGTGAGCCAGGACTTCGGCACCGGTGCAGTGAAGGTGACTCCGGCGCACGACCCCAACGACTTCGCGCTCGGCGAGCGGCACGGACTTCAGTCGATCAACGTGATGGACGACCGCGGCCACATCAACGAGAACGGCGGCGCCTATGCCGGACTCGACCGGTATGCGGCGCGCAAGAAGATCGTCGTTGACCTTGAAGAGTTGGGGCTCCTGGGCGCCATCAAGGATCACGTGAACAACGTGGGCCACTGCGACCGCTGCAAGACGGTGGTGGAGCCGCGCCACTCCACGCAATGGTTCATCAAGATTCAGCCGCTGGCCGAAAAAGCCATCGCCGCGGTGAAGCCCGACGCGAACGGCAACAAGGCCATCCAGTTCACGCCCGAGAACTACGAGAAGATTTATCTGGAGTGGATGACGAACATCCACGACTGGTGCATCTCGCGGCAGTTGTGGTGGGGTCATCGCATACCGGCCTGGCATTGCGCGGAGTGCCACAAGATTACCGTAGACCGCGTCGATCCGGCGAAGTGCGCCCACTGCGGGAGCGCGAAGATCGCGCAGGAGACCGATGTGCTCGACACCTGGTTCTCCTCGGGTCTGCTGCCGGTCTCGGTCTTCGGCTGGCCGAAAAAAGACGCGGCCACGCAGGCAGACTTCAACGCCTTCTACCCCACCAGCCTGCTCGTGACCGGCTTCGACATCCTGTTCTTCTGGGTGGCGCGCATGATCATGCTGGGCTGCTGGTTTGCCGGCGACGTTCCCATGGCAGATGGAAGCCCGCGCTCGCTCGCCGATTCGGTGCCCTATCGCGAGGTCTATATCCACGCGCTGGTACGCGACGCCAACCGCGAGAAGATGTCGAAGACCAAGGGCAACGTCCTCGACCCCATCGAGATTGTGAAGCAGTACGGAACCGATGCGGTGCGGTTCACGCTGGCCTCGATGGCCTCGCCCGGCACCGACATCGCGTTCAACGTGGCCCGCACCGAGGGCTATCGCGCCTTCGCCAACAAGATCTGGAACGCGGCGCGGTTCATCTTCATGAACGTGGACCGGGCGGCGGAGGTTGGGATCAAGGTCGATCTGAGCAGCCTGCCGTTGTCGCCAACGGCCGCCGCCGATGCGCCGCTCGAAGATCGCTGGATTGTCGCCGAATTCAGCGCGGCAGCCAGCAAGGTGAACCGCTCCCTCGAAGACTACCGTTACGATGACGCCGCGAACGCGATCTATCAGTTCTTCTGGGGCAGCTTCTGCGACTGGTATCTGGAGATCATCAAGCTGCGGCTTGATTTCTCTGAATCCGCAGACAAGGCGAGCGCGGAGTCTGCGCTTACGACTCTGGTTTCCGTATTCGAATCCTCGCTACGGCTGTTGTCGCCGTTCATGCCTTTCATCACCGAAGAGATCTGGCACGCGGTATACGACGGCAATCCGCCGATGAAGTCGATCGCATTGGCAAGTTTTCCGCCCACGAGCGAGATTGATTCCAAAGCGCAAGCCGAGATGGAACTGGTGCAGAACCTCATCGCCGAAGTCCGCGCACTGCGCAAGGAGATTGGCGTCGAAGAGAAGGCGTCCGTTCCCATCGAGGTGCGCACAAACGCCGAGGCACGAGCGATCCTTGCAGGCAACAGCACTATCGTCGAGAAGCTTGCGCGTGTCGCCGAGGTCCGCTTCGTCAATTCAATCTCCGAAGGCCTTGCAAAGCACCATACGCCAGCTTTCGACGTTGCGGTTGTCTACGAGCGCACAGTGGACGTTGCCGCCGAGCGCGACCGCCTCACCAAGGAAATTGCGAGACTCGAAAAGGGTTTCAACGCCAACGAGAGCAAGCTGACGAGCGAGAGTTTTCTGGCCAAGGCCCCCGCGCATATCATCGATGGCCTGAAGAAGCAGCACGCAGAGACCAGTGCGCTGCTTGAGAAGGCCCGCGCGGTGCTAGCGGCACTGCCCAGGGAGTGAGGGAAGTTGAACCGCAGATCCTTCGTTGCGCTCAGGATCACAACGGCGCGGGAAGAGCTGAAAGCTGAAAGCTAAGAGCTAAAAGCTAAGAGCTAAAAGCTAAAGGCAGTTTTTATGGACTGGAAGAGCCACAAGATCGAAGTACTGCTGGAGCAGGCCCTGATCGAGGACCACGCCGCGGAAGACGCTACCGCACACCTGGCCATCGACCCCAACCTGCGCGCCGCCGCCTCCATCGTTGCCCGCGAGGACATGGTCGTCGCCGGACTTGGCGCCATTCCGCGGATATTTGAGATCTACGCCCGGCTCGACCCGCACCCGCAGGCAAAGACCCGCTTCGAGGTCGTGAGTCATCCGGAGATCTTCGACGGCGTGCGCGCTCACAAGGGACAGGTGCTGGCAGTCATCCGCCACAATGCGCAGGCGATATTGGCCTGCGAGCGCGTGATCCTCAATCTGCTGGCGCACCTGAGCGGTATCGCCACGCTTACCCGCCAGTTTGCAGACGCCATTCAAGGCACGAAGGCCCACGTGCTCGACACCCGCAAGACGGTACCTGGGCTGCGCGTACTCGATAAATACGCCGTGCTCTGCGGCGGGGGAACCAATCACCGCATCGATCTCCCCACCGGCATTCTTGTCAAGAGCAACCACATCGCTCTGGGCGGCGGCATGGCGGCGGTCATGAGCCGGGTGCTCGCCAGCCGCAAGCCCGGCCAGCGGGTCGAGGTCGAGGTCCGCACCCTGGCCCAGCTTGAGGAGGCGATCGCCAATGGCGCGGAGGCGCTGCTCTTTGAAGACATGACGCCGAAGACCGTCCGGCGGGCCATGGAGCGCGTCCACAAGGAGGAGCGCTGGATTCCGACCGAGGCCTCGGGCAGCATCCCGATCGAGCAGGCACGCGCCTATGCCGATGCTGGCGTGGAGTTCATCAGCGTCGGCGCGCTTACGCATTCGGCCAGATCGGTCCGTCTCGCCATGAACATTGTGCCCGAATAAATATGGGCCTTCCATCGTCTCCATTTAAACTAGTAGGCGGAGAACTTTGTGTTTTTTGACAAGCTGTTAACAAAGATATTCGGCACCTCGAACGAGCGGGCGATTAAGAGGCTGACGCCCATCGTGCTCCAGATCAACGCACTGGAGCCGGAGATCAAGGCGCTCACGGACGATCAGCTTCGCTTGAGGACCGCAGACTTCAAGGCCCGCATCGCCAAGCGCGTCGAAGGCCTCACCGATAAGGACGAGATCAAGGCGGCCGAACAGGCCGCGCTCGATGAGATTTTGCCCGAGGCTTTCGCAGTGGTTCGCGAGGCCGGCTGGCGCTCGGTCCAGATGCGCCACTTCGACGTGCAGTTGATCGGCGGCATGGTTCTGCACTCGGGCAAGATTTCTGAGATGAAAACGGGCGAAGGCAAGACGCTCGTGGCCACCCTCTCCTGCTACCTGAATGCTCTGGCCGGACGCGGCGTGCACGTGGTGACGGTGAACGACTACCTGGCCAAGCGCGACGCCGAGTGGATGGGCAAGATCTACGAGTTTCTCGGCCTCACGGTCGGCGTGATCGTTCACGATCTGGACGACAATCAGCGCCGCCAGGCCTACGCCGCCGACATCACCTACGGCACTAACAACGAATTCGGCTTCGACTACCTGCGCGACAACATGAAGTTCGAGATCAAGGACTGCGTGCAGCGGGGCCACTACTACGCCATCGTCGACGAAGTCGATTCGATCCTCATCGATGAGGCCCGCACTCCGCTCATCATCAGCGGACCCACCGACCAGACCACCGACAAGTACGAGCGTGTGCGCAGGATCATTCCGCAGCTCGAATTGGGCGAAGAGATCGACTGGAACGATACCAAGAGTCAGGAGCGTCTCGGCATTCGGCTTTCGGAGGGCGAGAAGCATCTGACCGGCGACTACATCGTCGATGAAAAGCAGCGCACCATCGGAGTAACCGACGAGGGCTGGGTCACGATTGAGAAGCTGCTCGGCATCGGCAACATCGCCGACGCGGAAAACTGGGAACTCAAGCACTACGTCGAAACCGGCATCAAGGCCCATGCGCTTTACAAGCGCGACGTGGAGTATGTGGTCAAGGACGGCGAAGTGATCATCGTCGATACCTTCACCGGCCGCCTGATGCCCGGCCGCCGCTGGAGCGACGGGTTGCACCAGTCCATCGAAGCCAAGGAAGGCGTCAAGATCCGCAAGGAAGACCAGACGCTGGCGACGATCACCTTCCAGAACTACTTCCGCCTCTATCAAAAGCTGAGCGGCATGACCGGAACGGCCGAGACCGAGGCCGCCGAGTTCGAGAAGATCTACAAGCTCGAAATCATCGTCATCCCAACCAACAAGCCGCTGCTGCGCAAGGAAAACCCCGACGTCGTCTTCCGTACCGAGAAGGAAAAATACAAGGCCGTCGCGGACAACATCGCCGAGCTGCACGAGAGCCGGCAGCCGGTGCTGGTCGGCACCACGTCGATTGAAAAATCCGAGCGGCTGTCGGCAATTCTGCAAAAGAAGGGCATCCGCCACGTCGTGCTGAATGCAAAGTTCCACGAGCGAGAGGCCGAGATTGTGGCGCAGGCGGGCAGGATCGGCATGGTGACGATCGCCACCAACATGGCCGGCCGCGGCACCGACATTCTGCTCGGCGGCAACGCCGAGTTCATGGCCCGGCAGGAACTGGTGAATGCCAAGAAGGCACGCGCCATCAGCGTGGCCGAGGGCGCCATCAATCCCATGGCGCCGGCGGGCTTCCAGCGCTTCTACTATCAGGGCCAGGAGTTCGAGGTCTCCGATCAGGAGTGGGGCGAGGTTTTTGGCCGCCACGCCGAGGCTGCACAGAAGGAGCACGCCGAGGTGATCGAGTCCGGCGGCTTGTTCATTCTCGGCACCGAGCGCCACGAGTCTCGCCGCATCGACAATCAGTTGCGAGGACGCGCCGGCCGCCAGGGCGATCCCGGAGCCTCGCGCTTCTACCTCTCGCTCGAAGACGACCTGATGCGCATCTTCGCCAAGCAGTGGGTGAGCGTGCTGCTGGAGCGGCTGGGCATGGAAGAAGGCGTGCCCATCGAGAGCCGCATGATATCCAAGCGCATCGAGGGCGCGCAGAAGGCCGTCGAAGCACAAAACTTTGAGAGCCGCAAACACCTGCTTGAGTACGACGACGTGATGAACAAGCAGCGCGAGGCGGTCTACAGCATGCGCCGCCAGCTGCTTGAGGGCGTCGACCAGCGCGAGATGATTCTCGAGGACTACGTCGGCGGAGTGCTCTCCGGGCTGCTCGACGAGTTTGCCGGCGAAAAGCTTCGCCAGGAGCAGTGGGATCTGAAGGGTCTGGAGTCGAAGCTCATCGACCACTTCGGATTCCAGCTCTCGGCTTCGGGCATCAAGCCGCTCGAGCTCAGCCGTCACGAGCTCGGCGAGGAGATCTTCTCGAAGCTTACCGAGTCCTACCAGGCCAAGGAGAAGATCCTCGGCGCGGAGCAGATGCGCTACCACGAGCGCATGGTCATGCTCTCGGTGATCGACGGCCTGTGGAAGGATCACCTGCTTTCGATGGACCACCTGAAGGAAGGCATCGGGTTGCGCGGCTACGCGCAGCAGGATCCGCTGGTGGCCTACAAGCGCGAGTCGTTCGATCTGTTTGAGGCCGTGCTGGCCAAATTCCAGGAAGACACGGTTCGGTATCTGTTCCGGATGCAGATTCTAGGCCCCGACGGCCAGCCCGTGAGCGCGGCTCCGGAGATCAGCCGCGAGGTGCCGAAGGCTCCGCCGGTGGCCAGCGCCGCCAACCCATTGTTCGACGAGGGCGCGCCGCGCGAGATCTCCATTCCGCACCGCGCGCCTTCGACGACGATCGACGCGCTTGAGAGGGAGTTCGCGCGCAAGAAGGAGCGCGAGCTTGCAGCCGCGGCCCGGCAGGGCGGCGACTCGAGCACCCCCACGCAGCGGCGGACCGGCGACAAGGTAGGCCGCAACGATCCCTGCCCCTGCGGCAGCGGCAAGAAGTACAAGAAGTGCCACGGAGTGGGCGGGTAAGACAGGGATTAGGTGCTAGGGACTAGGGACTACAAAAGCAGGGCGCACGGCGTTGCAGCTTCCGAGGTCCGAACATCTAGAATTGGACCACCCGCCCGCTCATCGCAATATAGCCGCGATGAACGGGGCACAGCTTCTCAGATCTCATGGTGATTCTTCGGAGGTGGTGGGTGGGCCACCAGCCAGATTCAGGGCTTCGATGCATTCGGCTCCTTCGCTCGGTTTCTCGCCAGTCTTATCCAGGATGCCCAGCGCCCCTTGCCCTTTTTCCCAATTGATTTGGAAAGTGACTGAAGCTCCTGTGCATCCCAACTAGGATAAACGACCTCCGCCCCTTCTGATATGAGCCGCTTAAAGAGCACTTCCGAATGGACGGCGGGGACGCCGATAACCTGAGAGCCTGATGCTCGGGCCGCGCATACACCACCTGGCGAATCCTCAAAAACGAGTTGCTCTCGACATGAGCATCCGCAGATTTGCGCTGTCTTTACGTACACATCCGCCGAAGGCTTGGGGTTCGCTACATCCTCACGCGCGATAAGAGCAAGACCCGGAAATTGGTTTCTCAAGCCCGAACGATCCAATAATTCATTCGCAAACTCGCGCGAGGAAACCGTGCCGATTGCGATTACGACGTCTTGGGCCTGAAGTCGGGATAAGAATTGGATGAAGCCTGGGCGAGGGGCTATGTTCTGCAGGTTCTCAAGAAAGCCCTTGAAGTAAGCCCGTTTGGCAAACAGATACTTCGCTGGGTTGATAGGGAGATGGGAAACAGATGCAATCTCATCCGCTATAACTTCATCAGGCCCGCCAATGAAATGCGGAATTGTTTCAATGGCCGATTCCAATGATAGGTGGACTCCCTGGTCCTTGGCTGCACGCAGGTGGGCCTTATGGTGAAACACTTCCAAGTCTACGATGGTGCCTTCGAGATCGAAGCTCACAACGCGAATAGCGCGATAATCAGGATGCTTGATTTCCTGCCAGCGCTCTCTCAGTCTTCCCTCTGCTGAGAACCACTTCAACAAGCCCATTCCAATAACGAAGGTCACGTACGCAAAAAGTAGGATAAAAAGAGTAATTTCCCCACGCCAGGGCCTAAATGAGCATGCAAAAGCGATCTTGAAAATAATCGGTAGGCTGCCGATCAAGATACCAAGAACGATAAAGATCATTGACAGGGGCCGAGTATATCCCCAATATGAAAACCGTTTCCTATACTCGGTCCACGCGGCCTCCCAGGCAGAATCACCAACGACGTCAAGGTAAACGGTGATTGTTCGGAGCATCGTCCCCAGATAATAGACCAGCAGAAAGAGTGCAAATTCCACCAGAATCAAGAGGTCTGTGAGCGCGTAGCGAAAGCTGCCAAAGTCAGTTCCTACAGTGGCAGGATCCCGAGGTATGATCCAAGTCACCATGACACCAAAAATGGTGATGGCGAGAGTTGCTATGGTTAAGCGCTGGCCAACGAGTTGATTGACCTCGGCGTGAAGTTTTCTCAGGTCCTCAGTATCTGGCTTACGCATAACCATTTCGGTTACTCCGACATTCCATTCTTGGTGGGCGCACCTGATCCCATTGGCTCTAACGCTAGCACAAAGCATGGGTGCCCATGACTGGAATTTCGGGCCTGGGAAGATCGCAAATCTCAAAGGAGCAAAAGAAGCAACCCCAGATCCTTCGGCTCCCTCCGTTGCGCTTCGGTTGCTCAGGATGACAGCGTTGTAAGTTGTCGTAAGAAAATGCGGGGTGGGAGACCCACCCCGCATTGCGGCGTTAAGCCGCGTCTGCTGCATGCAATGCTTATTCTTCTTCTTCGTCCACGGGGCGCTTGGCGTTGGCCAGGATCTTGTCGGCCACTAACTGCGGGACGAAGTCGTAGTGGTCCATCTCCATCCGGTAACTCCCCTTTCCCTGGGTCATGGAAGTTAGCTGGGTGCCGTAAGTGAGCATCTCGGACATGGGGACTTCGGCGTTGACGATGGTGGTTCTGCCTTTGCTCTCCATGCCCTGGGGGCGTCCGCGGCGTCCGCTGAGGTCGCCCATGACTGCGCCGGCGAACTCGTCGGGGGTTTCTACCTCAACCTTCATGATGGGCTCAAGAAGGGCGGGCTTGCAGACCTCCATGGCTTTCTTGAAGGCGATGCGGCCGGCGGTTTTGAAGGACATTTCGTTTGAGTCTACGTCGTGGTAGCTGCCGTCGTAGACGATGACCTTGAAGTCGACGACCGGGTAGCCGGCCAGATAGCCGCGCGCGGCGGCCTCGACGACTCCCTTTTCGATGGCCGGGATGAAGTTGCGCGGGATGGCTCCGCCGAAGACCTCGGAGGTGAACTCGAATCCGCCGCCGCGAGGCATCGGTTCCATCCTGATTTTGCAGTCGCCGAACTGGCCGTGGCCGCCGGACTGCTTTTTGTGGCGACCGTGGGCCTCGCCCTTGGCGCGAATGGTTTCAAGATACGGAACCTTGGGCGACTTGAGCGTGACCTCGGCGTGGTAGCGCTTCTTGAGCCGGGAGACGATGGCCTCGATGTGCGGCTGGCCGGCTCCGGCGAGCAGGAACTCGTTGGTCTGCGGATCGCGGAAGAAGCGCAGCAGCAGGTCCTCTTCCATGAGCTTGTGGATGGCGGGGGCGAGCTTATCCTCGTCGGCGCGGCTCTTGGGCTCGATGGCGTAGGTCATGGCGGGCACGGGCAGGGCGGGCAGCTCGACTTCGATCTCGGAGCCTTTTACGCCCAGCGTGTCGCCGGTGAGGGTGTCGCGGAGCTTGCCGATGCCGCCGATGTCGCCGGCGTGCAGTTCGGGAACCTCGACCGGCTTGCGGCCCTGCATGGCGGAGAGGTGGGAGAGCTTTTCCTGTCCGCGGCGGGTGTAGTTCTCCAGGGTGGCGTCGTTCTTGATGACGCCAGAGAGGACCTTGAAGAAGGTGATGCGCCCGGCGAAGGGGTCGCTCATGGTCTTGAAGACGAAGAGGGCGGCGGGACCGGCATCGTCGATCTTGCGGGTGGCTTCGGTCTTGTCCGCGCCGGCCTTGACCGGGAACGGGGCGCGCTCGACGGGCGAGGGGGTGTAG